>Ga0256840_1000803_pt1 | contig 31251 bp, 26 predicted proteins | sample 355202metaG_FD_185969 | JGI IMG/M metagenome (GOLD analysis project Ga0256840, IMG submission 185969) | Hydrothermal vent microbial communities from Mid Atlantic Ridge, Atlantic Ocean - 355-202 | ecosystem: Environmental > Aquatic > Marine > Hydrothermal vents | place: Atlantic Ocean: Mid... | reverse complement strand
ATAACAGTGGCATCCTGGTTCTCTTATTTGTCGGCTTCTGTGCTCTGTTGATCGTAGCTCAACTGGTTCCAGCAGTATTGACCCTGTTCGGCATGACCAAAGCGGCTGTTCAAGGAACTCGCAAGACTGTTGCGGCAAAGAACTAAGATCAAAAATAACAATTCATAAACACAAAAAGGGCGGCCAATTGGCTGCCCTTTTTGTGTTTGGGCTGATCTGCTAAATTTATCTGTCTGGAAACTCTTGCAAAAGTCGTCATCCTCGTGAAAACAGGGATCCAGTTTTTGATGAACCCAGAAAACCTCTGGATTCCCGCCTACGCGGGAGTGGCGGTCACGAATGGGATCAGTTTAAGCAGTATTGCAGTAAACTTGGGGCTATCCCCAGACCCATCGGGGGCTGTCCCGATTTTGCTGCCACTTACCCTTAATCTAGCGCTATTCCTGTTGCAGTTGAGCTTTTGAGTAAACCCCTTCAACCGCACATTCTTCGTCGGCGTCAGGGATAGACAGGGTGGCTGTCCCATCCTCGTTCATCTGCAAACTGGCCTGCATATTCTCCACCAGAGTCAAACAGCCATTGGTATTCAATGCCATATTTTTACCCACGATTGCATACCAGTCGTCATCTTCTCGAGTGACTTTTATTGGATATCTCCCGGGCTCCAGTTCCGTTTGTCCGTAAATCATCGTCACAGCACATTTGCCCCCGGATTTCTTAAATGTAATTTCCCCACTGTCACCATCCATACGCAAGAGCACCACCGCCGCTTCAGCGCTCGCAAAACAGTATTCGGTCTGAATATACATTTGATCTGTTTCTGCCCAATACAAGTTGCCCCCTTTTTGCACAACTTTAACTTCATACTCCACTGCAAATGCAGGGGATGAAACCATCAGGAGAACTAACAGAACCACTGCCATATTTTTCATATTCGACTCCCATTCAGCTAAAGAAACAGCCATAATTGTCTTCATCAAGTGCCTTTATTATGGTTTCCAGTTTTTTTACCTCCCCCTTTTTTTATATCAAAGTTCGATTAAATCACCATCATTAGCCGTATCCAGCTCCAGCTGGTCAATGCGTTTCAGCATCTCAGATCCCATGTGGGTCAACAGCAACTTGCGACAACTCAAACGGTTTTTCTTGCTCAGCAGGGTAAAATAATCGAGATGCGCAGGAACTGGCTGATCATAAGCAGAACATTCTGCAATGAGCAAATCACTTCCCTGCGCCAACGGAATCAGATTATCAGTCCATTCGGTGTCACCCGTATAGCTGATAACCTTTCCAGACATCTCAACGCGTAATCCGTAGACATGTTGACTGCCACCATGTTTAACCTGAAAGCACTCGATTTTCGTGGAATTTACCTGCAGCGGTTTTTTGGGATCAAGCAACCGATATTCAATTGGAAAAGTCGGTTTTTTACCGATCATTCCCGGGTAAAGTGCCTCAGCAGCAGCTTCAACCCGCTGTTGTAATCCCGGCGGGCCGATCAAAATCAAAGGTCTGATCCGCTGGCTGAGATATTTTCCTTCCAGCAGCAAATAGGGAATTCCACCAAAATGATCACCGTGAAGATGACTGATAACAACGGTATCGATTTTAGAGGGGATCACCCCGCAGCGCTGCATACCAATCAAACTGGAGCATCCGCAATCGAGGAGAAGCTGTTGACCAGCAGCAGCAAGATGAAAACAACTGTTGAGCCGTCCACCACTTCCAAAGGCGTCTCCGGTACCGACACAGTTGAGAATAACCGAAGTGCTTGCCATACTTATTTCACCTTTCTTGTCCAAATAAACCAATGGCAACTAGCTGACAATTCCATTTTCAACACTATTTACTAACAAACGTGATATTATGGCAAAAAATAAATAGTAACAATAGAAAGACCTTGCAAAACCCGTTAAAGTCCAGTGACCGTCATTCCCGCGCAGGCGGGAATCCAGAGGTTTCCTGGACTCATCAAAAAGCTGGATCCCCGTTTTCGCGAGGATGAAGACTTTTGTAAACAGCTCAATTTTCACCTGCAAAAGCTTATCTGCTTTTAACTTGGTTTGCCATGCCTGAAGATTCTTTGCACATAATTTATGCCCTTGCTGTTATTTTGATTGCCTCCCTGATTGGCGGTCGTTTTGCAGCTTTCTGTCGAATCCCCCGTGTGACAGGTTATCTGCTGGCCGGATTGTTGGTGGGTCCCTCTTTTGCCGAACTATTCAACCTTCCGCAACTGATTTCTCATTCTGCCCTGGAAGAGTTAGGACTGATTTCAGACGTTGCCCTGGCATTAATTCTGATGAATATCGGTGGACAGTTACGCACTGAGAACCTGCGCCGCTGGAAACAGCGCATCCTCATCTTTTCACTGACCGAAGTAATACTTACCAGCGTATTGGTCGGAATTTCCGTTTTTGTCGTCAATCAGTTCATCGTTCAACAAACAGTCGCAGGTTTGAGCCTTGGAAAAACCTCTCTGTTATTTGGCATGTTTACCGGAACCATCAGCATTGCCACTGCTCCGGCAGCGACCTTGATGGTAGTGCGTGAATATGAAGCGGAAGGACCGATCACCCGACTCGTGTTAACACTGGTCAGCTTAAATAACCTGTTTTCGGTCTTTGCCTTTTCGATCGCAGTACAATTACTGGTTTCCCCCGGTGGAGGGTTCGGATCAATTGCCTATCAGCTCAGCGTTCCTCTCCTTCTTGGTGGGGGCTTCGGCCTTGTTATGTCACTCTGTGCGCAACACATGGAGTTACCCAGCGAGTATAAACTCCTGCTGCTTGGTGGAGTGACAGCAGTTGCTGTTATCAGCCGTGTCCTTGGACTGGAGCCGCTGCTATCCTGCCTTGCATTAGGGATGGTTTTGGCCGATAGTTCACCGCGTTGGGAACGACTGGTTAAAGCTCTGAACGAAATTGATTACCCTCTTTATGTAACCTTTTTTGTCCTCGCTGGTGCCAATCTCCATATTGGCACCCTAGCACATATCGGCCTGCTCGGGGTCACCTATGTTTTAGCCAGAACCTGTGGAAAGCTGGTTGGAGCCTCTCTCGGTGCACAGATGGGAAAATTTGGACAACGGGAACAAACCTATGTTGGTATGACTTTACTTGCCCAGGCCGGAATGGCTATCGGGCTTGCAACAACCCTCTCCAAACAGTGGCCAGAAGGGGGCAAACTGGTCGAAACAATCATCCTCGGTTCTGTGGTAATCTTTGAGTTGATCGGTCCGTTGGCGGTTCGCTTCGGATTGGTCAGATCGGGCGAGGTTCCACTTCTCTCATTACTACGAAAGCGCGCGCCACAAAGTGGTATGGAAGGGCTGCATAGTGTTGCCAACCATTTTCGTAACAATCTCGGTCTGCCGGCTGGACACAAGCTGGAAAATCCAGGGGACATCCTGGTTCGCCATGTGATGCGGCACAATGTTGAGACCATCCATCATGCCACCCCATTTCAAGAACTTCTAAATATTATTGCTCACAGCCGCTACGACCGCTTTCCGGTTGTTGATGATGATCAAAATTTTGTTGGAATTATCAACTATACCGAAATTCGCAATCTGCTCTTTGATCAATCCCTCTCGGGATTACTGGTTGCCCGTGACCTGGTTTCAGCACCACACCACTCTATACCTCCCGATATCCCCCTCCGCGATGCATTGAAAACTTTCCAAAAAAAACGTAATATCAGTTACTTCCCGGTTATCGATCCGGATGAGCCCAAAAAACTCCTCGGCATTCTCAGTCAAAATGACGTCCTTGCCGCATTCAGACGACTGAATCTGGAGGTATGAAAATCCTGAAAGATCAAAAACCATCCCCTCCCTCAGGAAGAAGGGAATAAAATAGCAACTGAAAGTCTTGGCCTAAAGTCCATGGTTTTTACCAGCGTGTTGGAACAATAAAAAAGCAGGACAGCCTTGATCAGCCACCCTGCTTCTTCGATCACAATTATATGGTGTTACAGTATTTAATTTTTTTCCAGATACTTTTTTGCGGCAGTCGCTTGAGCTGAATCGGGATATTCTTCAATCAACTTCTGCATTGTCGTTCTGGCATTTTCACCATCGCCCAACGCGTTGAATGCCAAAGCCTGTTTCAACATGGCCGCGGAAGCCTTAGGGTGAGATGGATACTTACTGATAACGTCCTGAAATTGCAGAATTGCCATTTCATACTTCTTTTCACCATAAAAGGCTTCGCCGATCCAATAAAGAGCATTGACATATAAGTCATGCTCCGGATACTGGTTGACAAAGGATTCCAGTTGTTTCCGTCCCCGGGCAAACTGTTGCTGATTACGAATCAAGTCAAGAGCCTCTTGGTAGATCTGTTCAGCAGTCAACTCAGGTTGACTTTCCGGCACCGGTTGTTGCCCCATGGTTCCCCCTCTGGCAACCTGTTGTTCCAATTCATCAACCCGGTTTGTGAGAGAAGTCAACTGCATCCCCAGATCATCTTTGATCAGCTGCAGCTCATCAGCCAACGCCCGGTTATCCTGACCTAAGTCATCTATTCGACCATTAACCGACTGAATTTCTACCCGTAAATTATCAAGACCGGCGAGTAGTTCAGCACCCTGGCGCTGCCGAATATCTCCACTTACTGCTTCTGCCTGAACGATCTCCGCCTTCTGTACTTCTAATTGTGCCAGACGGCGCTTCATCTCTTCCAGATCCATACCCATCCGCAATTGATCCTGGCTTGGTGGTAGACACCCGACCAGCAACAACAAACTCGATAATATTAATAGAAAGCGCATTGGATTTCCTCCCGGGAACCTGAAACAAAAAGAGCCGCCCATTTAACTGCTGAGCGGCTCCGATTAATTCATAACTACAGATTAACGCTTAACTTTAAAATTAGCACGACGGTTTTTAGCCCAAGCTTCCTTGGTATGGGCAGGATCAATAGGCATCTCTTCACCGTAAGAGATAACGCTCATACGATCAGCGGCAACACCAAGAGAAACCAGATAATTCTTGGCCGCTAAAGCACGCTTCTCACCCAGAGCCAGGTTATACTCGTCGGAACCACGCTCATCACAATGTCCTTCGATTAAAACTTTGACTGCTGGTGCAGCTCTAAGCAACCCGGCATTGCTTACCAGAATACTTTTAGCGGCAGGAGTCAAAACATACTGATCGAAGTCAAAATGAATCCGGGCAAGCCCCTTGGAAGCAGCACGCTCAGCAGCTCTTGCAGCAGCGGCAGCGTCATAAGCATTTGTTGCAGCAGTATCAGTAACAGCTTGTTCAGTAACAGCGGCAGGTTGCTGCTGCGTCATTTCAACCTGAGTTGACTCAGGGGCTGCCACTGGTTGCTCAACAACTGGCTTTTTAGCACAGCCTGAAGCCAGCAGCAGAGTCAGGACACAGAGCATCACCAGCAGACGGGTAATGGTTACTTTTGGCATAATCAGTTACTCCTTTCGCATTTGCGATCAATTTTAAAAAATGTTTTTTTTTTACAACTCAAGGCATTATACAGAAGCTTGGCGTAAAAACAATACCCCTTTACATTGTTACCAGCGATCTGACCATGCGGGATGGGAATCATTACCACCCCGTGCCGAAATTTTTCTACCTCCCGTCCCGTCCGCCCGCATAATCCAGATCGACTTTTCTCCTCCCAGATCATTGGAATAGATCAGAAACCGTCCATCCGGGCTCCACCGCGGATGTTCTTTGCTCCCTTTACCAAAGGTCAGCTGACGCTCATCTGTTCCATCCTCACGAATGGTAAAAACATTAAAAACTCCGTTATCCATGCGGGAGTAGGCAATTTTATCCCCCTTTGGACTCCATGCCGGAGTTGCATTATACTTTCCTTCAAAGGTCAAACGGGTCACATCCAGAGAATGAATATCGACAATAAAAATATTGGGATTACCGCGCCGATCAGAGACAAAAGCGATCTTGTTCCCTTTCGGGCTCCAGGATGGATCGACATCAATACTGTAGTGATTGGTTAAACGGCGATGAATTGTTCCATCGGTGCCAAGTAGATAAATTTCCGAATTTTTATCTTTTGACAGCGTCAGTGCAATCTCGCGACCATCCGGGCTGTAGCGACCGCCAATATTCAGTCCCGGCTTGAGCGACAAACGTGATTCGCGGCCGGTATAAATTTCCTTACGGAAGAGATCAGGGTTTCCTTTACTGTAAGAGGTAAAAATCAGCTCTTTTCTGGTTGGTGAAAAATCCGGATTGAGAACAATAGAGCGATGGTTGGTCATCTGTATTGGATGGTGTCCATCAACATCCATTAAATAGAGTTCCTTGTAACCGGTTCGTTTGGAAATATAAGCAATTTTAGAAGCAAATGGCCCCTTTTCTCCGGTTAAGCTTTTCAGGATCTGATCGGCAAATGTGTGGGCGATTTTACGCACGTCAGTCAATTTACCAACATAACGTCGCCCGGTTAGTAATCGCTGGGTAATGACATCAAAAAGACGCAATTCAATCGTCACCTTTCCTGCGGTCACACGATAACCACCCTTAATCAATGCTTCAGATCCAAGCATCCGCCACTGGTTAAAATCGATATCGTTCCTGCGCAAACCCAACTTATCGGCATCACCTAAAAAGGCAGCGGGATCAACCATATCGAATAACCCGGACAAGTCCAGATCTCCCAGCAGAACTTGCTGAAACTCTGTTGCTATTGCCGGCTGTGCCGCACCCACTCCCATTGGTAACAAACGGGTCATAGCAAGAGGAATCGTCTGCTCACCCGGTGCACTGATTTCAATCCTGGCAGCAAAAGCGACAGAAAAAGGTAAACACAGAATAATTATGAGGAGAACGCCTATTTTAAAAGTTTTCATGATTTATCCAACATGTCCTTAAGATTAAAGATAATATGAAACTCCATTGATTCTGGAAGTGGTTGGCTCAATTGCCTTGATTTTGTTATTGCCCGGATCAAGGATTCGTCAAAAACACTGTTCCCCGACTTTTTCAAAAATTTGTAGTGGAGCAATGTTCCATGAGCATTATAAAATAACTTCACCTCCGCTTCCGGGCTGCCGGCAGCCTGATACTTGGAAAAACTCCACTGTTTCTGAATGAATTCCTGGACAAAAGCAACAGCACTGACGCCCGCTTGATCACCCTTGCCATCCATCATTCCAACTGGAGCATCTGTTGTTGGAGATTCAATATTGCTACTTTCTGCAATAGCAGCCGCTCTCAGAGCTGCGAGCTTATCTTTTCGAGCCTGTTCCCTTGCTTTTTGCTTCTGCGCCGCACGCATTTTTTTTAACCGTGCCTCTAACGCACTTTCCTGAGCTTTGGTCACAGCGGGTTTTGGCTGTGGCTTCTTTTTTACCGGCGCTGGTTTCGGAGCAGGTTTTGGTTCTGGCTTGGGCTTCACTGGTTCTGGCTTGGGCTTCACTGGTTCTGGCTTGGGCTTCACCGGTTCTGGTTTCGGCTCTGGTTTCGGTTTCGGTGGTATCGGCTTAGGTTCCGGTTTCGGCTTGACCGGAACCGGTTTCGGTTTCGGGGGAATCGGAACTGGTTTCGGTTTGACAGCCGGTTTGGGTTCAGGCTTTGGTTTAGGCTTAACCACTGGTTTCTGTTTCACCGGAGCTGCTTCAGGTCGCCCCGCCTGGGGGTTCTTAACGATTTTATTAACCAGATTAACCCGATAGACAGGTGGCTTTTCAATTTTATGTTTGGGAAAGAGGGGAGTATAGTAGAGAATCGGCACCAGCAGATGGAGCAACACCGAAATCAGCAGCATCTGTTTGAATCCAGGTTCAAACACTGACTGTAACTGCTGCCAGCGTTGTTTACGTGAAGATTCCATGGGTTAGCCGTTATTCCTCGGGAAGGCGGGTCACCATTCCGAGCTTTTCTACCCCGGCTTTTTTTACTGCCGCCATCACCTTAACAACTCGACCGTAAGGAACATTCTCATCTGCTTCGAGGAAAACTTCTCGATCCGGCTTCCCTTTTAATGCCTGCTGAATCACTGGTCCCAGTTTCGACAGCTGAGCAATCTCCGCCTTGCCAATTAAAATCTGTCCGTTTTTTTGCAGTGTAATCACCAGTGGTTCCTGCTGCACTGGCAACCCCGGAGCTTCAGCAACTTCAGGCAGAGCAACTTCTACCCCCTGATCAAGCATCGGTGCCGTAACCATAAAAATAATCAACAGCACCAACATGACATCAACAAAAGGAGTCACATTGATCTGGGACATACTACTGCGCCGCGCGCTGGATGGACGTCCTGCTTCCATCTAGTTTCCTCGCTCCATCCGTTCAACAATGTTCAAAAATTCTTGACTGAAGTTGTCCATCTCACCAATCAGAATGTTAACTTTGTTGAGAAAATGGTTGTAACCCATAACCGCAGGAATCGCCGCTGCCAGACCAATTGCAGTGGCAATTAAAGCTTCCGAAATACCCGGAGCAACTACGGCAAGAGAGGCGCTACCCGTTGTGCCGATCCCGTGGAAGGAGTTCATAATCCCCCAAACCGTTCCAAACAAACCGATAAACGGGGCGGTGGAGCCAGTTGTTGCCAGAAACGTCAGATATTTTTCCAACCGTTGTGTCTCCTGGGTTGTGGCACGTCGCAATGCACGACCCACCATCTCCGTCGGATGCATCTTTGAAGAAAAATCACTTGGCTCGACCGAATCAGTACTTTTCTTTTTCAATTGCAACATCTCATGGTAACCCTCGCGAAACAGGGTGGCGATCGGGGAATGGTTGAACTCCTTGATCCCCTGTCCAACCAGGTCAAAACGTTTTTTCTTCCAGAAAAAATCGAGAAAACGATCCGACTGCTTGATTGCTCTCTGAATGGTTGAGATTTTATAAAAGATGATGGCCCAAGACACGAGCGAAAAATAGAGCAGAATCAGCAGCACCAATTTGACAACCGGGCCAGCATTTAAAACAAGATCCAGCAAAAGCTTTCTCCTTTGAGAGGGTGCACACACAAAGCACCAGCAGAAATTAAAGTAACTTTCAGATTATCCGGTAGCTGTCAGAGCAAGTCAAGATGTAGACTGATATCAGCCCGATTTGAACATAAACTGTTAAGTAAACCAGTCGACATAAGAGCAACTTTAAATGTTTCAAGAAAAGGATTCTCCCCCCTGAGTTTCTAAAATGTTCCTTTTATCTTGTTCTTATCGGGAGTTATCCACTTTTTCCACAGGGTTATCCACGTCGCGGTTGTTTTGCCCCTCAATCATGGCATAAGCAGAATGGTTATGGATCGATTCGAAATTCTCACATTGAATTTTAAACCAACGGATCCGTTCAACACTCCGCAGCTTTTCAGTAACTGCACGCACCATATCCTCGACAAACATCGGATTATCATAAGCCTGCTCGGTGACCGCCTTTTCATCCTCACGCTTGAGCAGGGCATAAACCGGGCAACTGGCACATTCTTCGATCCACTGGATCAGGTCTTCCAACCAGACATGACCTGAGTAGGTGATATGTACGGTCACATTACTCCGCTGGTTGTGAGCTCCCCGATCGCTGATCTCTTTAGAACAGGGGCACAGAGAAGTAACAGGAACTTTCACTTCCAGAGAAAACTTAAAATCTTCATCCTTCGTGCCGATCATCCGACATTGATATTCGAGTAAGCTGTGGGCTCCGGAAACGGGTGCCTGTTTTTTGATGAAGTAAGGAAAATCAAGCTCCAGATGGGCACGACTGGCGCCAAGCCGGGACTTTATTTCAATAAGAATCGCCTCCATATTTTCGATACTGATTTCACCATGGTAAAGGTTGAGCACTTCGATAAAGCGACTCATATGAGTCCCTTTGAACTGCTCTGGCAAATCGACATACATATTGACCCAGGCGACAGTATGCTGCTGTTCATTATATTTATCCAGAACCACAATCGGATAGCGAATATTCTTGATCCCAACCTGATCAATGGCAATATTGCGCGTATCCCGGCTCTGCTGCATATCGGGCATCGGCATGGGATTCAGCTTCTTTTCCTCACTCAACATAGGCAACAGGATCCTTCTGTCCGGCATCGACAAAGCCCTTTAAGCGCAGTCGGCAGGAATCACATTGACCACAGGATAAACCTTCTGGTGTCGGATCATAACAAGAATGGGTGAGCCGATAGTCAACCCCCAGCGCCAATCCCTGTTGAATTATTTGCCCTTTGGTCAGATTAAGTAACGGCGCGTTGATATGGTAGGGATTCCCTTCAACTCCTGCCTTGGTTGCCAGATTCGCCAGTTGTTGAAAGGCCTGAATAAATTCAGGGCGACAATCTGGGTAGCCCGAATAATCAAGAGCATTAACACCAATATAAATATCGGTGGCACCAAGAACCTCGGCCCAACCAAGAGCAAACGAAAGAAAAATGGTATTGCGAGCTGGAACATAAGTGATGGGAATCTCCCCCTCTTCCGTTGCATCTTTTGGCACATCGATATCTGCCGTCAGAGCGCTGCCCCCCATTTTTCGGAGATCAATATCGACCACCATATGTTCTTTGGCACCAATCAATGACGCATATTCACGCGCTTTTTCCAACTCAATCGTATGCCGCTGGCCATAAGCAAAACTGAGAGCATACGCCTCAAAGCCCTGATCGCGAGCAATCGCCATACAAGTCGTAGAATCAAGACCGCCACTATAAAGAACTACCGCTTTTTTCATGCAAATCCTCTTCATCATTATCAACCCCCACCAAAAAACTTTTTTCTGGCACGAAGCATATGCTTAACCTCCAGAGGGGTCAAGACCCGTCCGGGAAACACTGAAGCATGATCATCCCCCATCTCCTAACTGGTGTATTTTTAGAAGATTTGTTGTGCCCGGTGCAGTAATTGGACTGCCCATTGTAATCACTACAACGTCTCCATCCTTCAGCAAGCCACTTTTGAGTACCGCTGCGTCAACCGAAAGGATCTGCTCTTCGGTGCTGCCCTGAATATCGACCTGTAAAGAGTTGACCCCTCGATACAAAGTCAGATAGCGGCGAACTTGTTCAGCCGGAGTCACGGCAATGACAGGAAGGGGGGGACGATATTTAGCGACCAGAGCAACGGTGCTTCCTGTCTGGGTAAAAGCCAGAATAGCTACGGCACCGACTGTCTCAGCCACCTGACAAGCTGCCAGCCCGATTGCATTGGGGAGGCTTTGCTGCAGAAATTCTGCCGCAGGCGCAACAAAACGACTCTCTTTCAGCTCAGGATAGCTTTCAATATCCCGTGCAATACGATCCATAACTCTGACTGCCTCAACCGGATAAAGCCCGGCTGCTGTTTCTCCCGAAAGCATCACCGCATCGGTGCCATCCAGAATAGCGTTGGCGACATCGGAAGTTTCTGCTCGAGTTGGCCGTGGATGGGCAATCATACTTTCCAACATCTGGGTTGCGGTAATGACCGGCTTTCCCTGCTGGTTACATTCGCGAATAATCATCTTCTGGATCAATGGCACTCGCTCAGAGGGAACTTCCACCCCCAAATCACCACGGGCAACCATCACCCCATCCGTAGCATCCAGGATTGCCGCAAAATTATCGACAGCTTCTGGTTTTTCAATTTTAGCAATCACCCTGATAGCTGACTTTCGTTCCGTCAGCCGTTGTTGCAAACGACTCACTTCTGCAGCGGTACGAACAAAAGAGAGGGCAATCCAATCAAGTTTTTGACGAATAGCAAAATCGAGATCAGTAAAATCCTTCTCTGTCATGGCCGGGGCAGAAACTTTCACTCCTGGCAGATTGATCCCTTTATGATCCTTGAGCTTCCCCCCGTATATAACCCGGCAATGCACCTGTTCAGTATCTGTCCGCATGACTTCCAGTTCCAACTGTCCATCATCAAGAAGAATCTGATCACCAGGAACAACATCCTGAGGAAGTGCCTGATAGTTGGTTGGAATCAAACCGTCAGCACCTTCGATATCGGCAGTGGTAATAATCACCTCCTGCCCAGGAACAAGCTCCTGACTCCCCCCACGCATCACTCCGGTACGAATTTTCGGCCCCTGTAAATCACCGAGAATAGCAACGACTTTTTGCTGTTCAGCAGAAATTTCTCGAATTTGCTTAATCCAGATCCCTTTTTGCTCCAAGCTCCCATGGGAAAAATTCAACCTGAAAACATCGACACCTGCTTTTAACAAACTCTCTAACTGCCCCCTTTCGGCACAGGCCGGCCCGACTGTGGCAACAATTTTAGTCCGACGATACATCTCATTTCTCCAAATTATAGTTTTTTATCTTTTGACAAGCTGTTGCTCCACCATTCACTGCATGGTATAAAGTCTACTTCTTTTACCAGCGTTTGATGAGCACTAAAACAAAAATGTAAACTCATCTTATCGAATAATTTATTGAGAATATGAACCATTATCTAAAATATGCTTTGCTCTCCCTGCTCGGTTTACCATTGCTTGGAGCAGCATTACTAGTCGGCGCTTATTTTTATGTCTCTGCAACCCTCCCCAGGGTTGAAACTCTGTCTGATTACCACCCCCCATTGATTACCCGAATCTATGCCGATGATGGCTCTATCATCGCTGAATATTCCCGTGAACGGCGGATTCTCGTCCCCTTTGAGAAAATACCAAAAACTCTGGTGCAGGCTTTTATTGCCGCCGAAGATGCAAGTTTCTTCAAACATCAGGGAATTGATTTTATCTCAATTTTTCGTGCCGCTTTGAAAAATATGAAGGCGGGAGGTATTTCTCAGGGTGGCAGTACAATTACCCAGCAGGTTGCGAAAAAATTATTGTTGACCTCTGAACGAACTTTCACCCGTAAGTTTAAAGAGGCCATCCTGGCCTGGCGGATGGAAAAGGCACTGACTAAACAGGAAATTCTCTACCTTTACCTCAATCAGATCTATCTTGGACACCGTGCTTACGGGGTTGAAGCGGCAGCAGAAAACTATTTTGATAAGAATGTCGAGGAGTTGACTCTGGCAGAAGCTGCGATTATGGCTGGTCTCCCTCAAGCTCCCAGTCGCTATTCCCCCTATCGTCATTATCAGCGAGCTATGGAACGGCAGAAATATGTTCTCGGCCGAATGGTTAAGGAAGGGTATATCACCCCGGAGGAATATACCCAGGCGGCACAAGAAGAAGTGACCATTAAACCGCGCCTGAATAACCTGCTTGATGTAACTGCCTATTTCAACGAACAGGTTCGCCGTTATCTGGAAGAACGCTTCGGGGAGGACATCCTCTACACCGGGGGTCTTGAAGTTGAAACCAGCATCAACCTGTCAATGCAAAAAGTGGCGCAGCAAGCAGTTAGAGAAAATCTTCGCAATCATGACAAACGCCGTGGCTACCGTGGTGCTCAACAGGTTCTTGATGACACATCACGGGCAGAATTTTTACTCAAACAGCAAGAGCAATTTGCCACTGAGCCTTTGACTGTGGGGAGCTTTACGCAAGCCGTTATTGTCGGCCAAAAAGGAGATCAACTCCTGTGCAAAATTAGCGATAAAAATGGAGCCATTTCGATCAAAGAATCAAAATGGGCTGCGCCAATTAAATTCACCAAAACCGCAGCTGCGCCCCTTGGGAACGCGGAAGAAAAACAGACCCTCTTTCCACTCGGTTCGCTTGTCGAGGTGAAAATCCTTAGTTTAAACGATCCGCTGATAAAGCTCAGCCTGGAACAGAAACCCCTTGCTCAGGGGGCACTGGTTGCCATAGACCCGTTTAGCGGGCAGATCAAAGCGATGGTCGGTGGCTATGATTTTGCCGAGAGCCAGTTCAACCGGGCGACTCAAGCCAAACGGCTCCCCGGTTCGGCGATCAAACCAATTATCTACGCAGCTGCCCTTGATCACGGTTATACCCCGGCCAGTATTATCCTCGATACACCACTGATCTATGAAAACAGAAAAGTAGATACGGGCAAGCTGGAAGAGTGGAAACCCAGAAATTATGAACAGAAGTTCTATGGCCCAACTCGCTTCCGCTATGCTTTAGCCCATTCTCGCAATGTCGTTACAATCAAAATTCTTGAGGATATTGGAATTAACTACGCAGCTAATTATGCTAAAAAATTGGGTATTGAAACGCCGCTAGAGCGGGATTTATCCATGGCGCTGGGATCAACTGCTGTCACCCCGCTTGAGATGCTGACCGCCTATACTGTTTTTGCAAATGGGGGAGTATTAATCCCACCAACCTATATTACCAGAATTCGTGACCGGGATGGACGGATTCTAGAATCGATCGATCCGGCAGACTTTGCCACTGGTATGGCAGCAGATCAACGTCTGATCCGCAAACCACCACGGCGGGTTATCTCACCAGAAACGGCGTATCTGATCACCAATATCATGGAAAGTGTTGTTCGTGAAGGAACTGGTTGGCGAGCCAAAGCAATTGAACGTCCCTCTGCTGGCAAAACGGGAACCACCAATGATTTAAAAGATGCCTGGTATATCGGTTTCATCCCGCAACTCGCCTGTGTATCCTGGGTTGGCTATGATCAAGAACGCCCTCTGGGAAAAAGTGAAACCGGTTCACGCGCTGCAGCTCCCGCCTGGGTCAGCTTTATGAAAGAGGCGGTCAAACAATATCCGGTACAAAATTTCCGTATCCCTGACACCATTGAATTTCATCCCATTGACAAAAAAAATGGCCTCCTTCTGGAAGGAGATGATAAACAAGCCTATTTTGAAGTCTTTGCTCCAGGAACCGCACCAACTCAAATGAGTGCTGATAAACAATTAAAAGCACGGGATTTTTTCCGTTTGGATATGGAAGGAGTGTTGTGAAATTCCCACTCCCCTTCACACACCGCTAAGTCCTCTCATCAAAATTGTTATTTGACCAACTTCCGGCACAAATACCGCTCCCTTCATTAGAGATTGACATCGGCAACCTGCGGTCTATTATGTAAAAGGCAGGAACGTGCAGAAAAAAGTTTTATAGTCTTTGATGTTTTCCTGGGGAGAAATAACCGTCCAAATCACTAACATGCATAAACAAGAGGAGGAAAAATGAAGAAGAAAATTTTCAGTATCCTAATCGCATTATCGTTTGTTCTGGTCTCTTTTATTGGAGCACATGCCACATCAACTGTTAAGATTGGTTTCACCTACATTATGTCTGGACCATTCTCTGCTTATGGGCAGTTTGCCAAGCAGGGTGCGGAACTAGCTATTAACGAGATTAATGCTGCAGGGGGAATTAACGGTCGACAGATCAAAGGCTTCTTTGAGGATTCTACCGGAAAAGCGGATGTTGCTTTACGAGCTATCAGAAAACTGGTCTATCAAGATAAAGTAGATATGCTGATTGGTCTCGATTCAAGTGGTGTAGCAAAAACTGTCGTCCCCTCTATAGAACAAATGAAAACCCCACTTATCATTACTCATGCAGCAACTCCAGATGTTACTGGCAGCGTCTGTAACAAGTACACCTTCCGTATTTCCTTAAACCTTGCACAAAATGTTAAAGCTGCCACACTGCTCGCTAAAGAGACAGGAGCAAAAAAATGGACCACTGTTGGTCCTGACTATTCCTTTGGTCATCAGTCCTGGGAATACTTTGAAAAATACCTGAAAGAACTCAACCCGGCTGCGACCTTCCTGCCAAAAGATCAGGTAGCCTTTCCTCCGTTCAAAACTACAGATTTTAGTGCCTATATCACTAAGGTCATGAACAGCAAACCTGATGGTGTGTTCATTTCCTTGTGGGGTGGAAACCTGATTGATTTTATTCGCCAAGCCAGCAGCATGGGGTTCTTTAATGGCGATTATGAAGTGCTGCTCTCTCTCGGCGGGGCTACGGAGGTATTGACCGCCCTTGGTGACAAGATGCCAGAAGGCTTGTGGGTTGGAACCAGATACTGGTTCCTGGCAAATGATTCTGCTATAAACAAAGCCTTTGTAAATAGCTATTTCAAAAAGTATGGAGCCTATCCCTCTTACAATGCGCATGGTGCCTACAGTGCCGTCTATGCTTATAAAGCGGCGGCAGAAAAGGCTAAATCCTTCGATAAAATGGCGATCGTCAATGCCCTTGAAGGTTTAAAAATAGAGATTCCAACCGGAATGATCGAATTCCGTAAGGGAGACCACCAAGCTGTGACTAATGCCCACTGGGGGAAAACTGCTGCCGCACCAGGCTATTCACATCGTATCCTGAAACCAATTAAAATTTTCAAAGGGAAAGATGTTACCCCGAAAGTTTCAGAAACTGGCTGTTCTCTTGGTGCAGCCATGTAATCAAGCATAAACAAACTTATTTTTTTCTAAAAACTTGATGATAAACAAGGTAGCGGAAAGGAAACTCTCCGCTACCAATTTTTTTCTCGACCGCTTTTTTAAGTAAAAAATTGCTCTTCTAATCTGACCCACCGGAGTTGCTATGGAAACCTTGCTGCTGAACACTTTAAATGGACTGAGCTGGGGCATGTTGCTGTTCTTGATTGCTGTTGGCCTGACAACTGTTTTTGGTGTTTTAGGGGTACTGAACTTTGCCCACGGATCGTTGTTCATGCTAGGTGCCTACCTGTGTATGCAATCCATGCAGTATTTTGATTCTTTCTGGCTTGGCTTGCTGATTGGACCACTTTGTGCGGCGGTTCTTGGTGTTTTAGTGGAAAAGTATCTGTTGAAGCGGGTTTACGGTCGCGATGTTTCCTACCAACTATTGTTAACCTTCGCCATATTGTTGATTCTTGATGATGGTGTTCGTATGATTTGGGGCTCCGGTTACCATGTTGTTGATCCACCAGCCATCCTCAGCGGAATTATCAGTATCACAGGACAAGACTATCCGGTGTATCGCATTTTTCTGATTATCATCGGACCAATTATTGGCACCTTGCTCTGGTCATTTTTTCATTTTACTAAGTGGGGTAAAATTATCCGTGCTGCATCTTTTGATAACATTATGGCTGAAGGAGTGGGTATCAACGTGCCAATGATCTACACCGCTGTTTTTGCCTTGGGAACTTGGCTGGCAGCATTGGGTGGTGCTTTAGCTGCCCCCCAACAAAGCCTGGTGCCATCAATGGGGGAAAAGATTATTATAGAAAGCTTCATTGTGGTCGTAATCGGTGGCATGGGAAGCTTTCCAGGTGCTTTTGTCGGGGCGTTGCTACTCGGCTTACTCGGTTCCTTCGGAACGGTATTTGCGGGCAACATGCAGATGGCTATTCCTTATATTCTGATGGCTGCCATTCTGATGATCAGGCCGAATGGCTTGTTCAAAAAGGGGGTATAATGATGCAGGGTCAACAACGTCGTAACCTGCTTGGACCAGCCTTATTAACTGTGCTTCTGCTTATTGCTCCACTGATGATTCCAATCTATTGGACCATGATTCTCTCGGAAATTCTGATCATGGGTCTGATGGCAATAAGCTTCAATCTGCTACTGGGTTACACAGGGCTACTATCCTTTGGGCAAGGGGCTTTCTTTGGCTTGGGTGCCTATAGTGCGGCGTTAATGCTACAAGGAGGATATGAAAATCTTTTTCTGATTTTATTCGTCGGAATGCTGGTGGCGATGTTGGCTGCGCTGGCTGTTGGGATTTTTTCTGTTCAACTGGATGAAATTTTCTTTGCCATGATTACCCTTGGCTTTGGCATGCTGTTCTTTTCCGTTGCCCATAATTGGCGTACTGTTACTGGCGGGAGTGACGGTTTACCGGTATTTTCCCTGCCGAGTTTGAATTTTTTTGGTTCCCAGTTAACTTTTTATGCCCCGGTAAATATGTATTACCTGATTTTTGTGCTGGTCTTTATCGGCTGCAGTTTGCTCTGGCTGATTGTTCATTCCCCTTTTGGCTTGATACTTAAGGCCTTGCGTGAAAACAAACAGCGAGTCTCTTTTGTTGGTGGGAACGTAAAAATATTGCGGATTGCTGCGTTTGCCATCTCTGGGGCTTTTACCGGACTGGCGGGAGTCTTATTCTGCCTCTTTAACAATATGGCCACTCCAGAATTCATGCATTGGAGCTTCTCAGCTAAGCCAGTGATTATGTCAGTCATCGGTGGAACCAGTGTGTTCCTCGGTCCATTATTTGGAGCTGCTATTTTTTTCGTCCTGGAGCAGATAATTATTCAGTTCACTGAAAACTGGATGTTGTTCCTCGGGATAGTATTAGTTTTTATTGTCCTGTTCTTCCCAGAGGGGGTATTCGGAACATTGCGGAACAAATTTTTCAAGCAGGGATCAAAATGAGTGTTCATGACGTATTACGAATTGAAAATCTCGGTCATTCCTACGGAAAATTCAAAGTAATTGAAGATATTTCTCTATCGATTGGCAAAGGGGAAATGTCCGCACTGATCGGTCCCAACGGCGCGGGAAAGACAACCTTTTATAATGCCATTTCCGGAAAATTCCCACCAACCAAGGGAAAAGTCCTTCTGAACGGCAAGGATATCACCGGCTTGCCTTCGCATCGAGTGGTTGATAAAGGAATGTGTCGCTCTTTTCAGATCACCAACATCTTTGCCGAGCTGACTGTGGCAGAAAATATTTTTAGTCCACTGATCATCCAGCAAAACAAACATTTTAAATTATATGGAGATATCTTTAAAGATCAGCAGATAACTGAAAAAGCCATGGAAACTCTGCAACAAGTCGGTTTATCTGATCGGGCAGATCAAATTGTTGCTAATCTGGCTTATGGGGATAAACGGTTGGTTGAAATGGCGATTGTTCTGGCCAGAGATCCAAGTGTTGTCTTACTGGATGAACCAACCGCAGGGATGAATCCTGAAGAGACGGAAAACATGATCAGTCTAATCAAAAAACTGGCAAAAAACTCTGGAACAACATTTTTCATCACCGAACACGACATGAAAGTCGTCTTCTCCCTTGCGGAAAAAATCTACGTATTGCATCAAGGACACCTCCTTGCTCAGGGAAAACCAGAAGAAATCCGCGCGAATGAACAAGTCCAGGAAGCCTATCTGGGGAGAAAAGTCCATGCTTAAAGTTGCAGATATCCATACCTATTACGATGACAGTTACATTCTCCAAGGGATCGATCTGGAAGTGAAGGCCGGAGAAATTGTTTGCCTGCTTGGACGTAACGGAGCAGGTAAATCAACCACGTTGAAAAGTATTATGGGCTATAACCATCCGAAAAAAGGATCCGTTCACTTTCGTGGTCAGGACATTACAAAACAGTCCGTTTTTAAAAATGTCCGTCTGGGACTGGGATATGTTCCGGAAGATCGGCGAATTTTCTCTGAATTATCCGTCGAGGAGAATTTTGAAGTCTCCTTCAATTCAGCGACTGAAATAGTCTGGACTATTGATAATCTGTTTAACACCTTCCCCTTGTTGGATAAATTCCGTCACCGCAAAGGTGGGGAGCTCAGCGGTGGCGAACAACAAATGGTAGCAATTGCTCGAGCACTGGCCTGCCAGCCAAAATTATTGTTGCTTGATGAACCTTGCGAAGGGTTAGCTCCGGTCATTGTTGAACAACTGGGGGATATTATCAGCAAACTGAAGGAACATTTTCCCATCTTGCTGGCAGAGCAAAATGCCCATTTTGCACTGGAAATTGCTGATCGTGGTTATGTCATAGATAAAGGGCTGATCCGGTTTTCCGGATCTCGGCAGGAGCTACAAGAGAATGAAGAGATTAAAAAACGCTATCTTTCAGTCTAAACCCAACTTGAGCCGACTAGAATCTAGTTAAGATTCATCAAATTCTCCTAGAACGAAAGCTGATCACCAGGATTCACCAGTTCAACTCCCTCTGGTCTGGTAAAAGAAAACAGCTTATCGGCAAGATTCTGATTCACCTGAACATCGTGAAATTTAATGGTGGTACGATTTCCGTTTGGATCAATGATTTGTGTTGCACTGATTGGGAATATTTGACCGGTTTTCTGCTTTATCAGCCAATTATTAACCGCTTTATGGCTGACGACAACCTCTATCTGCTGAATAAACTGGGAATTTTCCCGTGGTTTAAGTTGTAATAAATAGTCCCCAGCTTGATCCGTTTTCGCTGCTGACCAGTTAATCACAAAGTCGCGGGACAGATTTCCGAGGCCACTGAGAAAAGTGACTGGATTCTGCCCCTGTTGTCCGTTAACCTGGCTGATATCACTTTCAATAACCTGGCGGTTTTCTGGAATATAAACCCACATAATCTGACCATCTGAAATGATCTCCTGAATACTCGGCTTACGATATTCCCAGCGAAATTTGGCCATGGAGGGTTGACCCTCTAACGACGCCAGAAACTTAAAACTAACTATCCCCTCCCCATACTGAGTTCGATCAATTGAAGCAATATGGGATTCCTGAAGAAATTCAGCAGTGAAATCCTGAATCCGATCAAGCAGTTTTGTTTGCGCCTTAAACGGGGTTTCCAGAGCCTTAACGACATCACCCAATTTAACCTCTGTTGCTCCAGATAGGCTGGGAAGAAATAACAGTACAATCAGACCAACTAACAGCCTCATAGAAAACATATGGCAAATCCTTTCATTAATTTAAAGAGCCTGCTAGCTTAAGGAAATTTCCAGCAAAAACGGGACGGTCCCAACATGGGGGCTGTCCCAGGTTTTTGCGGCGCAACCCACCGCGGTTCTTTGTAGATCGTAAACTTCGGGACAGCCCCAGATTTGCTGCCATTTCGGCACTGCTCAAAGTAATCTCACAGAAACAATAACAAGGAATATGAGGTAAATTATGTTCACCTTCTCTCAAAAAGGGTTTGTAGATCAAGGAGAAAGATTATTTGCCCATCACCTAAAATAGTTCCTCCACTACAGCCACGAACCTGATCAAATGGAGCTGGTAACCGTTGCACAAAAACTTCCCGCTGACCCACTAATTGATCAACGACTAAACCAATTTTACGCCCCTGCACTTCGGTGATCACCACAGGAATTGGATCAAGATGAGATCCTTTCGGTGCTTTAAGAATTTTGCGCAACGACAACATCGGCAATAACTGATCCTGGTAATGGATCATCAATTGTTTGCCGCTACTTTGAACTTCTGCTGGGGCAACTTCAACGGTTTGGACAACCCGGGTAATCGGCATCGCCATTCTGGTTCCAGCACATTCCACAATTAAAACTCTGATTATAGCTAAAGACAACGGTACCTTGAGAGTTATTCGGGCTCCCTCTCCCGGAACGGAATCAATCAACAAAAGACCCCCGACCCTTTCCACTGCTGTTTTCACCACATCCATTCCGACACCCCGTCCGGAAATTTCATTGACTTCCGCAGTAGTGGAAAACCCCGGCTGACAGATCAACTGGAAAAGGTCATAATCACGCATTGACTTTGCCTGGGCTGGTGAGACCAGTCCTTTTTCCTGCGCCTGTTGACGAATCTTTTCCGGATCAATACCACGTCCATTGTCAGCAACCTGAACCAGGACTTGATCCTGTTCTCGCCAGGCTTTGATAGAGACCGTCCCACATTGGTCAATTCCGTGATCAACCGCATTGCGAACCATGTGAATAAGCGGGTCAGTGAGTTCTTCAACTATCGCCCGATCCAGCTCAATCTCTGTCCCTTCAACCTTAAAAGATATTTCTTTGCCACTACTGCGAGAAAGGTCATGAACGGTGCGGGACAAACGTCCGGCCAAACTTTCCAACGAGACCATCCGCACTTGTAGAACCTGATGATGGAGGTTTTTTACCAGTCGCGCCAGCTGTCCAACCCCATCGTCTACCGCCTGCCAATTGTGCTCTTTAACCGCGCTTTGCATTTGATAGCGATTGGTAATCAGCTCTCCGGTCAAGTTGATAAGATGATCGAGTAACTCGGTACTGACCCGTACCATTTTCCCCGATGGCTCTTTCTTGCGTGATTTTTCTTCTGCAATTGCGACGGGAAAAGTGATTTCCCGTATCTCACTGTATTCTTGTAAGCGTTGACAGATTTCTTCCTGCGAGATATCACTGTCCAGACGAACCAGCAGCTGACCGGGATCTTCACCTTGCAGAAGCGCTTCTGTTGAGGGGGTCGACTCAAGAATGGTTCCAAAATCGGCCAAACGTTTTAAGAGAATCAGAAATCGTGCCCCCGCGGTGGTAACAGTCTCTTGTAACCGCAACTGCACTAAGAATCCCTCTTCCGCTAACCCAGGATCTACCCTCTTCTCCGCTGTGGCAGAACTGACATCTGCGATAGGCTCTTTTGGAATAGCAGTGATAAAGGTCTCGACATCCCGCTCCGTTCGTTCGTTACGAATATCATCCAGCAATAACTCCAACAGATCGACCGCCTCCAGTAGCCAGTCAATCCCAACGGCACTGATCCTCCCGAGCGGGCGACAATCATCAAGACGATCCTCCAGGTGGTGAGCCAGCCTTGCTGTTTTGGCATATTCCATGGTTGCCGCCATTCCCTTAATCGAATGGGCTTCACGAAATAATGCGTCTATCCCCTCCTGATCTTCGGGATCACTATCCAGCTGCAGCAAAATATCGGCCATCACCTCAAGGTGTTCAGCTGCTTCAGTCAGAAACATTTCTCTGAATTTATCAATATCCATTAACTCTAACCTGTAACGACACGGTTAACGACTTCAAGAACCTGAGTATTCTGAAACGGTTTGACAATAAAATCTTTTGCCCCGGCATTGATTGCATTCAAAATCAGGTCTTTCTGGCTCAGAGCACTACAGACAACAATGCGTGCGGCAGGATGTTTACTCAATATCTTTGTCAAAGCCTCAATTCCACCCATCTCCGGCATCACAATATCCATGGAGACCAGATCCGGCTGATGTATTTCATATTCTTCAATTGCTTCCGCACCAGTTTCTGCTTCCACAACAACCTGCCAGCCAGCAGATTCAAAAATGTCGCGCAGCATGGTGCGCATGAACAGAGCATCGTCAACAATCATGACACGCTTTGACAACTCAGCCTCCCGTTTGAATACAGAGGGATTCAAGTTTTAGCTGTAATTGGTCAAGATCAAACAGACTGATCATCTCACCCCCCCAGTTGATGACATCACAAATATAGTTCCGCTCAGCATAATTCTGCATCTGATTGGTTTGATTGATCTCAATATTGATGATTGAGTAAACCCGATCCACCCCTAATGTAACGGGTCCCCGTTCATTAGTCAGAACAATCAGTCGTTGACCAATCTTCCCCGCAGGAAATTTAAGTAACATTGCCAGATCGACAACGGGGACAATCCTCCCATGAAAACCGATAGCTCCAGCGATAATTTCAGGTGTTCCGGGAAAAGGGTAAATCTTCTGGTTTTCAATAATCTCCTGAACCTCGACCAATTCCAGAGCATAGGTTTCATAACCAATCTTGAAGGGAAGAAGTTGCTTGATCATCGTTCCTGCTCCTGACCAACTCCCAGATTGAAGCGGCTGACCGAAACCAACAGCTCATCAGCCAACTTGGAGAGTCGTTGTGAAGCAAAGGTCATCTCTTCCATCGAGGCCGTCTGCTCTTCCGTTGCAGCGGAGACTTCTTCAGTTGAAGCGGCATTATCCTCAGTCACTCGAGCAATTTCTTCGATAGCTGCAACAATCGCCTGGGCTCCTGAACTCTGTTTTTTAGTCAGGTCGCGGATACTGACCGATTTGATCTGCGCCGCTTCAGCCTTGTCAATGATGGCTTTAAACGCATGATCAGTGATATCAACAGCTTCACGACCGGCATCGATAGATTTAACGCTCTCATTCATTGCCTGTTGTACTTTCGAACTCTGTTCACGGGTTCTTTCGATCAAGTGAGTAATCTCACCTGCAGACACACTGGTACTATCAGCCAGCTTACTGATCTCTTCTGCAACAACCGCAAATCCATGCCCATATTCACCCGCCCGGGCAGCCTCAATAGTTGCATTTAAAGCAAGCAAGTTGGTTTTTTGAGCTATTCCAGTGATGACATCGATAATTGTCCCAATTTTTTGTACCTGTTCACTGAAAGAGACAAACATGCTCCCACTCTCTTCAATCTGGCTAAGCACCTGCTTTAAATTTTCCAGCGCAGTCGTCGTCATTCCTTCGCCCTGACGAGCCGACAGCGTAGTTTCTTCTGCCGACAGGGAAAGATCCCCCGCTGAAGAGGCAACCAGGTCGATCTGCGCCGCCATTTCCTTGATAACGGCAGAAGCACGCTCAACCATCTCAGCCTGAGTTTCTGCCCCTCGGCTGATCTGTTCAATTGATCCAGCGACCTCGTGAGCAGTAGCCGTCATCTCTTCCGCCGTAGTTGCTTGCGACAGCGATAATTCATTGACATCAAGTGAACTGGTACGAATCTGTCCAACCAGATTACGCAAGCTGGCAACGACCAGATTCAAAGAGTTAGAAAGATCTTCTGTTTCATCAGAAAACAACCCCTTACGCAGACGGACATTTTTACTGAGATCACCATCACTCAGCCGTTCTGCACCCTGATTTAAAATCTTGAAATTTGCCGTAAATGTCTTGGAAAATATCCAGCCAAAAATTAATCCCACTAGCAAAGCGCCAATAATCGTAATCCATTGATGTGTCCATTCCGGGATATCCATTTGCGGAACCAGCAGGTTCAGCAGAACCACCGAAGCAACAACAATAATAAACCCAACGACAAATTTGTAACTGATCTCAACACGCATTTTCTGCTCCTTCCGCGCCTTCTCCCTGAAGGAAAAGATGGCCGGGCAAGGGGTAACTATTTAATATATGAACGATATTTTACCCTGTCTCACAATCTTCTTTTATCCCGATCCGCTGGTAGATTCTTTCCGCAGGATCAATACAGACAAATAATTTACGGCAAGCCGAAGCCATGGTTTCTGCTCTTCCCAAAACCAGATAACCCCCCGGTAATAATGTTGCAGCAAGAATTTCTATAATCAGTTGCTGTTGCTCGCGAGAAAAATAAATTAATAGATTACGGCACAAAATCAGATTTGCCCGGTAAAAAGGTTGATCGATCAGAATATCATGGCGAAAAAACTGCACTCTTTCTCGAATCGGTTCAATTAACTGGTACTGCTGATCTCTGCTGATAAAAAAATCTGTTAGCATTGAACTTGAAACATTCTGCACCCTCTCCGCCGTAAAAATCCCTCGCTTAGCCCGTGTTAGAGCCTCTGGACTTAGATCTGTTCCAACAATTGAGAGTAAATCCCCTTTGAGTTGCTGTTTTTGACAGAGTAGGGCAACGGAATAGGGCTCCTCACCATTCGCACAACCAATACTCCAAATTCTCAGCTTGCTTTTATTGCGGCGTGAACTTTTCAGTAACGCAGGTATTATCTGTTTATCGAGTGCATGAAAGACACTTTTATTCCGAAAAAAGTGGGACACATGGACACTCAATGCAGCCAGAAGATGTTCCTGCTCCCGAATGTTTTTCTGTAGCAATGTGACGTATGCATCTGGATCCTTATAACCGGCCGACCTGATCCGCGCAGCCATACGCCGTTTGATGCACAACGTTTTGTACCCTTCCAAGTGGAAGTTCTGCTGATTGCGTAAAATTTCCGCTATCTGCTGATAAACCACGTCATCAAGATCACTGCCTACACATGGAGTAGCAACCGGTACTGTCGCTTCCTCTGAGGTTTGGCACAGGTCTGAAATGATGGCAGATAACGCTCCATTGGTATCAGGAAAAATGGTCAAATCCACCTCTTTGACATTGATAAATGTCCCCATTTTTCTGGTGGATACGCAGTCCCGCCTCTTGGCTGATTATGCCGATCCGCGTCACAACATGACTTTTGTCAATCTGCGTATCCAGGTCTTTCAAGGGTGAGGTAAAAACTAACTCGTAATCTTCCCCTCCAGCGAGTGCTAGATCTATCAGCTCTGAATTTCCATCCAAAGCCATCTTAAACGACCCGGAAAGGGGGAGTTCCGCTATTTCAAGATCTGCTCCAACTCCTGAGGATTCTAAAATATGCCCAAGATCAGCTAATAACCCATCGGACACATCGAGCATTGCTGTTGCTAGCTGTCGCTTCGATAATACCTGACCCAGAGCAACTCGTGGCGTTGGGGTGTGAAATCGTGCCGCTAAAAAATTATCTGGTTGCTGACCATTTTGCAGCAGATGAAGAGCAAGAGCACTATCGCCCAGAGAGCCGGAAACATAGATGGCATCTCCATAGCTGGCACCCTGACGACAGATAGCTGCGTCTGTTGTCACCGTCCCCTGAACGGTGATAGAAATCATCAGAGAGCCTGGAGAAGAACAGGTATCTCCACCCGCCAAAACCGCACCATAGGTCTTTATTTCTGCGAGAAATCCCATCAGGAACTGTTCCATCTCCCCATCACTGAGATCTTTTGATCGACCAATTCCTAGAAATAAAGATTGCGGGGTTCCCCCCATGGCTGCGATATCACTGATATTGACCGCTGCCGACTTACGCCCCAGATCAAATAAACTGGTCCACTCCCGTTTGAAATGCACCCCTTCAATCAACAGATCGGTACTGGTTAACAGATCCTGACCTGCCTGTTGCGGCTGGATAGAGCAATCGTCACCGATTCCCTGCGAAAGGTGGCTTCCAGAGCCCGCTTGTCCTTGAATCCAGCTGATAAAACTGAATTCGTTCCACCTGTTATTTTTATTAACCAACATATAATTTACCCAACGTTAATTTTTGTATGTTAATTATTATTTTTTTCTCACCTTTTGTCAAGGGAAGTGCGGCAGATGGTACAAAAAAAGCGGTCAGCACAGGCTGACCGCTCAAATTTTTCTTGGTTCTGACTCTGGAACAACAAATAATTTCTGTTGACTCGCAAATGGCACCAGCTTAAGCAGTATTGCAGTAAACTTGGGGCTGTCCCGAAGCTTACGAACCACGAAGAACTGTGGCGGTTCGCACCGCAAAAGCCTGGGACAGCCCCCATTCGGGGACAGTCCCGTTTTTGCTGGAAATTTCCTTAAACTAACGCCATTCGATTATTCGTCTAAACTTCTGGACCCGCCTGGGTAAAATCAAACTCATCATTATCAGTGATGTATTTCTTAAAATTGTCCACAAACATTCCAGCCAATTTGTTAGCAATTTGATCGAAGTTATCCTTATCCGGCCAGGCATTCCGTGGATTTAGCAGCTGAGTATCAACTCCATCCAGCTCTTTTGGAATATTCAACTTGAAAAACTGAGTTTGTTCAAACTCACAATTTTTGATACTGCCATCCAGAATTGCATTGATACAAGCACGGGTCGCTTTAATGCTCATCCGTTTGCCAACCCCGTAGCCGCCGCCTGCCCAGCCAGTATTGACCAGGTAAGCGTGAACATTGTATTTATCCATCTTTTCACCCAGTAGTTTGGCATAAACCGTTGGATGAAGGGGTAAAAAAGCTTCTCCGAAACAAGCGGAGAAAGCAGCCTGGGGCTCGGTTATTCCACGCTCCGTTCCAGCAACTTTAGCGGTGTAACCAGAAAGGAAGTAATACATCGCCTGCTCTTTACTCAGCTTGGAAACAGGGGGAAGCACACCAAAAGCATCGCAAGTGAGGAAAATAATATTTTCCGGATGACCCGCCATGAGGGTTGGTTCGTGGTTCTCAATATGCTCAATCGGGTAGGAAACCCGGGTATTTTCAGTCTTGGAGCTATCTGTGAAATCAATGATCCCATCTTCATTGTAGACGACATTTTCCAGCAGCGCATCACGCTTGATCGCATTAAAAATCTCCGGCTCACTCTCAGGTGACAGGTCGATAGTTTTTGCGTAACAGCCACCTTCAAAGTTAAAGATACCGTCATCATCCCAGCCGTGCTCATCATCACCAATCAATTTACGTTTGGCATCGGTCGACAGGGTCGTTTTCCCGGTTCCAGAAAGACCGAAGAACAGGCAGACATCACCATCCTTGCCGACATTAGCACTACAGTGCATGGAAAGAATTTTTTCCAGCGGCATCCAGTAGTTCATCATGGTAAAGATCCCTTTTTTCATTTCCCCGCCATACCAGGTTCCACCGATGATTGCGACATTCTTCTCAATATTAAAAATGACAAAAACCTCAGAGTTCAAGCCGTGCTTTTCCCAGTTTTTATTGCTGATACTGGCCGCATTATAAACGGTGAAATCGGGGCTAAAACCCTCCAGTTGAGCTTCATCAGGACGGATAAACATGTTCTTGATAAAATGGGATTGCCAGGCAATTTCGGTAACAAAACGGATTTTGCGCGTCGTGTTTGGATTTGCACCGGCAAAACCATCGGCAACATAGATATCTTTGCCGGACAGATAATCGATAACTTCAGCATAAAGCTCATCAAAAATTTCTTTGGAAACAGGCTGATTGATATTGCCCCAAGCGATGTTCTTTTGTGATGGATCTTGTTTGACAAAATATTTATCTTTGGGGGAACGTCCAGTAAATTTACCGGTATCGACCATCATGGTTCCGTTAGCCGAAAGCGCACCTTCGTTATTTTTTGTTTCATGTTCAAACAACTCATCATAACTCAGGTTATGATAAACCTTACCAACACTCTTCAATCCCAAATCCGCTGCGGTCACATCACTCATCTGCACTTCCCCGTTTCTGTTTTGTTAGTGTTTGCCATCCAATGATTTTGATTTATAAATACTTGTAACAGGTCGCGACAACTGTCAAACGGTCAAACTATAGCCTAAACCCTCACTCTGAACAACCCATAAATATAACCTGTTTTGTATTTTAAAGCCGCCCTAACATCATGATTTTCCAGAATAGTGCTTGTCGATCAAGCGGTTTTCTGATTAGCACCAATCTTCCGCTACACCCAAAAAGTCGTCGTACTCGCGAAGGCGAGAGTCCAGGCATCTGGATACACGCATATAATGTGCATAATCAAAGCGGAAGATTGGTACTTCTGAGTAACTTCAACATAAGCACCTGAAATCACATGATGTCAAAAACAGCGCTCAATTTAAACCTTCCCCTCTCCCTAACCCTCCCCCACAAGTCGGGGGGAGGGGATTTTACTCCTTCCCCGCTTGATGGGGGAAAGTTGGGATGGGGGTGATCGCGAAGCGATATGTTTTTCTATCGTTACTCTATGAAAATTAGCCCAAGGTGGTGGGTCGCTCATCAGGAACGGTTTCCTTCTCATCCAGAACCCGTCTTATCGTCTGTAACAAGTCTGGCAATTCCAAAGGCTTCAGACAAAAAGCACTGATACCAAGTTTTCTGGCTTCATCTTCGTTAACTTTACTGCTGTAGCCAGTACAAAGGATCGCTGCCAGATCAGGTCTGATTTTCTGAAGTTCCTGAATCAGATTTTTACCGGCAAGTTCGGGCATGGTCTGGTCAGTGATCACCAGATCAAAATAGTCGGGGTTGGCAGCAAACAGTTTCAGAGCTTCTGCACCACTGATCATGGAGCTGACCTGATAACCGTATTCTCTGAGCATTTCACTCCAGACATTTGCCAGCATCTCATCATCGTCAACGAAGAGAATTTTTTCAGTCCCTTTGGGTTGCTCCTGAACATCCGGGGAACGTTTCTTCTGTCGCCTTTCAATAATCGGAAAATAAAGATCGAAAGTGGTTCCCTCTCCAGGAACGCTATGAACCTTGATCAGCCCACCGTGTTGATCGATAATTCCCTGTACCGTTGATAGTCCAACTCCGGTTCCTCCATCAAGCTCTTTAGTCGTGAAAAAGAGATCAAAAATCTTAGCTTTAACTTCAGGAGGCATACCAGAACCATTATCCTGGATACTGAGCTTGGCATAGCATCCGGGAGCACCTTTATGCTGAGCAGGGATCTCCTTCTGTTCCAACTCAACTGTTTCAAGAGAAAGTTTCAAGTCCCCCTCTTCATCCATAGCATGGACAGCATTGTTGCAGAGATTGACGATAACTTCCTGAATTTGGGATGAGTCCCCATGGATAGAGACATCCCTGCTGTTCATACTGACCGTCTGTTCCACGCGAACGGTGCTGGGTATCGTTGATTGTAACATTTTCAGGGTTTCATCAATAACCGCTGGCAATTGAATTGATGTCTTACTGTAAGCCTCGTTACGGCTGTAGGTGAGAATCTGCTGAACCAGATCTCTCGATCTGAGAATCGCTATTTTTGCATTCTTCAACAGGGGGAGAGTCTCATCATCCTTGGGCAACTTGAGGAGTGAAAGTTCAACATTACCAAGAATAATCGCCAGGTTATTATTGAAATTATGTGCCATTCCTCCAGCCATAACTCCTATTACCTCCATTTTAAACTTCTGCCGTAGCTGCTCTTCCATCTCAACTTCGTGAGTAACGTCTCTTTTAACGGCGATATAGTTGACCATTTTGCCCGAGGCATCACGCACCGGCGAAATTGTCGCATTTTCGATATAGAGGGTTCCGTCCTTCTTCTTATTGATAAACCGTCCCCGCCAGATTTCCCCAGAGGTCAGCGTCTCCCACAGCTCCTGATAAAAGCGATCATCCTGCTGACCGCTCTGGAGGATACGTGGATTCTGACCGATGGCTTCCTCACAGGAGTAACCGCTAATTTTTTCGAACGCAGGATTTGCGTATTGGATGTTACCGGTAAGATCAGTGATAACGATAGTTTCACTGCTCTGATCTATCGCTTGCAAAAGTTGAGATCGCTCCTCTTCAGCCTGTATGAGGGCGGTAATATCGTAAACAACCCCTTCATAGTGGGTAATTTCACTCTGGCTGTTTCTACGTAAATAGGTTGTGTCATTAACCCATCTGGTCTCTCCACTTTTAGTGATGATCCGGTAGGGAGCGTGGACGAAGGACCTCTGGTCTTTCCTGTCACTGTGGTTGAGAACTTCATCTTTAACTCTTTCTAAATCATCACTGTGGATGATCTCATCATAACCGGACGATCCTGCCATCAAATCCTGAGAAGGGTATCCAAACACCTTTTCTACATTCTCAGAGACAAACTCAACCGGCCACCCTGGCATATTTTTCCAGAGAAAAGCGACTGTTGGACTACGATTGATAATTTTACTCGCTTCGCTCAGTAACTCCTCTGCCTGGCTCCGTTCTTCTATTTCTTGCCGAAGCTGCTTACGTGTCGCTCTTAAATGAAGACTGTATTTAAAGAGGGTGGCGAGGAGAATCAACAGAAGAGCAAAACCAATCACAACCCCAAAAATCCAGGGGCGTAATTTCTGCCATTGAATACCCTGGGGTGGTTCATAGAGAAAATTATCGGTTAAACGGAAACTGGCAGGAATTTGTCCAACGGCTATGAGATGATGGACAATCTCTGCCCAGCGAAATAATTCCATGGCTCCGATTTCAACCTGATCAGGTTGGATGATCTTTTTAATTTCTGCAGCTTCAAACTGAA
>Ga0256840_1000802_pt1 | contig 31256 bp, 24 predicted proteins | sample 355202metaG_FD_185969 | JGI IMG/M metagenome (GOLD analysis project Ga0256840, IMG submission 185969) | Hydrothermal vent microbial communities from Mid Atlantic Ridge, Atlantic Ocean - 355-202 | ecosystem: Environmental > Aquatic > Marine > Hydrothermal vents | place: Atlantic Ocean: Mid... | reverse complement strand
GGATTAAAAACCAAAGTTTATATATTAAATGTTAATGGTTTTGATACGCATAGTTCACAGGTAGATTCTAATGATGTACAAGTAGGAAAACATCAAGAGCTTTTAAAAAAAATATCTGATGCTGTAGAAGCATTTCAAGACGACTTAAACCTTTTAGGAATTGAAGATAGAGTTTTGGGAATGACATTTTCAGAATTTGGTCGTCAAATTGCATCAAATGCAAGTTTTGGTACCGATCACGGAGAAGCTGCTCCAATGTTCTTATTTGGCTCTTGTATTCAAAATAGTGTTATTGGAGAAAATCCAGAAATATCAGATACTATAATACCTCAAAAAGCCGTAGAATTTCAATATGATTTTAGAGATATTTATGCGTCCATACTAAAAGATTGGTTTTTGGTGCCAACATCACAAATTCAAACAATATTTGAACATCAAATTCAATATCTATCTATAATTTCATGTAATGCAGATATCTTAGAAAAAGAAGAACAAGAAATTATTGTATATCCTAATCCAACAGTTTCAACAGCTACATTAGTTTTTTCTTCTAAAAATGAAAAAGTTAATTTAACTATTTTCGATTTATCTGGTAAAAAAATAAAAGGCATATTTGATAGAGAACTTACTAATGAAACACATTATATTCCTATAGATGTTTCTGAACTTTCTAAAGGTACATATATTTTGAATGTTACTAAAGATTCTGGAAATTTAAGTATTCGTCTGTTGAAAGTATAGCTTAACTTATCAAAAAAACAAGTTAATATAGAAACTAACATTTCTTATTAATAATATAGGCGCTACATTTATTTTAATATCGGATAGATTAAGAAAATTTTTATCCGATATTAAAATAAATTAAATCTTGTAGCAAATTCATCACCATAGTAAAATCAAAAATTAGTACATTTGCCTTTCAAAATTTTTACAAAATGAGGTTAACAGTATTAGATTTACTTAAAGGAGAAAAAAAAGGGCAAGAAGTACAATTAAAAGGTTGGGTAAGAACATTTAGAGCAAAGCGATTTATTGCAATAAATGACGGCTCTACAATCAATAATATACAATGTGTTGTAGATTTTGAAAATACGGATGAAGAATTACTTAAGCGGATAAATACAGGAGCTGCAGTATCTATTAAAGGAATACTAATAGAAAGCCAAGGTAAAGGACAATCCGTTGAAATTGAAGTTAGCGATTTAGAAATTTTAGGAGATTCAAATCCAGAAGAATTCCCAATCCAACCAAAAAAACACAGTTTTGAGTTTTTACGAGAACAAGCACATTTAAGAGTAAGAACAAATACATTTAGTGCTGTAATGCGTTTACGTTCGGCTTTATCATTTGCAGTACATCAATATTTTACAAAAAATGGATTTTACAATTTTCATGCACCAATCGTGACAGGGTCAGATGCAGAAGGGGCTGGCGAAATGTTTGGCGTAAGTAATTTTGATTTAGATAATATACCAAAAACAGAGGATGGAAAAGTTGATTTTTCTCAAGACTTTTTTGGCAAGCAAACAAATTTAACCGTATCTGGGCAATTAGAGGCAGAAACCTATGCCATGGCATTAGGTAAAGTATATACATTTGGACCAACATTTAGAGCTGAAAACTCAAATACAACACGTCACTTAGCAGAATTTTGGATGATTGAACCTGAAGTTGCTTTTAATGATTTGAATGATAATATGGATTTGGCTGAAGATTTTATTCAAGAAGTTGTAAAATATGTTTTAGAAAACTGCAAAGATGATTTGGCTTTTTTAGATGCTAGGTTAACTAAAGAAGAAAGCACTAAACCTACTGCACAACGTAGTGATATGGCTTTAATAGAAAAATTGAAATTTGTAACTGAAAATAATTTTAAACGAGTAAGTTATACGGAAGCTATTGATATACTACGCAATTGCAAACCTAATAAAAAGAAAAAATTTCAATATATTATTAATGAATGGGGTGCAGATTTACAATCGGAACACGAACGCTTTTTGGTAGAGAAACATTTTAAATCGCCTGTTATATTATTTGATTACCCTGCAAACATCAAAGCATTTTATATGCGTATGAATGAAGATGGAAAAACTGTAAGAGCAATGGATGTTTTATTTCCTGGAATAGGCGAAATTGTAGGTGGAAGCCAACGTGAAGAACGATTAGATGTATTAAAAGAAAAAATGAAAGCACTTGATATTGACGAAAAAGAGTTATGGTGGTATTTAGATACTCGTAAATTTGGAACCGCAGTACATAGTGGTTTTGGATTAGGATTTGAACGATTAGTGCTTTTTGTAACAGGAATGAGTAACATTAGAGATGTAATACCATTCCCTAGAACACCACAAAATGCAGAATTTTAATTTTTTGACCTTAAATATTTTTTGTATTTTTGATAATAATAAAATGCTAAGCGCCATAGAGCCATAGCGATAGAAAGAAAACATGTTAAAACAAAGTCTAAATTTTAAACTATCCCAGAAATTATCTCCACAACAAATACAGTTGATGAAGCTAATTCAATTACCAACACAAGCTTTTGAACAAAAACTAAAGCAAGAAATTGATGAAAACCCTGCATTAGAAAAAGGAAAAGAAGCTAATGAAGAAGATGAATTTTCAAATGAAGAAGAACAAACAAATGATGAGCCTGATTTGAATATTGATGAATACATCAGTGATGATGAAATCCCAAATTATAGAACACAATCTAATAATTACAGTGCCGATGATGATGAAAAAAGTATCCCATTTGCAGCTGGAACATCATTTCACCAACATTTAAAAGCTCAATTAAACACATTCCGATTAAACGAAGAAGAACGGCAAATAGCAGAATTTTTAGTGGGTAGTATTGATGATAGCGGCTATATCCGAAGAGATATTATAGATTTGGTCGATGATTTAGCTTTTACAGATAATGTTTTTACAACCGAAGAGGTAGTAGAGAAAGTGCTTATTAAAGTACAACAATTAGAACCTGCAGGGGTTGCTGCAAGAAACTTAGAAGAATGCCTAATATTACAGTTGAAACAAAAAAGTGAAAAACCAACTAGAATACTTGCTATAAAAATTCTAGAAAATGCTTTTGATCATTTTGCTAAAAAGCATTATAAAAAAATAATGCAAAAGTTTGATATTACAGAAGAGCAACTAAAAAATGCAATTGCTGAAATAGCAAAACTGAACCCAAAACCTGGAGGTGGCTTTACAGGAAACACTAAGATTGTAGAGCAAATTGTTCCTGATTTTACTATTAGAATTGTTGAAGATCGGTTAGAGCTCTCTCTTAATTCTAGAAATGCTCCTGAATTGCACATATCCTCAGAATATAGTAATATGCTAAAAGGTTATGCTGCATCTAAAGACAAATCAAAATCACAAAAAGATGCTGTTTTTTTTATTAAACAAAAATTAGATGCAGCAAAATGGTTTATTGATGCTATTAGACAAAGACAGCAAACATTAATGTTTACTATGACTGCTATTATGAACCATCAAGAAGGGTATTTTTTAACTGGTGATGAGCGGAAACTAAAACCAATGATTTTAAAGGATATTGCTGATAAAATTAATATGGATGTTTCTACAATCTCTAGAGTTGCAAATAGTAAATTTGTGGATACTCCTTATGGAACGAAGTTGATTAAATTTTTCTTTTCAGAGTCTATGAAAAACGACCAAGGAGAAGATGTTTCTACCAAAGAGATTAAAAAAATATTGGAAACAATTATTGCTTCAGAGAATAAAAAGAAACCTTTAACTGATGAAAAGCTATCTGCTCATTTAAAAGAAAAAGGGTATTTAATTGCAAGGAGAACTGTTGCAAAATACAGAGAACAACTCAATATTCCTGTAGCTAGGATGCGAAAAGAAATATAATTTTGAATTTTGAAAAAATAATATCTTATTTATTTCACCCTGTTCTTTTTTCAACAATAGGTGCTCTTTTATTTTTTACGTTACAACCAACATATCTACCAAAAGAATTTGAATACAAAATACTAATTGTCATTTTTTTAAGCACTTATGTTATTCCAATATTGTTTTTGTTTATTTTAAAAAAACGCAATTCAATAGAAAGTTACCATCTAAAAACAACTGAAGAAAGAAAATTTCCTATTCTTTTCTTTTTAACAATTACTTTTTTACTTGGTATGCGTTTGTTAGAACTTAATGCAATAGATTTATTGGCTTATTCATTTATTGCAGGCTCTCTATCATTATTAATAACCTATATTTTATTATTTATTAAATTCAAAACAAGCTTACACACTCTTTCAATAGGTAGTTTAATTGGCTTTGTAATAATAATTAGTATTCACTATAAGATAAAATTATTACTATTAATAACTATTGGAGTATTATTATTTGGCATTATTGGAACTGCTCGATTAAAACTAAAAGCACATACTGTAAATGAAGTGCTACTAGGTTTTGTTATTGGAATTATTACACAAATTCTAATTTATTTTACATTACCATTTATATTATCGTAAAAAAAATATATTCAATTTATAGAATATAAAATATCAAACCAAATTTTAAACCCTTCATATCAATAGAATCTGTTTGGTTAAATTTTGCATTTTTAAAAATATTACTTATCTCATAATAAATAAAACCATTCCAAGTACCATGACCAGCAGATAATGACAGCCCATATTTCATTCTATTTACTTCATCAAAATTAGACAATCTTTGCAGGTCATTTAAATTAAATTCTGCTTTAGAATAAAACACATATGAAAATTTCATACCTACATATACTCTCCAAAATTTATAATCATCTATAGTAGAATCTCTAAATCTAAATTCAAAAGGCATTTCAATACTGTGAAATACTAATCTATTACTATTATAAACATCTATATCATCAAAATTCTTAAACAATACAATTCCATTTTCTTTAACTATTTTCATATCATGAAAATAAGTGTCTCTCACATAACCTAAGCCTAATCCTAATCCAAAATTTCTTTTTTTATTTAACGGAATATCTCTAATATATCCAGCAAAAATACTATTGGAAAAACCTCTTAAATTCATCGAAGCTGGTTTTTTTCGCAAAGTATTGTATGTTACTCCAATATAAAGTTGATCTTCCAAATAATAACCATTTTTATTTTTATTCTCTACTTGTGCTTGAAGTGAAAATGTAATTAAAAATAAAATGATAATTAGTTTTTTCATAGTTAGTCCTAAACTTAAAACAAATATACAACAATGGTTAATAAAAACTTCCTAAAATTAAAATTTAGCAGGTTCTGCTTCAGATATAATCATAGGGTACATTTCCTTTATTTGTTTCATTTTATTTTTCAGCATTTCTGTTTTAAAACTAGTATTGGTTTCGTCTTTTGCTTTTTTTATCAATGCATCAAAAGAAATACCATACAATTCATTGGCTGTCCTATTTCTTAAATCATTATAGGCTGCAACCAATTCATTTTGTACAGCAATATAAGCTCCATAGTTAGTATTTCGTGTACTCTCAATAGACACAATTGCTTCTTTAGGATGATCGGAAGATCTTGGATCTTTTTCTCCTTTACAGTAATCACACTCCTCTCCTTTAAATGTACCACCTCCATTATCTAAAAATGCTATGGTTGCCTCTTTAAGTTCTTCTAAATTCATGTATATATTACCTTCTACTAAAATATCATTATCTCGTAAACTGACAATAAAAACATTTCTTGCATGAAAATCTTCAGGAGGTTCTTTTGTTATCTCTGGCAACTTTCTAGCAATACCAGAATCAATATCCATAGTTGTGGTTACTAAAAAAAATATAAGTAATAAAAAGGCAATATCTGCCATGGAACCTGCATTAATTTCTGGAATTGCTCTTTTTGTCATAATATACATTTAAGGGTTATTAATCGAAATGCTAAATTGTATAAGTATACAATTTACGCTCTAAAAGTCACATGAACAATACCACAAAAAGCAAGCCAAAGACCTTATAAACCTGAGTTCGACTAAGACTTCTATTTACAGAAAATGAAGAAATGGTGAGATTTGAAGAATAAATTTTAAGGAATAACCTGTTATTTCTTAAAAATTATTCAAAAAAGATTGCCTTTTATTTGTTTTCCCTTCGGGTTTGATTATTTTTTTCATAATCTCGCTAAATTTCTTTGAATTATCTAGATAATCCTTCTAAAATTCATCTTCGACTATAAAAAAAATAATCTAAACTGTAAACGAATTATTAGTCGAACTCAGGTTATAACCTGAGTTCGACTAAGACTTCTATTTACAGAAAATGAAGAAATGGTGCAGTTTGAAGCATAATTTTTAAGGAATAACCTGTTATTTCTTAAAAATTATTTAAAAAAGATTGCCTTTTATTTGTTTTCTCTTCGGGTTTGATTATTTTTTTCATAATCTCGCTAATTTTCTTTGAATTATCTAGATAATCCTTCTAATATTCATCTTCGATTATGAAAAAAATAATCTAAACTGTAAACGAATTATTAGTCGAACTCTGGTTTATAAATTAGGTGTCTCATAATTTAATGAGACGAAAAAAAGGCAATCACTTAAAATGATTGCCTTAAATTATTGTTATAAAAAAATTATTTTTTTCTTGGAACTGCTATTGTAGAGTAATTAATTTTTAATGCATTAATTTCTCTAAGTTCATTCTTTATATCATATATCGTCCCTACTTCAGTACCAATATCTGCTTTTATAGATGTTGTCAGCTTATTAATATCATTTTGTGCTACTGATTCTCTTTTTGCCAATATAAAATTTCTAATATCTTTTACTGTTGAAATTTTATCGTTTAACTGAATTACATCTCCTTTAATTTCACCATCCATAGACTTTCCAACATAAACATAACTCACTAAATTTTTCTTCTCTAGTTTTTTTACTTCAGTTGCTTCTGGTAATTTAGGTGGTTTAATTTTTAAATCTGTTTCTCGCATTACAGTTGTAACCATAAAAAAGAATAAAAGCATAAACACAATATCTGGTAAAGATGCCGTATTTACAGCTGGCATCTCTTTTTTCTTCTTACTAAATTTAGACATAATTAATTAAATTTTACAGGTTCTGCTTCAGATATAATCATAGGAAACATATTTTTAACACGTTTCACTTTAACCTTAAGATCTTCTGCTTTACGTTTTGTGTTATTTTCATCTTTTGCTCTTTTCACTAATTCCTCAAAAGATATACCATATAACTCATTTGAACTTCTATCTCTTAAATCATTATATGCTGCAACTAATTCATTTTGCACTTGTATATACACTCCATAATCAGTACCTCTTGCACTTTCTATAGATATAATTGCTTTATTAGGATGATCTGATGACGCTGGGTCTTTTTTACCTTTACAGTAATCACATGTATTGCCATCTTTATCTTTTCCTCCTCCATTATCTAAAAATTTTATAGCAACATCTTTCAGCTCATCAACTTTCATAAAGTCGGTATTCTCAACCAAAATATTTCCATCTCTATTAATATTAACAACAAAAACATTTTTCTCCTTTAATATTGGTGGTTTTATATTTGGATCTTGTTTTTCTGGTAATTTACGTGAAATCCCTGAATCAATATCCATAGTTGTTGTTACTAAGAAAAATATTAGTAATAAGAAGGCAATATCTGCCATTGATCCAGCATTAATTTCTGGAATTGCTCTTTTTGCCATAGTATATTATTTAAGTAATGATTTAACTGAATCGAAAATAAAACCAGCAAATGCTATCCCTCCTAGTATTATACTAAAATTAATACCTGTACTTACTCTTTTAGATATTGTACTGCCTTTTTCAACAATGCCTGTAGATGTTATTACCTCTCCATCTCCAGAAACCATATATGCTACTACAAAAAGCAATAAAAATATTCCTAAACCAATAAGAGTTTTCTTTAAAACTTTTGGATCTTTAACTACACCTAGTACCATAAACGCTGCAACTAGTAATCCAACTCCTATTAAAAGGTATTTAGTAAAACTAATAAACCCGCTTACCGAACTAGCTAATTCTTCACTACCTTCGTCTCCAGTTGAAACTTTTACAAAAAAGTAAACAGCAATTAAAGAAATAACAAGCGCTACAATTTGTAATATTCTTGATAAATTCATAATTCTATTTTATTTTTTATGTTTAACTAATAAATCCACTAATGATATTGATGCATCTTCCATACCATTTACAATATTATCTACTTTAGATATAATATAATTATATAATATTTGTAAGATAATTGCTACTACTAATCCAAATACGGTTGTTAATAGTGCTACTTTAATACCTCCTGCCACAACTGATGGTGAAATTGTACCTGCCTGTTGTATTGAATCAAATGCTCCAATCATACCAATTACTGTTCCCATGAAACCAAGCATTGGTGCAAGTGCAATAAATAATGATAACCAAGAAATATTTTTTTCTAATAATCCCATTTGTACTCCTCCATAACCAACTACTGCTTTTTCTGCAGCATCAATTCCTTCTCCATCACCTACTCTCTTTAAACCTTGATAAAAGATTGATGCAACTGGTCCTTTAGTATTACGTGCAACTTCTTTTGCTGCTTCAATTCCACCATCTGCTAATGCATCTTCTATGCTACTAACTAGTTTATTATTATTCTGTGATGCTAAATTAAGATAGATTATACGCTCAATTGCTATTGCCAATCCTAATATTAATGCAAGAAGTACAATTCCCATAAAGAATGGACCTCCCTCAATAAAATATTTTTTTAATACTTGCATTGAGAATCCTTCATCTGCTCCTGAAGCTGCGGCATCTTGTGCGTAAGTTTGAACTGATCCTAATAACATTACACCTGTAATTGCTATGATAGTAGATAATTTTTTCATTTTTAATTCGAGTTTTAATTAATTTTATAACGGGTTAAATATACATAATATTTTTTAAAAGCAAAATTTTTATGCGGAGAGAATGGGATTCGAACCCATGTTACAATTTCTCATAAACACGCTTTCCAAGCGTGCGCCTTAAGCCGCTCGGCCACCTCTCCTCAATAAATTTTATCTATTAAGAGTGACAAGTAACAAAAAATATTTTGTTTTATAAAATTTATTTCACATTGTTTATTAACTACATAATCTAAAGCGCATATTAAATAATTACTAATCAGTTAATTCCCCTCGCAAAGAAGTTTCAAAAATTTTTTTAAACTTTTTTTGTGGTATTTCTTCTCCTAACAAGTACATTAATTTTGCTATTGCAGATTCGGTAGTTATATCTTTACCACTTACTACTCCTATTTTTTGGAGTTGTACACTTGTTTCGTAATGTCCTAAAATCACACTTCCTCCAACACATTGTGTAACGTCTACAATTTGAATTCCTTTACCAATCGCTTGCTTTAATAAATTTATAAATTCTTTTTTTGTGGATGCATTCCCAGATCCATAGGTTTCCAAAACAACTCCTTTTAGACCTTTAATATTTAATATTGTTCTTATTACTTTTAATGATATTCCTGGAAACAATTTTAATATAACAATATTATCATTCAATTTTTTTCTAATTTTTAATATTTTCTCTCTTTTAGGATAGTATAATAAGTGTTCTTGGAATTTTAAATGCACACCACTTTCTGCTAATGCAGGATAATTTGGTGATGAAAACGCTTCGAAGTGTTCTGCATTTATTTTTGTTGTTCTATTTGCTCTATATAATTTGTATTCAAAATACAAACAAACTTCTGTAATTTTTGGTCTATCATCTTCTCTAGCCGATGCTATTTGAATTGCTGTTATTAAGTTTTCTTTGGCATCTGTTCTTAAATCTCCAATTGGTAATTGCGATCCTGTAAAAATTACAGGCTTACTTAAGTTTTCAAACATAAAACTTAATGCAGATGCTGTATATGCCATAGTATCACTACCTGTTAAAATTACAAAACCATCTGCTTTTGTATAATTTTCTTCCATTATTGTAGCTATTTTTACCCAATATTTTGGATTCATGTTCGATGAGTCTATTGGCTTTTTAAAACTAACTGTTTTAATATTACAATCTAATTGGTTTAACTCTGGGATATGATCTCTTAAATTATCAAAGTCAAAAGCTTTTAACGCTCCAGTCTCATAGTCTTTTACCATTCCTATGGTTCCGCCTGTATAAACAAGTAGTATATTCATTTTTTGATACATAATTCTATTGCGCAATGTTTATATTAATATTATTGTAAGTAATAAAAGTTTGTCATTTTGTCTTACAACATATACATGGTATAATTTATGATGTAAAAGTAAGGATTAATTAAATGATTGGATTATTAAAAGATTGAAAAAAAACAATTATATTAATTAAAATAGTAATTTTGATAAAAATAAAAAAATATGATATTAGGTAATTATTTCGGATATATATTAATGGGTGCTATTGCTCTTATTGGAGGAATTGTTCAACAACGTTTAAAAAGTAAATTTGCAAAATATTCTAAACTCACACTTCAAAACGGAATGAGTGGTAAAGAAATTGCTGAAAAAATGCTTGCTGATAATAATGTGCACGATGTCAAAGTTATTTCTGTTAAAGGAAGATTAACAGATCATTATAACCCTGCTGATAAAACGGTAAACCTTAGTGAGTCCGTTTACAATGAAAGAAATGCTGCTGCTGCCGCAGTTGCTGCCCACGAATGTGGTCATGCAATACAACATGCCATTGGCTACTCATGGTTGCAATTTAGAAGTAAAATGGTACCTACTGTTAATATTTCTGGCAGATTAGCACAATTCGCTTTAATTGGTGGTATTTTTTTAGTTAATGCTTTTCCACAATTACTATTATTAGGTATTTTATTGTTTGCTGCTACCGTCTTATTTAGCTTTGTAACACTACCTGTTGAGTATGATGCTAGCAATAGAGCTCTTGCTTGGTTACATGATAAAAACATGCTTACTCCTAGTGAACAAGCTGGTGCTAAAGATGCCTTGAAATGGGCTGCTAGAACTTATGTTGTTGCGGCAATTGCATCACTTACTACACTTGTTTATTACCTTATGATTTATATGAATAGACGATAATTTTTAAATCTTTATAACAAAAAAAATGTGAAATATATTCACATTTTTTTGTTTTATATCGGTTTGAAAATCAAAAAATTTCTTGAAAATTTACACCTAGTTTATATTTTAATTTGCCTATCTATTTGCTGATCTAATGATATAAAAGTTTCTGTACGTGCTACGCCACTTATTTTTTGGACTTTGTGATTAAGCACCTGCATTAAATGCTCATTATCTTTACATAATAATTTAATGAAAATTCCGTAATTTCCTGTTGTATAATGGCTCTCTATAACCTCATCAATCTCTTTTAAACGTTTTATTGCCTCTTTATATCTGGTTGAATTGTCTAAAAAAATTCCTACAAATGCTAAAGTTTTATACCCTAAAACTTTTGGATTTAAAATAAATCTAGACCCTGAAAGCAATCCACTTTTTTCTAATTTTCGTAAACGTTGATGTATTGCTGCACCAGAAATACCTACATCTCTTGCTATTTTTAATATTGGTGTACGTGCATCTTTTATTAAATGATTAAGTATTATTTTATCAATACCATCTATTTTAAATTTCTTATCCATCTCCTTGTTTTAGTTTAAAACAAATATACTAAATTCTACTAATGATACAATTAATCAAACTACAAAGACTATTAATCGAATAATAAAGCTAGTTTATCGAATACCTATTTTATGAAGTAATATTAAATTTTACTTTTGCGTCACTATTTTTAGATAAAAAAATAAAATTTAAAATAAATACCATTAATAAAATTTTCCCCTAATGAAAATAAATTTTAAAACAGTCTGTATTCTACTTTTAACAATAATAACTTTTAGTTGTGATAATGATACAGACCCTTCTCCAAATGACAATCAATGTAACTACCAAGGTTTAACTTTTTTAGACACCAATAGTAATACCCAAACATTAATTCCTGAAGCCGATTTAACAACTACTTTTTTTCCAAATAATGGAGGTGTTGGTGTTGGCGGTATAGAAATTAACAAAACTGCCGAACCAGGAAGCAACTGGTTTACTACAGATGCTGTTACATTAAATGCTACAGGATCTGGATCTATAAGAGTAAACGGAACCACATATAATGTAAATGTCACATGCCAAAGAGCAGGAGTAGTTGTAGGTGATGAATTTCGTTTTGACATCACTGGAGGTGGTGCTGAAGCTGAATTTTGTGTTATTATAGATATTGTAACTCCATAATTAAACAAACACCAAAATGCATCCAGAATTATTTCATATTAATCATTTATCTGGTTTTGAAAATATTACTATTTACACCTATTCCGTTTGTATTGTTTTAGGAACGTGGATTGCTAGCCTATACACCAAATGGAGTGCTAAAAATGAATTAGGAATAATAGATATTTCTAATAATTTTTTCTATCTAGTATTTATTGCTGGTTTTATTGGTGGTAAAGTTTTTTTTTACTTAGAAAGACCTTTGTTTTTTTGGAATAATCCAAACTTACTGCTTCATAATTTTTCTGGTGGCTTTGTTTTTTATGGCTCATTTATTACCATTATACCATTTGTAATTTGGTATTTAAAAAAACATAAAATACCTATTTTACCAATGTTAGATATACTTGCCATTACCACTACAATAGTGCATAGTATTGGTAGATTTGGTTGTTTTTTTGCTGGTTGTTGTTATGGGAAACCTACAAATAGTATTTTTGGATTGGTATTTCCAAAAACAAATAACATCACAGTACATCCTTCACAGTTATATGAAATAATTGGTATTGGTATTATTATGATTATTCTTTTTAGAATGAAAAAAAATAAACTATTTCATGGACAAATTTTCTTAAGTTACATAACCTTATATGCGATTATCAGAGGTTTTTTAGAGCTTTTTAGAGGAGATAATAGAGGTTTTGTTATACCTGATATTTTATCACACTCACAATTTATTGCATTGCTAATTTTAGTAGCTAGCTTAATCTTATACAAAAAAATTAAAAACAAACAAATAACCCTTAAAACAATAAACAAATGAAAACAACATTTTTAAAAACAATTATACCTATTACACTTCTTGTATTTGCTACATTATTAATTGGCTCTGGTTGTGGCGATGACGAATCTCGTTGTACAACATCAACATGGTATTATGATAATGATGGTGATGGTTTTGGAGACCCAGACAAAGCAACAGAATCCTGTGACGCTCCTGATGGATATGTAAGTAACAATACTGATTGTAATGATAATAATGACACTGTACATCCTAATGCTACTGAACTATGTGATGGTTTAGACAATGATTGTGATGGTGATGTAGATAATAGCACTACCAATTGTATGGATACTACTATATGTGTAGATGGGGAATGCGTAACCGCAATTACTTTTTATAGAGACAATGACAATGATGGTTACGGCGACCCAAACAATACCATGCAAGGCGCAGGTACACCTCCAGAAGGTTGGGTAACTGATGATAGAGATTGTGATGACACAAGAGCTAGTGTACACCCTGGTGCAACAGAAATTATGGGTAATGGCATTGATGATGATTGTGATGGTAATGTAGACTAATTACAAAGATTAAAAATTTATATTTGCAGTACTAACCAAGCCTTATTTTTAAATGAAAAAATGCCATATCCTACTAATTTTTACTTTGATATGGCATTTCTCATTTGCGCAACAATATACCAATATCACTACTAAAGATGGTTTGCCTAGTGACCATGTTTACCGAATTACACAAGATAATGATGGCTTTATATGGTTTATTACAGACAAAGGCATGGTTAAGTATAACGGCAGTAAACTTAAAACCTTTACTACAAAAGAAGGCTTACCTACAAACGATATTTGGGATATTAGAATAACTCCTGATAATAAAATTTGGTACTTCTCTAAATCTGCCAAACTAGGTTATATAAAAACGGATAGTGTTTATACTTTTGAAAGTAATCTAAAAAATGAAATATTATATCCTATTATAATTAACCAAAATGCCGAAAAAATATTTTTTTCTAGTCATTCTAAAATTTACAATCTAAAAAATAAAAAATGGCATGGTCTAAATAAAATGAATAAACATGCGTATTATGAATCTATCTCACATCCCAAGCTAAAAGGAATAATTAATAACCCAAATATAGATTCCTTATTTTTAGTTGACTCAGAACATAAAATATTTAAAAGCCTAAAAAAGCCCCGTGCTTTAGCCTCATCATATCACAGAGGTCAAATAAATGACAGTATGTTTTGTTGGATTAATAGTACTAATTACACCATTTTAAGCCTGAAAAACTACAAATTACAAACAAATTATTACAATAGTGAAAATTCAGATTTTAAAACCAGTTTAGTTCGGTTTAATTCCGCAAACAATACCATTCAATTTTCTGGTAAAAATTTTGTAGGTATTCTAGACAAAAATTATACACTCAAAAATATAGTACATATACCAAAAGAACTAAAATCACATTTCTCTTTTATTGATAAGAATGAAAATTTATGGATTGCCACTTTTTCTAATGGTGTATATTTTATTCCTAAAGTTAAACGAAATGCAAGTTACTTCTTAGATGGAGAAAAAATAGGAAAACTACAGTTTGTAAATAAAAAATTGATTGCCAATGTATATGATAAAGGGTTTTATATTTATAAAAAAAAGTATTTTAAACCTTTTTTAAAAGAGAAAGATTTTATTTTTAATGCTTGTTACATTGATTCGCTACAAACTGAATACTATTTAACAAATAAAAGAATAGTTGCAATACAAGATAAAAACAAAATACCTTTATCATTTAAAAGATCAAATTTCATAAACGAAATTACTAGAGATTTAGTTTACTTAAATGGTTTTTTGTATGGAAATAATTCTGGATTCATAAACAAAATAAATCCTTTAAATTTTAAAGTAACAAAAACATATCATCAAAATGGTATTAGAGATATTACTATCTATAAAAATCAATTACTTATAGCAACATCAAATGGAATAAAAAAATTAGAAAACGATAGTTTAATAAATATTATTACGAATGATGTACTCAACAAACCTATTTTATCGATTCGTGAAATTGACAAAAACAATTTATTAGTTTGCACAGATGGCTTTGGAGCTTACATTACAGATTTGCAACACACCAAACAATTAGAAAAGTCTGATTTTTTAAGTGTTCAAAATACTTTTATTAAAAAAAATGAAATTTGGCTAGCAACAAGTAAAGGTCTCTGGTTTTATTTAAAAGAGAATAAAACATATAGACTAAAAAGAAAATACACGCAAAAAGATGGTCTAAATACTAACCTAATTAATGATGTTGTTATTATTAATGACACTATCATTACAAGTAGCAATAATGGTATTTGCTCCATACCAATAAAACAAAAGAATACTAATTTTTTGTTAGATTTATATTTTGAAAAAACGACTTATAATCATAAGAAAATTAAAGAAAGGGAAATTAGTTATTCCAAAAATAACAGTTTAAATTTTACAATATCTAGTATTAATTTTGATGAGTTTGACAAATTAAATTATGCATATAAATTGATGCCAATTCAAAAAAAATGGGAAAATACTAACTCTAGAAATATTGTTTTTAATAATTTAAAACCTAATAAATACAATTTAATTATTAAAAAAAATGGTATTAAAAAAACATACTCTTTTGCTATTTTACCACTTTGGCACCAAACAATATTTGCGAAAACTATACTTACAATATTAATTTTAGCATTAATTACTGGTATTGTCTTACTTCTTAGAAAAAGAGAATTAATAAAAAAAATAAAAAAAATAAATGAACAAAGAAAGATAGCAGAATTTGAGTTACATGCTCTACGAAGCCAAATGAACCCTCATTTTGTATTTAACTCCTTAAATGCAATCCAATATTATATCACAAAAAATGATATTGATTTATCTGAAAAATATTTAGTGAAATTTTCTCGACTTATTAGAATGTTTTTTGATTTTTCTCGCAAAAAAGAAATTAAATTACAAGAAGAGATAAACCTTTTAAAAGGCTATTTAGAAATTGAAAAAATGCGATTTGGAAAAAATTTTAATTTTGATTTTTATATTGATGGCAGCTTAGATTTAAATAATACAAGCATACCAACCATGTTACTACAACCTATTGTAGAAAATGCTGTAAACCATGGTTTATTTCATAAAGAAGGTAAAGGTATTATTGAAATTTTCTTTACCTTTATAAACAATAAATCTTTTGAAGTTAATATTATTGATGATGGTATTGGTTTAAAAAAATCAAAGGAAATACAACAAAAATCATTAAAAAATAACACACATTCAAACAAAACAAATTCTACCATGGTTTTAAATGATAGAATAGCATTACTAAACCAATCTAAACAATGGCATGTTAGTTACAAACTAACCGAAAACAAAGGAACATCAGTACAATTAATTTTTACTAAAAATGAATAAAATAAAAGCAATATTACTAGATGATGAAGAGAAAGCTTTGGAGAGTTTACAATTAAAAATTATGCGTTTTTTTCCAGAAATTGAAATTTTAAAAGCAATTTCAAATCCTGAAAAAGCAATAGATATAATAAATAATTTACAACCTGAATTAGTTTTTATAGATATTGAAATGCCCGTTTTAAGTGGTTTTGATGTTCTTTCTAAAATAAACAATCCAAATTTTGAAATTATTTTTGTTACTGCATATAATAACTATGCCATTGAAGCAATACAACATTGTGCAATTGGCTATATAGTAAAACCTATTGATAATGATGAGTTAAAAAAAGCTATAAATAATGCAATAAAAAATATTACACAAAAAACGGCTTTTAAAAAAAATGTACAACTGTTAGAATATTTGAGTGGTAATACAATACAAAGCAGTATAGCAATACCTTTACAAAAAGGGTTGAGTTTTATTAAAACTAAAAACATTATCCGTTTTGAAGGTGTAGATGGTTATACCAAAATATATATTAAAAACGAAATGCCAATATTAAGTTCTTATAGCATTGGTAAATTTTGTAAATTGGTACAAAATCAATCGTTTTATCTTTGTCATAAATCACACTTAATCAATTTAAACTATGTTACTTCTATTCTAAAAGAAGGTATGATAGAACTTAGTGATAATAGTAAAACACCTATTGCAAAATCTAAACGAGCTGAATTAATATTACAAATGCAGAATTTATAACTTCCCTAATAATTTTTGAGCTAAATCATAATCCTCAGCATTCTCTGGCAAAGTTTTTAAAACTGTTTTACAGGATTCAAAATCTTTTTGTTTTAGTTTACTTAAACCTAAATTCCAAATTGCTTTATTTTTGTAAATAGAATTTCCTTTTTCTATTTTTTCTAAAATACTATCTGCCAATGTAAACTTATCTTGTTCCATTAAACTAATTGCCAAATACAATTGTAACTCTACCTTAGTATTATCTTTATCTTTAGCTAAAATTATACTTAGCTCCTGCTCTGCCAATGCATAATTTTTAGTATTAAAAGCTTTTTGTACATTTACTAAATGAACATCTATATTACCTCTAACTACAATATCTAAATTTGGATGCTTTGCAAAATCTTCATACAAGCCTTTACTATTTTTAAAATAAAACAATGTAGCAAATAATACTAAACTAGCAGCAACCATATATTTACCATAACGTTTTAAACTAATAAGGATTGATTTTTTTTCTAGTTTCTCTTTTTTAACATACTTATTTCCTAAAGCTTTAAGCGTACTATTTAAATCGTCTTCCTCCTCTTTATGTATCATTCTAGAGCTTATTGAGTTTTCAATATCTCCATATAAATCAACTACTTCTTCAAAATCTTTTCCATTTTTTATTAAAGTTTTAAAAGCTGCAAGTTCACTAGGAGTTAAATCTCCTTCGTAATATTTTTCGATTGTTGTCCAGTTATAATCTCTCATCTTAAATTAAATAGTTGTTAAATTATTATATTTTGACGAACTCCGCACTAGCTTTGTTAACTTACCCATACACTCCGATTTTTTCTTACGTGCATATCCGTAGGTAATTCCTAAAATTTTTGCTACTTTTTCCATTTTTTTTACTGTAAAAGCAATATCTAGTAATTCTTTACACTTTCCTCCAAGTTCTAATAATTTTTCTTGAATTAGTGCTGTTTTCTTTTCATAAACCTCCGTTTCTTCGGCAATTCGCTCTTGCTCGTCACTTACAGATACAATATCTAACAAAACTGTTACCTTTTTAATATCTTTTTTATTTATTTTATTTAGCCATTTTCGTTTACACAACAAGAAAAAGTAAGCTTCAAACGGACATGTAAGTATCAAATTCTTTTCTTTTGCTTGATGATAAATAGCAATTAATGTTTCTTGTATTACATCCTGAGCATCATCACGGCTACCACTATTACTTATAACATAGCGTACTATTTTATCTGAAAACTTCTGATACAGTTCTCCTAAAACTTTATTGTTATTATTTAATAATGCAACAATATACTTTTGATCTGCGTGGGCTGTTTTTTCCATAAATATTAAGTTGCAATTTAAGAAATAGTTTTAAAAAACTCCAATTAATTTAAAAAAAAGGTAACAAAAATAAATGTATTTGTATTTACTATTGAACACAAACATTAAAACAATAAAAAACATGAATACAAAAACATTAAATTACACAAATCTGAATAATAGTAGGAATGTGTTTAACAGAACAAAAACAATTTTAAGCCTTTTATTAGTTAGTATTTTATTCTTTACAAGTTGTAAAAGTGATGAGAACGAAGATGAAAAACAGAAACCTGACGGTGTAGCGTTAAACCAACGTTTTAAAGACAATAGAGCAGCCGCAGTACAAACTTTTACCCTAAATGGTAGTACAGGAGGTACAGTTACTGGAGAACAAGGTACACAAGTCACTTTTTCATCTAATTCTGTAGGACTAAACGGAAATCCAATAACTGGTGATTTTACGGTAGAATTAATTGAGATCTATGGCAAGGGTGCTATGGTACTACAAGACAAATCAACCAAAGGAAAAAAGATGAATGGCGATGAAGAAGCTTTACTTTCTGCTGGAGAGTTTTTTATAAATGCAAAACAAAATGGAACTCAATTGGAAGTTTTAACTACAATTACAATACAAAGTAAAGATGTAGCTCCTGGAGATTTTGAATCAATGCAAGTATTTAGAGCTGATGATGATATTGATGGCGATGCGCTTTGGGAAGAAACTGACGAAGATGGCGATGGACAAAATGATAATGCGCAAGGTGGCGAAAGAGGTAATCCAAACGGTACATACGTACTATTTTCAGTATTTGATATGAGTAGCTTTGGATGGTCTAATTTAGATAGATGGTCTAACTATACAGGGCAATTAACTGACCTATTTGTTGATGTGCCAGACGGTTTTAATGGAGATAACACAGCAGTATATTTATCTTATGATGGTGAAAATGGCTTAGCTAGAATGGATATTTATGATAGTACAGCTCAATTATTTACAGAGCATTATGGTAGAATACCTGTTGGTAAAGAAGTTCATTTTATTATGATTACCGAAATTGCTGGACAAGTTAATTATACCATACAAGCTGCTACTATTGTAGATGGGCATACGGAAGTAATGGCAAATCCACAACCAATATCTCAAGCTGATTTAACTACTTTAATTAATAATTTACCCTAAATAAATTTATTATTTGGTTATTTTTGGAAAGGCTGCCTCACTTAAGGCAGCTTTTTTTTGTAAAACACATCGCTATTTATAATGTTAAAAAAATGCTAAATTTAAACTATTTTATTCTAAAATTTGCGTTTTTAAATTTCTTCTATTTTTTGGTTAAATTTTTAAAACGCAGCATACTAAACTTTTTATTTAAGATTAAATTATTTTTAATTTACTTATTATTAATAACTTAACTGTTGTTTTTATATATTGTATTAATTTTAATTACGCATATGACTGTGCGAAAAATAATTGAGCTAAACAAGGGGGTTTTTCCCCTTTTTTTTGATGATATTTCTCATTTTTTTAATTCAAAAAAAATTATATCTTTACGCAACAAAGTTTTTAGATAGTCGTTCCATATACAGAGCCTATCAGATAAATTGTTATTTACTAACCTTTTAAAATTCGAAAAAATGAAAAAAATCACATTATTACTATTAGTACTTACATTTGTATTATTCTATTCTTGTAAATCTGATGATGAGGATACCAACCAAGATGCAACTCTTGTAGGTACATGGAAACTTACTGCTTTTACTACTGGAGCTACAAGTGATATTAACCAAGATGGAAACTCAACCAACAATTTTCTGGCAGAAACAAATAATTGCTATGCGGACGGTACCTTAGTTTTTAAAACAGACAATACAGTTGATAGCTCTGGTTCTTATGCAACTATTAACATTTCTAATACTACTGGCACACTAACCATTACTACTACTTGTGATAATGATGGTACTGTTGAAACTAATAACTGGACACAATCTGGTAATAATATTACGGTTACTGATGTTGGCACTGGTACTCTTTCTGGCAACACACTTACATTTACCATACCTTCTGGTTACGACCTCCCTTCTATTGATAGTGGTGTGGAAGCGCATACTTTAACGGATATTACGCAGGTTTTTACGAAACAATAAGAATACAATTAAATTATAATTTATGGCATTCCATTTTTTTACAGAACCTTTAAAATTACAAAACCAAACTGAGCTACAAGCTTTTGGTGTTATTGATGATGATAATTATAGACTTGGCAATATGTTTACTGCTAATTCTTCTGAAACTCCAAAGGCTTTTGCAGTAACTGACGGCTTAGTTTTAGTTCAAAAAATTGTAGAAAATGGAAACCCTATTGATAAATATAATATTATTTTAAAACCAACTCAACAACCTGACTTAAATCTACCTAAAATTGATTACATCATCTATAAAGGTATTAAAAAAGATAGTCTTGTTACTGGAAGTAAAGTTGCAACACCGTCTTCAGATTTATCAAAAGACCACCTAATCAGAACAATACATGAAAACACAGCGCAATGGCATTCTGAAGCAGGGACGCCAATCCCTAATACTGAGCCAAATGCTTTCAGGTCTTTAGGATTGATTTATAATTCAATATCTACTGATTACCCTACTTCAAATAATAATAGTTTGAATAGTGTATTTTTTGCAAATAACAATGTTATTCTTCCTTTCGTTTTTTCGGGAAATCATATAGGAAATTTTGATACCTCAACTGATTTTGGTATTGAAATTATTTTTGAAAAAATTGGGTTCGAACCTAAATTTAATCTCGCAAGAGAACTAGATTCAAAACTCATTTTTAATCCTTTGACAGGTGGAGAAACTAATGCTGAGGCATTTGATAGAAAACATGATAAAGAAACTATCCTTGCTTTTTTAGATTCTACATCTTTCTTTGGAGCATTTTATAATATTGGACTTAACGTTTTTAATGGAACAGAATTCGAGATTAAACAAAAAGATATATTGTACAATGATGTTATATTAAAACATTTTAATAAAAATAAAATTTATTTAGATATAAGAAATGAATATAATGACTCTTTTAATTATTATCAAAATTATGTAAATGAAATATTTTTAGGGCTTGATGGTACTGAATCCACTTCATCTATAATTTATTATCAAAATACTTGGCCAATATTACAACTTAAAGATACAGATTTTGACGGTGGAAATACAAATAAAATCATTAAAATCTCTTTACCTATTGGAGATAATAATTATCCCATTTTATTTTTACAATGTGCTTATAGGGAAGATTTAGGAACAAATGATTTAACAAGAAAAATGGATAGTTTTATTACACTATATTCAGAAAGTAACTCATTATATAGTTCAGATCAAAAAATAATTGCAATAAAAAATAGTACTAATCAAATAATTTCAAATTATTACCAGTTAAAATATATCAAAAAGTACAATCGCCCAAATGATGTTTTAATTGGATTATCATTAAACAAATTATCTATATTAGATAATTTATTTCCTCTATTTGATTTAAAAACACCTTTTTCCGATACCAATGCTACAAATATAAAAATATATTATGATATTACTTATATTGATAAATCTGATATTAATGAATCTGATTTTATTTCAAATGTAGGCATTGCTAATGATACACAATATGTTTCATTTATAAGTTTTCCTAATACATATAATAAAAATAAATCTAATTTTAATGATATTATTCCTTTATCAACAGGTCAATACTTTAATGATAAATCTTTTATTGAAAATCTTAACACTAATGTCGCTCAAAAAACAATAAAACTAGGCACATTTACAGACAATAATGGTAACAAACCATTTTTAACCTTTGAGAAGGACGAAACTGCTGAAAATCAATTGTCTAATTATGATTTTGATAATGTAAACATAATTACAATTACGGTAGCTCAATTCCAACAATTAGAAACTTTACGGACAACACACTTTGATCCTAAATATAAAGTGTACTTAGGAATTACAAATACCAATTATTTAATACACGATAATGAAAAATTTTCTACAAATAAGTTTGTCTTGCGAGGTTTAAAAAATAATTCTGGAATTATTGAAACTGTCGAAGTCGTTACCAACTTAGAAGTTTTTGCTGAAGACAGACTTTATAATTAATAAAAAAATAAACTAATAAAATGATTTTAGTAACTACACCTCAAAATTTCGAACAATTTACACCAGCTATTTCAAATTTTCATGGCGGCACATACTTTCCAAGAAATGGTAGTCTAAGACAAATAGTAAACGGTGTTGTACAAGCTGTACCTACAACTGCAATTGATATGAATTCTGGAGAAGAATTAACCTTACGAGTAACTGATTATAATGGTACTGCCCCAAACGGAAGCACTATTAATGACGAAAAAGAAAAAATAGGCTGGGCGCTTTGGATAGAAGGAGATGATAAATATGTCATAATCAACAACAGAACCTCTACAGCTGAAGCTACTATTGATTTCACAAACGAAACAGACGCTGTATTATATTATAATAATTTAAGAACTCATGCATATATAGAATCTGAACAAGGTTTAGAAGATATTTCTTCAAACAACATACCAGATACAAAGAATGAATTAATCATTAAATTTTCAAAATGGCTTGATGGTAAAACCATATTTATAGAAGCATTTCGTAATAATCCAAATCATAATGAATCTATGGTAAATAGCCCTGCAATGGAAATAAACATACAAGCTGCTACACCCGAAATTACAAAGGTTTATTGGGAAGAGAATATCAGTGCCAATATCACTCAAGAAATTTCTACAGCTACCTTTAATCAAACCATTAATTTATGCATAGAAACACTAAGAGTAACAGATCAAGATTTTGAAGTAGAAATAAGGGAAAATAATAATGATTTTTATCCTTTATGGCATTTACTCCTTTATGAGCAAAGAACAATAACGTTAAATTCAAGAAAAACAATTATTACATTTAATCTTCGATCAATTCATGAATTTTATACCGATTTAAATTTTCCAAATGAATGGATTGAAGAATTAAACCTTGAAGTAAATCTTACATCGTTAGCCCCTACCCCAGTGCCGACACCTACAACTGACAATCCGTATATAAACCTTATTGTAACTGCACAGCAACGTATTACAACCACTTATTTTGCAAGACGGTTAGAACACACAAATAATAATACAATAACATATACATTTGAAAAAATTGAAAAGGCACACCTACTTGAAGAGGTATATTTAGTAGCTGAATGCTCCTATTTGGATGGAGAAACTATAAATTTTCAAGTATTTAATGAACAATCTGGAGCTAGTATTGTTGCAAACAACACAACCGCTATTTCTCTATTTTCAATTGATGCACAGGATATAAGTACTGAATCAACAACATTTCCGGCTGTAGTTGCTAATGGATTTGCATATACTAAAATTAAATTTAGAAATAGAAATAATGATACTACTTTTACAAATTGGATGAACTTACTCTTTGGAACAACCCCTACATCTACTGTAATGGACTTTATTGATGCCAAAATTTTTATTAATGCACAAACATCTACTATAACCAAAACTTATAATGGTTCCAATAACTTATTTACCTTAAAAGCTGCAGTTGTAGTTTACAATATATACCATACAAATGCTCGCATTACAAAAACAAATATAAAAAAACCTGTTAAGGCTAAGTATATTTATCATGATAAAAATAACTTCGCACATGCTCACAATCATTTTATTTGTGATATTATCTATACTGATTCAATGCAAAGTCATAATCCTCAAGACCTGACTTCTGTACCGATTGGATATGATGTATCCAAAACTAAAAACTATTGGGGAGCTGATGACTTATGGCAGGATGATGAAGGAGATTGCCAAAAGTCTTATTATTATAATAATGGCAATGTTGTATCCGATGGAAGAGTGTATGGAATAAAAAGATATCGAAGAAATGGTGACAATACAATTCCTCTATTAGAAATGCCTACTGAAACTGTAAATACAGATAAAGTTGGATTGGATTATAGCCATACAGACACAAATATAACTCCTAACTTTACTACACTTATAAAATTTTATTATAAAAATACTCAAAGGAGATATTGCAAACCAGATTTCTTTGCAGGTTTCATAGGAGTGCTAGGAAAATTAAATTATACAGATATAGCTTGTACAGGTATGGCTTTTAAAGACGCTACTGCTTACCCAAGTGTATCGCACCCAGATGGATTAAGTGTTGATACTGCATATCTATATTTAAAAAATACAACACCTAATCAGACTCTTGTATTAAGACAACAAAATATAATTAATGCTTTTAAAAAATTTTATTTTACTCAAAGAATAAAAGGAAGTAATGCAACCTTTAACAATCTAGATAACTCAACATCAAATAACAGTTTGCATGATGACCACCTTCATTGTGGAAAATTTGATTATAGAGCCATAGAAATAATATCTATTTAAATGATTAGACCAATAATATACATAATATTGATTTTGACATTCTCATGTAAAAACAAAGATAATACACACTCATTATTTTCCAAAAAGCAAATAGATTCTATTACTCAAGAGAATTTAAGAAAAAAAGATCTTAAACTACGTGATAGTATAATTGAAATTAACGAAAAAAGATACTTTAAATCTATAAGTCATATAAAAAACATAAACGGCTTATACAATAATAGTATAAAAATATTAGACTCATTACCTATATTAAAATTACCTATAGGAAATGAAAAATCTTTTTTTTATAATTACCCAAAAACCCAAGAATCAGACTATGGAAAAAAATCTGATTATAATAAAGATAATGTAAAATTCTATTATAAAGATTCTGTTGCTACAACAATGAATCAAAAAGCATTTATCACTTTTAAAAATCAAATTAAAGCAATAAATGAATCTGTTAATATTTTAGATTTAGAGGTATTGTTGGATAGTAATTTAATTGGTCATAAAAGAGGGTTGCCTTTAAAATTTATTGGTGTGCTACAAAAAGAAAACAATTTTGTATCTCTCTTATGTCAACCTTCTCAGTATTCTTATAATAGTTCTTATAAAATCATTACGTTAAATTTTAATGGAAAGATTATCGATATATTTGGACTTACAGCTTCTTTTGATTTACCTCCAAATTATAAATTATATACAAATGATTTAAATTATATTGATAAAAATGGTGTGATTTATGTCAAAAGATCTCTTGTTTATCCTAAATCAGAATCAACCTCAGATTACATAGGATTTAAAAGTTATAAAGCTAACAATAACGGTCTGATATTAAGATATTTTATAACAGCTAATGCTTGGTTTAAAAAGGAATATACTAGCACTAGTCATGGTCCAAATACACCTACTCATTATCTAGAGGCTGAAGAAGGACAGGTAGTTAGAAATAGAAAGAATGGAAAATGGAAAGAAATTTCAATGAACTATGGAAAAAATAAGATTAAATACTTTTTTGATTTAAAGCCTCCTTTATTCCTTAACTCAAATTATAAAAATGGACTTAAAGATGGAACTTGGAATTATTATAACCTACAGAGGGATACCTTGGTAGACAATCGAGGCGCAATAGAGTATAAAAACACAACAAAAAAAGGGAAATACTTATTAATGCAAGAAATATATCGTGATAATATTTTACAAAAAAGAGAACAGTATAATACACCATGGGATTCTATAAGTAAAATAACACAAATTTCACCTAATATTTTTTTACAACAGAATGTATCATATAAAAAAGGAGATATGCTAAACGTAGTAGCAGCACCATACTTAAATTTAAGAGAAGCGCTCTTAGAACCAAGAAAGCATAGCCTTTTTGATTTATCACAAGGAAAAAAAATAGTAACTCAAATACCTTATGGTAGTAGCATTAGATTTATAGAAGAAACAAATAAATCATTTTACAATTTAGAACAAAACAGGGTTAGTCAATGGATTAAAATTGCATATAAAAACTTTGAAGGGTATATACCTTTAAATTATGTTACAAAAATCAAAATACCAACCAGTCGCAAACAGATGACTTTAGATAATTATTTAAAAAATAATGCAACTGTAGGTTATGTTGAAGAAATACCAAAAACAAAAAAGTATGTATTAAAAAATACAACCTTACTAAAAGCTGTTAAATACCTATCATTATTTAAACCCATTATCAAAAATTTTGAACTAAATACTTATCCTGTTACTATTCAAAAAAAATATAAAACAGTTAACGTTAAAATAATAAAAACCGATACTGTAAAAAATAATTTATTTCAATCATTTAACAATTCATTGTTTTATAATTTGTTACAGGTAAATTATCAGTTCAACAATAGGAAGAAGGTAACATCATTAGATATATTTCAAAATAAAAATGATGTTATAATAAAAATTAATAAGAAAATTTAAGATATGCCTCAAGCCACTTTTTATCCTGCATTAAAAAATTTAATAAAAGTAGATATTATTCCTGAGCCTATTAAATCTGGTATTAATGCTATTACAAATAAGTTATTTTATAAATCTTATTATTCAGAAAAAAGTATTCATGGAGATATTGCATATCATCATCTAATAATAGTGATAAATTCAGAGGTTGGATTAAATCTTTTTGGTGGTGAAGATGGTTTTAAATTATTATTTAACCCAGGTGAAATTGCAAACACTACAGAGATTCCAGTTGCTCTCTATTACAATGTTCCTATTTTAAAATATGTAAAACAATTTACAACAGAGCAATTAAGCAACCCTTTAGATTATTTTAATGTAATTTTAAGTATTATCGATATTTCAGTTGATGATTTACTTTACAAAGCAATTCATGTGTTTTTTGGAGATAACGGCCAAGAATACGAAACCTTTGTACAACAATTTAATACTAACCCATATTATTCAAGTCTACCTCCATTAATCAATTATTATAATGAACCTGCTGGAGAAGTATTATACGGTATTGAATGGCTTACTAATCAACTGAAAAATAGAAATATAAATATATTAGACTATATTTTTGAAAACTTAGTATCTGTAGAAAATAACGTATCTCAAAGTTTTGATAATCTATTTTTACTATTTAAAGAAATTCTTGGAGAAATAAAGTTTAATGATATTTTGGACTTATTCATCCCTAAATTTTCAGTAACAATACAACAACTAGAATTAGCATTAGCATTCCCAAGAACATGGCTAAAACCAGTAGATGCCAATGGAGAACTAAAACCAGGAGATGTAAAATCTATGCTAACTTACAATGTAGGAAGCATATCCTACCATTCCGAAAAAGGGTTTGAGTTTATTAATCCTAATTCTTTTAGCCTAACACCATCACAAATAGGAGATACAGGTATATTAATTGAAATACACAATCTAAAATTCGATTTTAGAACAGATAAAAATATCCCAGAAGCAACAGCAGATGGAAGACCTGATAGCTTTAAAGGAGTTTATGTAGAGTATGCGGCAATAACATTACCAAAAAAATGGTTTAATGCAGAAGAAAATCACAATCAAACTACGGCACGTATTGCAGGTTATAATTTATTAATTGGCTCTGGAGGATTTTCAGGAACTATTGCTTTAGAAACAGTAGCATATATTAACGCAAGTGGAAATATAGATGATTATTATGCAAGTCATTTTTCATTTAACTATCCTATACAAGCTAAAGTTGATAATACTATAACAGAAATAGTAGATTACACTGCATTACTTAACTATTTAAACACGCCTGAAAATAAAAATTACCAATACATATATCCATTAAGTATTACTAAGGCAGACAATACAGAACTTACTTTTAATAATACTATAGAACTTCATAGTTATTTAAACTCACTGGATAATGAAGGTCCAAAATTAATAAAAAAACTAGGAGATGACGGTTTTGAAATCTGGTTTACAAGTTTTGATATGACCTTTAAACAAGGAAGTGTTATAGAATCAAATATAGAAGGAGGTTTAAAAATACCTAGACTTAAAGATTCACAAGGAGAGGTTGCCGAAATAGTAATAAAAGGACATTTTGATGATAATGGAGGCTTCAATATTACCGCATCCGAGCAAGATGGCTTTGAAAAAATAGCACTACCTAATATCTTAGACATATACATTCTATCTTTAGAAGTAGGGCGAGATAGTAGCCATGAACCTTTTTATATAGGTACCTCTTGCGAAATACAGTTTACCAACCAAATAATGGATAAATTTTTAGGTGGACAACGCATAAAAATAGATCACATGCGTATCTATAGCGATGGAAGTTTTGAAATTGGAGCCATATCAATACCAACAACATTTACCATAAACTTAGGACCAGTAGAGATAACAATAACAGGTATTAATTTTGGCTCCTACCAAGAAGAGCATGCTGGTGTAATGCGTAAATACAATTACTTTGGTTTTGATGGCGCAATAAGTTTAGATCCAATAGGTGTAGATGCACGTGGTGAAGGAATAAAATATTATTACACTACCGATGATGGAGATGGCAAACCACACCATTCCTTTATAAGCATAAAAACCATAGGCGTAGATTTAACCATACCAGGTAATGCATCAGCAAGTAATGCAACCGCAATCATAAAAGGATGGTTATCCATTAACGAACATGAATATGCAGGAGGAATCTCCTTAAAACTACCAAAACTAGACATAGCAGGTGGCGCAGATATGCGTTTGCAACCAAAGCCACCAGCCTTTATAATAGATGCATATTTAGACATACCAATAGCAATACCATTAGCCGCAACTGGTTTAGGAATAACAGGGTTTAGAGGCTTAGCAGGGTTTAGATATGTTGCCGAAAAAGAAGCCGTAGGCTTACACTCGCATGACGATAGTTGGTATGACTATTATACCTATCCGCCAAATGGCGTACATGTTAAAAAGTTTAACGGACCAGATAAAACGGAAAAATATACCAATCCAGTATCCTTAGGAGCAGGAGTTACGATAACCACCATGGGAAGCAGCGATGTAATATCACTAAGAGTAATGGTATTATTATCCATACCAAATATGCTATTAATAGATGGTAGAGCAAGTATATTAAGTGAACAATGGGGATTAGATGATACTGGAGAACCACCATTCTTTGCATTTTTGATAGTAGCAGATAACGGTATCGAAATTGGTGCAGGTTTAGACCTAAAAATACCACAAGACACGGGAGACCTTATCGATTTACACGTATATATGCAAGCAGGGTATTTTTGGGACAATCCATCTGGCTGGTATCTAAATATGGGTACAAGAGAAGATCCAATTACTGCAAAAGTATTAAAGCTTATAGAAATGGAAAGCTTCTTAATGCTATCATCAAGCGGTATTGAAGCAGGAGCAAAAGTCGTTTTTGATATAGATGAACGTTTTGGACCAATACGCGTAAAAGCATGGTTAAAAATTGAAGTTGGAGGATTTATTAGTTTCGAAAGACCACAAATTGGCGGACATTTAGAGGTAGATGCAGGTGCTAGAGTAGATTTATTTGGTATAATAACCGTAGCTGCTAGCTTCTATACTTTCTTCTCTGCCGAAGCAGCAAAACCATTCTTAATTTATGGTACAGCAAGAGTTTGTGGTACAATTAAACTCTTATTTATCAAAAAAACTATTTGTGCAACTGTTGAGTTTAAGTGGGAAAGAAATAGAACAATTGATACCACACCAATAGCACCAATACCACAATCTACCACAGAATCGCAAACCGATATGGTTAAAGGTATTCACATGCTTACAGGGGAAACTTTTAATGTAATTGGCTTTAGTGGAACTCCTTCCGTTTCTGACTCTAAATTTGAAGATGCCATTATACCATTAGATACCTACATTGATATAAAATTTAACAAAGGACTCTTACCAAATGCAGAGGTTAATAGTAAAATAGGAGGTTATAACAATGCCCCAGAAGGTTATGAGGACTTAATCCCACCAATACGAGTATCTCGTAGTGGTAGAGAATTAAGACAAGTAAAACACCAATACAAAATAACCAACATAGAACTATTTGCAAGTGATGGTGGTGGTTGGAAAGCTTATGACCCATACAAAGCAGTTGATGATAACGCTACCGCTAATTTAAAAATAGGACATTGGCAAAAATCAAGTAAAGAATATAATGCCATACGTATTTTAGGAAATACTCCTTTTTCATATACACAACAAGGAGAACCTGGTTGGTTTATCCCAGAACAATTAGGTATAACTGCTGCTAGTTTATTTTGTGCAGCACAAGAAAGAGAACCAAAATGTATTGATTTTAATGAAAAGCCTGTTGGAACTATTTTATGGAATGAACATGGTTTTACAGAACATAAAACACTATATTTTAATGCAATTGCCAAAAACGGCCCCTCTAATTATAAAATGACTGTTGTAGATAATGCAAATATCTTTGGAAGTTTACATGCTTTATCATTTCCTAATACAAGTAATTTAGAAATAATACTAGCAGAACCATCCGTAAAAATTGATTTGGAATTATCATCCTATGCACAAGAAGTAAAAGTAATCTTTTATAAATCACATTTACCTGAAGGATTCTTTTTAATGGAATATGTTGCCGTTGAAACAATCCTTTACCCATTAGAAAATACGGATGGGTTAATATACGAAAGCGAAATACCAATTAGCAAAATTATTATAGCGCCAACTACAACCAACCAACAAGAAATAAATAACATTAATGAACAAATAGAACAATTATATATTGATACTTATAGCTATTACAACAT
>Ga0256840_1000801_pt1 | contig 31279 bp, 34 predicted proteins | sample 355202metaG_FD_185969 | JGI IMG/M metagenome (GOLD analysis project Ga0256840, IMG submission 185969) | Hydrothermal vent microbial communities from Mid Atlantic Ridge, Atlantic Ocean - 355-202 | ecosystem: Environmental > Aquatic > Marine > Hydrothermal vents | place: Atlantic Ocean: Mid... | reverse complement strand
GGAAAAGAAATAATTAATATTACTGAAGAACAAGTAGCAAACTTTGCAGGAAATATATTACAAGTACAAGGAAAAGATAAAAAGTATATTGTAATGAGTAAAACAGCATATAAAAGTTTGAGCAAAGCACAAATTACAATTATAGAGAAACATGGAACAATAATAAAAAGTAATGTAGATACAATAGAAGTAAATGGAGGAGGAAGTGTACGATGTATGTTAGCAGAAGTTTTTTAGTGTTGAATTAATAGATACTTGACGTTCTTAATTGTTTTAGCTAACTTTACTACTTATAACAGTCGATAAATTCAATCTGAAAGGGAACTTACCTTTATGTTAGGATGCAATAAAACACACAATGGAAATATCAGAAAATCATGTTCTAGAATGGGTAAAGGGACTTACTGATAAACAATTAGTAGAGTTCTTCTATAAATCAACTCTAGGTAGACATATATACTCAGGCGAGGAAAACTATTTAAAGTCGCGCTTAGTATTAGTAAATGCAACAAAGGAACAAAATGACAATGATGAGGATTGGGAATTAGAACTTTTATGTTCTCATGATCCAAAGCATTACCCTAACGGATTTGATGATAATGGATTATTATGTCAATTCGGGAGGTGTTGTAACCATACTACAGTTTCCTATGTGAAAAACGCCATTTGTTCAGTTTGTGGACAAGAAGTATATGGAACATAAAAAGTACCTAACACTGTATATGAAATCATAGGGACTCCAGGATGCTACACTTCTCATATACGAACCATTTTAATAAATAAAATTATTCAATATAGATAAGTTATACCTTTATATAACTTGGCATTTCTGCGAAATAGTATATCTTTGATATGTGCAAAAAAATAAACCTTTATTATTATTTTTAACAAAATTCTTTATCAGTTACATGATAATGGTAGGTATGTATTCTTATTATTTAAATAAAACACAAGAAAAAGAAACTTTATATTCGTGTGCACCAATAACAACAAAAGTAGCAAATCAAACAGCAAAAATGATTACTATTTTAAGCTATAAAGCAGAAGTTGAACAGCACCAAGAAGAATTGTCATTAAAAATTTTGGTAAATGATAATTATGTGTCACGCATAATAGAAGGTTGTAACTCTGTAAGTATAATTATACTATTTATAGCATTTATAATAGCATTTTCAGGAAGTATAAAAATCACAATTATTTATGGAATAATAGGGAGTTTGCTAATATATATAACCAATATATTTAGGATAGCTATATTATCCATAGGAATATTGGAATATCCAAAACATCAAAAAATAATGCATAGTATCGTTTTTCCAGCAATAATTTATGGAATGGTTTTTTTATTATGGGTAATTTGGGTAAATAAATTTTCTAACTATAAAAAAGGGAGAAATGAATAAGGAACTTCAAATTTTAGGCATAGTATTATTGGTAGTAATGCTAATATTGGTTAGAGTATTTGAAACAGAACTTTTTTACGATCCATTTATAAACTATTTTAAAAATGATTATTTACATAAAGTATTGCCAGAGTTTAAAATAATAAAACTGTTTGGAAATATTATATTTAGATATATATTAAACGCAATAATATCATTAGGGGTTATTTACCTAGTATTTCAAAATAAAAAGTATGTAAAATTTTCAATTCAATTTTATGGAATAGCATTTATTATACTAATCGTATTGTTTTACATCATATTGCAAACAAAAACAATAAATTATTTGCCGATATTTTATATACGAAGATTTCTAATACATCCTATATTTGTATTATTATTAATACCAGCATTTTATTACCAAAAACAGCATGTTAAAGTTTAAATACTCCAAGCACAAATTAGAAGTAGGAACCGATGAGGCAGGACGAGGTTGCTTGGCAGGACCAGTAGTAGCGGCAGCAGTTATTTTACCAGAAGGGTTTAAGCACCCGCTATTAAACGATTCAAAGCAATTAACCGAAAAGCAACGAGAAAAATTAAGACCATTTATAGAGAAGCATGCATTGGCGTATGCAGTAGCTTATGTAAGTGAAACAAAAATAGATGAAATAAATATACTACAAGCATCTATTTTAGCAATGCATAAATCCATAGATGAATTAGAGATAAAACCAGAATTTATAATAGTAGATGGTAATAAATTTAAAGACTATAAAAAAATACCACACCAAACCATAGTAAAAGGAGATGCAAAATTTATGAGTATAGCAGCAGCATCTGTATTAGCAAAAACATATAGAGATGATTATATGCAAAAAATAGCAAAAGAACATCCCAACTATTATTGGCATAAGAACAAAGGATATCCAACCAAACAGCACAGAGACGGTATAAGAGCATTCGGAATTACAAAATACCACCGTAAAACATTCCGATTATTACCAACACAGTTAGAGTTTGATTTTAAGAAATAAAGTTCTTGTAAAAATCACTAATTCTTTGCGTAACTTTGCGAAATAATGATGCCTACTTTTACATGAAAATATATTACTAATTTTGACCAAAACTAATTACACATTATCTATAATTCTATTACTAGTAGCACTACTGCTATTTATAATGCTAAATATAAGTTTAGGATCTGTAAAAATACCATTTAAAGAAGTATTGCTAAGTTTACTTGGCGATGAAGACGGAAAACAATCATGGTATTATATAATTAGAGATTACCGAGTACCAAAAGCAATAACAGCAATATTAGTAGGTAGTGGATTATCCGTAAGCGGCTTATTAATGCAAACTTTATTTAGAAACCCACTAGCAGGACCATTTGTATTAGGAATAAGTTCAGGAGCAAGTTTAGGAGTGGCAATATTAATATTAGGAGGGTCATTATTAGGCGCAAATATTACAGCAATAGCATATTCTAACTACGGATTAGCAATAGCATCAAGTTTAGGAGCATTTCTGGTATTATTAGCAGTAATGATAGTAGCGCAAAGAGTACGAAATACCATGTCCATATTAGTAATAGGGTTGATGTTTGGTAGTTTAACAAGTGCCATAATAAGTGTACTAGCATATTTTAGTACAGCAGAACAATTACAACAATATATGTTTTGGAGTTTTGGGAGTTTAGGAAATTTAAGCTGGAATGAGCTAACGTTATTTTTTGTAGTTTATCTAATAGGTATGTTATTGGTAGTATTTGTAATAAAACCATTAAACAGTTTACTGTTAGGAGAAAATTATGCAAAAAGTATGGGAGTAAATCTAAAACGAACACAAAACATAACACTAATAGCAACAGCATTATTAACAGGAATAATAACCGCATTTTCAGGACCAATAGCATTTATAGGATTAGCAGTACCACATATAGCAAAAATAATTTTTAAAACATCAAACCATAAAATATTACTACCAGCAACATTAATAACAGGAGCAATAGTAATGCTCATTAGTGATACAATAGCACAACTACCCAATAGTGAATATACATTGCCAATAAATGCAATAACCTCACTATTTGGAGCACCAATAGTCATTTGGTTATTAATAAGAAAACGAAACGTAATATTATAAAAAGAAAAAACAAAGACAATGATAAAACTTAAAATACTAATAGTAGTAATAACACTATTATTATCCAACTGCAAAACAAATAAAATGGAACAATCAAAAAGTGAAGAAACAAATCCAGTAGAAGAGATAGCATGGTTAAAAGAGATGATAGTAGGGTTTGAAAAAGATACGTACCACAAACAAATAATAGAGCAATATACATATAAAGAAAAAGAAGTGTACATGGTACATACCTGTTATCAATGTCCAGATGCAATAACCTATGTGTATGATAAAGAAAAAAATGTGATTTGTGAATCAGGAGGGTTTGTAGGAAAGGATACCTGCTCAGATTTTGAAGAAAAAGCAACAGATAAAAAGATATTGTATAATAATATTGAAAATAAAAAATGAGCGAAATTCTAAATATAGAAGATTTAAGAATAGGATATAGCACTAAAAAAAAGCAAATAGTAGTAGCAAAAAACATCAATGTAAAAGTTGAAAAATCTAAACTTGTCTGCCTGTTAGGAAAAAACGGGATAGGAAAATCTACATTATTAAGAACAATAGCAAAGGTGCAACCAACCTTGTCAGGCAAAATACAAATAGCAGCTAAAAATATAGAAACTTATAATTCAGTAGCATTATCAAAAAAAGTAAGTATCGTACTAACGGAAAGAATACCACCAAATAATTTAACAGTATATGAATTAATAGCCTTAGGAAGGCAAATATATACCAATTGGATAGGTAAATTAACCGAAACAGATAAACAAGCCATTAAAAAGGCAATAGAAATAACAAAGATTGATGCAATAAAAAATAAGAAAGTAGATGCGCTAAGTGATGGGCAATATCAAAAAATGATGATAGCAAGAGCATTGGCACAAGACACACCAATCATATTATTAGATGAACCAACAGCACACTTAGATATCAATAACAAAGTTGCAATATTTAGGCTGTTAAAAGATATTGTAACAACAACTAAAAAAAATAAGCTAATAATCATATCATCACATGAGCTACAATTAGCAATTCAAACGGCAGATGATTTGTGGTTAATGAGTGAAAATGAATTTATTTGTGGAGATAAAAATGAATTAATAGAGAAAGACAAATTACAGAAAATATTTGAAGCAGAATTAGTATCATTTGATAAAGCCACAAAACAATTTTTATTTCATTAAAAAGAATTACTTTTGGAAGATTAAAAAAAACAAACATTGATGAAAAAAATAGTATTTATAATCATATTAATAATAGTAAGTTCTTGTAGTTCTAAAAAAGGAGTATCACAAACTATAGAAAAAACGAATACCGAAAAAGAAATATTAGAGAAAAAGGAACCAATAGCAGTAACATTGCAAGATAATAAATCTATCTATTACTATACAAACACAATAACAAAAGAAGATTTAAAAAAGCATTTGTTAAAACTAACGTCAAAAGAGTTTGAAGGAAGACGAACAGGAGAAAAAGGACAAAAAATAGCAGCAAAGTATTTAGCAGATTATTACCAAAGTCTCGAAATAGAAGCAGCAGTGTCAGAAGGACAATATTACCAAAATATACCAAAAGACTTTTTTAATGGCGCATCAAAAAAAGCAAGTGAAAATGTGTTAGCATTTATTTATGGAACAGAAAAACCAGAAGAGGTAGTAGTAATATCAGCACATTATGATCATTTAGGAATAAAGGGAGATAAAATATTTAATGGAGCAGATGATAATGGCTCAGGAACAGCAGCAGTATTGGAAATAGCAGAAGCATTCCACAAAGCAGTATTAGAAGGAGAAGGGCCAAAACGATCTGTATTGTTTTTAAACTTAACAGGAGAAGAAGAAGGATTGTATGGTTCAAAATACTACACATCACATCCAATATTTCCATTAAAAAATACAATAGTAAATTTGAATATAGATATGGTAGGGAGAGTAGATAAGAGGCATGAAGATAATCCAAATTTTGTATATGTAATAGGAGATGACAAAATAAGTAGAGAATTACATTATATATCAGAAGCAGTAAATAAAAAATACATACAATTAGATTTAGATTATAAATATAATGACGAAAAAGATCCAAACCGATTTTATTACAGATCCGATCATTATAATTTTGCCAAAAATGGAGTGCCAATAATATTTTATTTTAATGGAGTACATGCAGATTATCATAAAGCAACAGATACCGAAGAGAAAATAAATTATGAAATATTAGCAAAAAGAACACAGTTAGTGTTTGTAACCGCTTGGGAAATAGCAAACAGAAAAGAAAGATTAAAGGTAGATTAACTTAACAAGAATAAAAGAAAAAAAAATTTACGCAATAGTTGACATAGAGACCACAGGAGGGAAATTCAATGAAGAAGGAATTACCGAGATAGCAATTTATAAATATGATGGAAATGAGATCGTAGATAAATTTGTAAGTTTAGTAAATCCTGAAAAACCAATACAACCATTTGTAGTAAATTTAACAGGAATCAATAATAAAATGCTCCGTAATGCACCAAAATTTTACGAAGTAGCAAAACGTATTATTGAAATAACAGACGGTTGTATATTTATAGCACATAACACAAGTTTTGATTACAGAATTATAAGAACGGAATTTAATCGATTAGGATATAATTATGAAAGAGAAACACTGTGTACAGTAGAATTAAGTAAAAAGCTTTTTTTGGACCAACCCTCATATAGTTTAGGTAAATTATGTAAATCATTAGGGATACCAGTATCAAATAGACACAGAGCAGAAGGAGATACCTTTGCAACAGTAAAACTATTTTCAATGTTATTACATAAAGATGTAGATAAAGAAATTGTCAAAAAGACAATAAAACCAATAAGAAATATAAAAATAGCAAATAGACTAATCCAGATTATAGAAGGATTACCAGCAAAAACAGGTCTATTTTATTTACATGCAACAGATGGGGATATATTATATATAGGAAAAACGGAGAATATAAAGAAAGCAGTAAATAATTTATTTTTACGAGAGGCAAAAAAAATTAAAAAATTAATATCATTTACAGAAACAGTAAGTTTTGAATTACTAGGAAATATATTAATGAATGATTTAAAATATTACAAAGAAATAAAATTACACAAACCAACATTTAATAACAATATAAGGCCAATATTAAAGCAAACAACATTCAGTAATAGAAATATGATATTGGTAGATAAGGGCAGAAATGAAACAGAGCATTCTGTAGTATTGATAGAAAATGACCAATATATTGGAAATACATTTGTAGATTTGAATTATCAAATAAGTAATATTGAAATTTTACGTAGCTTAGTAAGCTCGGAAGAAAATGACAATTACAATCGGTTTTTAATAAAAAACTATTTACGAAAACACAGAGTTCAAAAAATAATAAGATTTTAAACATTGGTAGAAGAAAGAAAAAAGAATTGGAAATCTCGTTTGCATGAAATTATTTATGAAGCAGATACTAAAGAAGGAAAACTCTTCGATGTTGTTTTATTGTTTTTAATTTTGGCAAGTATTATTTTGGTAATGCTAGAAAGTGTGAAAGGCTTTAATAGCCAATATGCCGAATTTTTAGATCAAGCAGAATGGGTAATTACTATTTTATTTACGTTAGAATACTTTTCTCGTATTATTTCTATAAAAAAACCAAGCCAATATATTTTTAGTTTTTACGGCATAATAGACTTATTATCAACTGTTCCGAAATATCTAGCCATATTTTTTGTAGGAACTCATGCATTAGTAGCATTAAGAGCATTAAGATTATTGCGAGTATTTAGAATATTAAAATTAGCACGTTTTATAGGAGCAAGTAATCAATTTACAGCAGCATTAAAGGCAAGTAAAGTAAAAATATTAGTTTTTTTAAGTTTTGTAGTAATATTATGTATCATATTAGGATCCGTAATGTACTTAGTAGAAAGTGGAGAAGAAAGCGGTTTTACAAGCATACCACGATCAGTATATTGGGCAATAGTAACAATGACAACAGTAGGTTACGGAGATATAGCGCCAATAACACCATTAGGGCAATTTATAGCATCCATAATAATGATATTGGGTTATGGAATAATAGCCATACCAACAGGAATTGTAACATCCGAAATGACCAAAGCGCAAGTACACACAAATACACAATCGTGTCAAAATTGTACAGCAGAAGGACATAATGATGGAGCAGGGTATTGTTATGACTGTGGACATAAATTAAATTTTTCAGAAAAAATAAAAAATCAAGAAACACAAATAAATACACAATCATGCCCAAATTGTACTGCAGAAGGGCATAACGATACAGCAGATTTTTGCAAGGAATGTGGATATAAATTACATTAAAAGTCAAAATGAATGAGTTAAGGCAAAAATATGTAATAGCAATTGTAGGTACTACGGCAATAGGGAAAACAGCATTAGGAATAACATTAGCAAGATTTTTTAAAAGTGAAATAATATCGGCCGATTCACGTCAATTTTTTAAAGAAATGACAATAGGAACAGCAGTACCAACAGATGAAGAGTTAAGTTTAGCCAAACATCATTTTATACAAAATTTATCCATTTTTGATACCTATTCCGTAGGAGATTTTGAAAAAGATACACTAAAAAAAATTAAAGAACTTCATAAAACAAACGATATAGTAATTTTATTGGGAGGGAGTGGATTGTATGTTGATGCAGTATTAAAAGGCTTAGACTATTTTCCGAAAGTAGATGTCAAAATAAGAGAAAAATTAAAAATAGAATTAGAAAATAACGGAATAAAAAACTTACAAGAGCAATTAAAAGAGTTAGACAATAAATCGTATAACGAAATAGAAATAAGTAACCCACAGCGATTAATAAGAGCATTAGAAATCTGTATAGGAACAGGAAAAACCTATTCATCATTTTTAAATAAAGATAAAAAAGCAACAAGAAAATTTACAGTGCTAAAAGTTGGATTGACAGCCGAAAGACAAATTATCTATAACCGAATAAATAAGCGAGTAGATATTATGGTAGAAGAGGGATTAGTAGCAGAAGCAAAAGAATTACACAAGCATAAAAAATTAAATGCATTGCAAACGGTGGGATATAGAGAGTTATTCTCTTACTTTGAAAAAATATTTACATTAGAATTTGCAATAGCAGAAATAAAAAAGAATACGCGTAGGTTTGCCAAGCGACAAGTAACATGGTTTAAAAGAGATAAGGATATTAAATGGTTTGAATATGATGAAAAACAAAAAAATATTATTAAGTATATAAAGTCACAAATTCAAAAATAAATTAAAATTGTTCACTTAAAGCTCTTAAGGCTTCACTTGTGTGCATTTCAGCATCTTTTTTATTTTTAAAAATGAAAATAATTTTACCTTTTTTGTTAGCAACAAAAGTAACTCTTTTAGAAACACCAAATAATTTATGAGCAACTCTATTATAGTCTGATAAAAGAGTATATGGTAAATTATATTTTTTAATAAAGGCTCTATGAGATAAAAAATGATCAGGACTAATACCAATAACTTTAGCATTTAATTTTTCAAATTTATCGAAAGAGTCTCTAAAAGAACAAGCTTCCGTAGTACATACAGGAGCATTGTTTTTTGGATAGAAAAAAATTACGAGAGGTTGCTTACCAATATAGTCTACTGAATTGAAAGAATTACCTTCATTGTCTAATAAACTAAAAAGAGGAATAGGGTCGCCAACTTTTAAAGATTTTCTTTTAACAGATTCTAAATCTGAATTAAAGAAAAATAAAACTAAAAAAGAAATTATATAGAGGGGTAAATTCATTCTGTTTTAGGGGTTTAATATGTTTTTAATACTCACTCATCACTTTTTAAAGCGATTAAAGCTTCTTCAATATGTTTTTCGGCACCACCCATACTGTTAAAAATATAGATAACAATACCATTTTTATCAGTAATGTAGGTTACTCTACCTGGTATTAAACCTAAAAAACTTTTTGGAACACCAAATTTTTTCCTTACATCTTTATTAATATCAGCAAGTAGCGTAAAAGGTAAATTGTATTTTTCAGAAAACTTTTTATGCGAATTAACATCATCACTACTAATGCCAATAACTTCAGCGTTTAAGTCTTTAAAAACTTCAAATTCATCTCTAAAAGAACAAGCTTCTTTAGTGCAACCAGGAGTATCATCTTTAGGATAAAAATAAATAACCATAGCCTTTTTACCAAACAAATCAGAAACAGAAAAACGGTTTCCATTTTGATCATCTAATGTGAAATTTGGGATTTTATCGCCAACTTTTATTTTATTTTTTTGTGCCATTAATTTATTTATTGATAATAACCCAATAGCTAAAATTACTATTATTAAAATTATTTTTTTTATCATATACCGTCGTAAGTTACAAAATTTCTTTCCGTTTCATATAGCGTTATTTTTAAATCTAATTTATCTTTAATTTTTAGTCGTAGTTTATTCCAAATAATTACAGCAATATTTTCAGCAGTAGGATTTAAACCATCTTTAGGATTAAATTCTTCTAATTGCTCATTTAAATTTTTATGATCAAAATAATCTTCAATTTCAGTTTTTATAATGTTTTTTAAAATTTTCATATCCATAACAAAGCCAGTATTTTTATCTATTTTACCAGTTACAGCAACAATCAAATCGTAATTATGCCCGTGATAATTAGGATTGGCACATTTGCCAAAAATTTCAGAATTTCTAGAATCAGTCCACTCATTATTATAAAGTCTGTGTGCGGCGTTAAAATGGGCTTTTCTATATACAGTTACTATAGGCATTATTCAGTTTTTAAAATTAAACGATTATAATATTCCTTAAAAATTATTTTAAACCAAGCGGTATAGTCATTAGGATTTTTTTCAATATCCGTTTCAACATCGTTAGTATGCATCCAACGAAAATCACCAACTTCTTCAGTGTTAATAATAGGAGCATCATTATAATAGCCAATTAGAACATGATCAAGCTCATGCTCAGTTAAACCATTATCAAAAGGAGCTTTATAAATAAAATAAAAAACTTCTTCAAGTTCACAACTAAAACCCATTTCTTCTTGTAAGCGTCTTTTACCAGCAGTTAAATTCGATTCGCCATCTCTTTGATGACTGCAACAAGTATTCGTCCACTGATTAGGAGAATGGTATTTATGACTAGCTCTTTTTTGTAATAACAACTCGCCTTTAATATTAAAAATGAAGACAGAGAAAGCACGATGTAGTATCGCTTTTTCATGCGCTTCCATTTTTGGCATTAAACCAATTTGGGTATCATTTTTATCTACTAATATGACTTGTTCTTCTTTTTGCACAGTTAATAATTATAAGATGTTAATTTTTTAATAATAAAGATTCGACTCCAAGGCGATAGCTATCTAGACCAAACCCCATAATTAAACCCCTACAATTAGGCGCAATAAATGATTTATGACGATAACTTTCTCTATTTAGTACATTAGAAATATGAACTTCAATAACAGGAGTTTTAATTGCTTTAATAGCATCACCAATACCAATAGAAGTATGTGTATAAGCAGCAGCATTTAAAATAATGCCATCATAATTAAAACCAACTTCATGTAATTTGTCAATAAGTTCACCTTCAATATTTGATTGAAAATAGTCTATCTCTATATGATGAAATTGTTTTTTTAATAGCACTAGATAATCTTCAAAAGTTTTACTACCATAAATACTAGTTTCGCGTTTGCCAAGTAAGTTTAAATTAGGACCATTAATTATACAAATTTTCATGAGGCAAAATTACAAAAAATGAAATTAATAATTTTGGAATAGGATAAAATGTTATTGTTTTAGTATATAGCATAATAAAATTAGCTTTTTTTATAAAAAAAAAACTTATCTTTGCTGCGGATATAAAAATAAAAAATTAAAAGAAATTAAAAGAAATGAAAAAAATAATATTTTTAGTGATTACAATGATAACTTTTGGAATAACAACAGCTCAAACTGAAAAAGGACATCTGTTTCTTGAAGTTAATACAAACTTAGGAGCAGCATCTCCATCTAGTACAGGTTTTTCTTTTTCTACAGAAAAAGTAGGAAGCACAACAGTTACACAGTATAGTGTAGGAGCAGAAGCAGGTTATTTTTTAATGGAAGGTTTAGCGCTTAAATTAGGAGTTGGTTATGGAGATGATTCCGTTAATTCTGTTTTAGGATTTAAAATAGGAGCAAAATATTATTTACAAGATAAGTTCCCAATCCAATTAGATCTTAATGGGTCATATAATAAAGTATTATTTGCAAACCCAATGTATGTAGGGTTACAAGTAGGTTATGCATTTTTTATAGGAGATAATGTAAGTATAGAGCCAGCAGTAAGATATGATTATAGTGTAAATGATCAATACTCAACAGAAGGAATAATACAATTAAATTTAGGACTTGTACTGCATTTATAAGACTTGAAAAAAAAATAAAAAATAGCCATTTTCAATAGAGAAAATGGCTATTTTTTGTTAGACGTACTTTTTTAGAATAATAAATTAAATATCATTATTTATTTTAAAGATATTTAATATTATAACCTATGAATTATTTTTATAATATGGGTTTGCTTTTTCCTCTTCACATTCCTCTTGAAAATTTAAACCCTTAAAATCAATAGATTTAAAGGGTTTTGGAGGTGTCGAGCGGATTCGAACCGCTGTACGTGGTGTTGCAGACCACTGCCTAGCCGCTCGGCCACGACACCTTTTTTATTTAGGTGTGCAAATTTAGATAAATAATTTGGAAATCAAAGTTTAAAAATTAAAATTATTTACTATTGTTCGATTAAAATTTACAAAACCATGTTTGGATTAATAAAATCAATCATTTTACGAGATTTTTATTTTTGAGAGATTATCAATTGTATAAAAATAGACCTTGTATCTTAAGCCTTTTTAGAGAAAAGGTCTTGTATCTTTAGTAAGAAACTACAAATCTCTTTTCAAAGACATTTCAATGGTTACCATTTCAACATCACCACCAATAGGAGGGTTTATTTTAGAAACTTGTACGGTAGCCTCATTAACTAGAATGATTTCATCCAAAATCCGATTTAAAATTCGATTAGCAACCGTTTCTAGTAATTTAGCACGTATAGCCATTTCTTCTTTAACAATATTATTTAAATGCACATAATCAACAGTATCTTTTAAATCGTCAGATAACGCAGAAGGTTTTAAATTGGTATTAACACTTAGATTGACTTGGTAGTCAGAGCCAATTTGTCCCTCTTCAATTAAGCAGCCATGATAACCGTAAACCAGAATGTTTTTTAAAATTATTTTTCCCATAATATAAAAATATATAGTGCAAGTTACAAAATAGAAACAAAAATGCATAGTTTTAAATAAGATTAAAAGGGAATAAAAAAGAAAACTAAAATATGAAAATAGAAAATGTAATTTTAAATTTTTATATTAGCAATTGAAAAAAATATTATTAAATGAAAGCAAGAGAAAAATTTATTATTATTTCAATAATAATAGTATTAGCAGTAATTGGTATAGCACAATTTTGGACACCAATTTATAAGAGTTTTATTATACTAGTGCCATTAATTTTAATGGGGTTATATGATTATTTTCAAAAAAAACATGCCATACGTAGAAATTATCCATTATTAGGAAGAATGCGATATGTACTAGAAAGTATTCGACCAGAAATTATGCAATATTTTGTAGAAACAGACACAGAGGGAAGACCCTTAAATAGAATATTTAGATCCTTGGTATATCAAAGAGCAAAAAAAGAGAACGATACTACACCATTTGGAACGCAAATGAATGTTTATAGGAGCGGATATGAATGGATGGATCATTCCATGTATGCAAAAAATAACGTGAAAGACATAAAACATAGTGATTATCCAAGTATTACAATAGGAGGGAAGGACTGTACCCAACCATACGAATCTAGTTTGTTAAATATATCGGCAATGAGTTTTGGGTCGTTAAGTAAAAATGCAGTAATGGCAATGAATAAGGGAGCAAAATCAGGAGGGTTTGCACAAAATACAGGAGAAGGAGGAATAAGTCCATATCATTTAAAATATGGGGGAGATTTAATATGGCAAGTAGGAACAGGTTATTTTGGTTGTAGAAGTGAAGATGGAACATTTGATGAAAATGGATTTGTAGAAAATGCAACAAGGCCTCAAGTAAAAATGATAGAATTAAAGATATCACAAGGAGCAAAACCAGGGCATGGAGGAATACTGCCAGCAATTAAAAACACAGAAGAAATAGCAAAAATAAGGCATATAAAATCAGGGGAGGATGTATTGTCACCACCAGCACATTCCACATTTAGTAATCCAGTAGAGTTTATGCAGTTTATTAAAAGAATGCGAGAATTATCAGAAGGGAAACCAATAGGATTTAAACTATGTATTGGAAAAAAACAAGAATTTATAGATGTATGTAAGGCAATGATGGAAACTGGTATTATGCCAGATTTTATTACAGTAGATGGAGGTGAAGGAGGTACAGGAGCGGCACCAATAGAATTTTCAAATTCCATGGGAATGCCGCTAAGAGAAGGTTTGGTTTTTGTACACGATACATTAACAGGATTTAATTTACGAAAAGAGATTAAGTTGTTTGCCGCAGGTAAGGTAATAACAGGGTTTCACATGGCAAGAGTTATGGCACTTGGTGCAGATGGATGTAACAGTGCAAGAGCAATGATGTTAGCAACAGGCTGTATACAGGCATTGGAATGTAATACAAATACATGCCCAGTAGGAGTAGCAACACAAAATAAATCATTAATGAAAGGTTTAGATGTAGATGATAAAGGAGTAAGAGTAGCCAATTATCAAGAAGAAACAATACATAGCTTTTTAGAGTTAGTAGCAGCGGCTGGGTTATTGCATCCAAGCGAAATAACGAGGAAACATATAAATAGAAGAATTGGAATGCATAAAGTGGCAAAATACAGTGAAATATATCCTAATTTTATTACAGGATGTTTGCTAGAAAGAAAAACAATACCACTACATTATCAAAAGTATTTTGAAAGAGAAATGGTTTCATAATAGTTTTCGTATCTTTGCCAATGAAATAGAAAATTATGCTTGTAAAATTTGAAACACTACCCAGTACCTCCAGAGTATGGATATACCAATCTAACCGCTCATTTTTAAATGAAGAGGTCAATAAAATTCATGTAATCTTAGAAAATTTTATTACGAATTGGAATAATCATGGTGATGGATTAAAGGCTTCATTCCAAATAAAATACAATCAATTTGTAATATTGGCAATAGATGAAAATTACAAGCCAGCATCAGGATGCTCCATAGATTCATCTGTGCAAATAATGAAAAAAATAGAAAAAGAACTTGATATTAATATGTTTGATAGGATGCAAACTGCATTTAAAGATGGAGAAAATATCAACTTAGTATCCATGGCAGATTTTCAAAAGTATGCAAAAGCAGAAAAAATAAATTCAAAAACAATTGTATTTAACAACCTTGTAAATACAAAATCTGATTATGAGAATAATTGGGAGGTTACAGCTGATAAAAGTTGGCATGCAAGATTTTTGAATTAAAAATAAAAAAATAAAAATTGAAAAAATATATATCCTTACTTATATTATTACTTTTTGTATCAGTTTTATTCGGGCAAAGAAATCCTCTGCTAGTAAAAGATAGTATAGCGCAACAAAAGTGGACAGATAGTATTATATCGCAAATGAGCCTAAATCAGAAAATAGGCCAATTATTTATGCTAGCAGCATACACCAACAAGGATAAAAAGCATACTGATTATATTGAAAGTGTAATAAAAAAATATGAAATAGGTGGCTTGATTTTTATGCAAGGTACACCAGAGAAACAAGTAAAATGGAATAACAAATATCAAAAGGCATCTAAAGTCCCATTACTTATTGCATTTGATGGCGAGTGGGGTTTAGATATGCGATTACAAAATACATATCGTTTTCCTTGGAATATGACATTGGGAGCAATACGAGATGATAAATTAATAGAAACGTTTGGTAAGCGAGTAGGAGAGCAATGTAAACGGATGGGAATACATGTGAACTTTGCACCTGTAGTAGATATTAATACAAATCCAAAAAATCCAATTATTGGAAACCGATCCTTTGGAGAAAATAAATACAATGTGGCAAATAAATCCGTAGCATTTACAAACGGATTGCAAAGTGAATATGTAATGGCTTGTGCCAAACATTTCCCAGGACATGGAGATACTGACAGTGATTCTCATAAAATGTTGCCAACAGTTAAGTTTACTGCAGAGCGAATAGATTCCGTAGAATTATATCCATACAGACAATTATTTAAAGCAGGTATTGGTAGTGTAATGGCAGCACACTTAAGCGTACCAAGTTTAGAAGATAATGTAAAATTACCAACATCATTATCACATACTGTATTAACAGATTTGTTAAAAAATAAAATGCAATTTAAAGGCTTAATATTTACTGATGCATTAAATATGAAAGGAGTTTCTGAATTTGTTGATGATGATGTGGAACTAAGCAAAATATTAAAAAACAATAAGGGGAAAGTAGATTTAAAGGCATTGCTTGCAGGTAATGATGTATTGCTGTTTTCAGAAGATGTACAGGCAGCCATAAATCAAATTAAAAATGCATTAAAAAATAAAATACTAACTGAAGAAAGGATAGATGAGTCGGTACGTAAAATTTTAAATGCAAAATATTGGTGTGGGTTACAAAATTATAAACCGATCATTTCAGAGAACGTAGTAAGTGATTTGAATACGATTAAAGACACCCAGTTACATCAAGAATTAATAGAAAACGCAATAACGTTACTCAAAAATGAAAATGTAGTTTTTCCTATAAGAGATTTGGTTGAAAATAAAATAGCTTATGTGAAATTGGGAGATTCAGATAATAAAGTTTTTTTAGACCGATTAAATGATTATGCAAATGTTGATGTGATAGATGGAGAAACATTAAGTGATGTGTTGTTAAAATTAAAAGCATATAATTTAGTTATTGTTGGTTTTCATAAATCAAATGCAAATCCTTGGAAGGGTTATCATTTTAGTAAAAAAGATTTAGAATGGCTGCAAAAAATATCTAAACATAATAGAGTTATTTTAAATGTATTTGCAAGTCCTTATGCTTTATTAGACATTAAAGATTTTACAAATTTTAAAGCAGTATTGTTATCTTATCAGAATTCTAAAATATCACAAAGTAAATCCGCACAGATAATTTTTGGAGCAATAGGCACAAAAGGAAAATTACCAGTGAATATAGGTAATCACTTTAGTGAAGGATTTGGATTGCGTTCAGCAAACTTAATGCGCTTATCATTTGGTTTACCTGAAGATGTTGGGATGAGTACACAAAAATTAAACAAAATAGATTCCATAGCAAAGGTTGTTTTAGATAGAAGAATGGCACCAGGGTTACAAGTGTTAGTATCTCGTTATGGAACTGTTATTTTTAGAAAAAACTATGGATATTTTACGGATAAGAAAAAAATAAAAATTTCAGATAATAGTCTGTATGATTTGGCTTCAGTAACAAAAATATTAGGAGCAACATCCATGATAATGAAGGCAGAAGAGGAACAGAAATTTGAGATTAAGAATACACTTGGCGAAATAATGCCTTGGTTAAAAGGTTCAAATAAAGATACAATTACCATAAAAGAAGCATTGTCTCATAACGGAAGGTTAAAAGCATGGATTCCTTTTTATAAAGAAACTTTAGACTCAATTACAAATAAGCCATTAGTGAAATATTATAAAACCAAGCGCTCTGAAAAATTTAATGTTAAAATTGCTGATGATTTGTTTTTAAGAACAGATTATAAAGATACTATTATGCAGCGTATTGTAGAAGCTCCACAAAGAGAAAGGAAAGGTTATAAATATAGTGGATTTCCGTTTTATTTATTCAAAAAATATTTAGAAAATCAATATAAAAAAAGTTTAGATGTTTTAAATGATTCATTGTTTTATGCACCACTAGGAGCAAAAACATTAACATACAATCCGCTAAATAAATTTAAAAAATCACAAATAGTTCCAACAGAAAAAGATAATTATTATAGATACCAATTATTGCAAGGATATGTACATGATATGGGTGCTGCAATGCTAGATGGTGTAAACGGAAATGCAGGTTTGTTTGGAAATTCAATTGATGTAGCAAAAATGATGCAAATGTATCTCCAAAATGGATATTATGGAGGTAAACGGTATTTAAAAACGAGAACAATTAAAAAGTTTAATACGGCATATTATAAGGATGATAATATTCGTAGAGGATTGGGCTTTGATAAGCCACAGATTAATAAAAAAGAAAAGGCAACCTGTGATTGTGTATCTTATGAAAGTTTTGGACATAGTGGGTTTACAGGAACTTATGCATGGGCAGACCCAGATAGTGGAATAGTTTATGTATTTTTGTCAAATAGAGTGTATCCTAATATGTCAAATAGGGGGCTGACAAAGCAGGATATTAGAACCAAAGTACAAAGAATAATACAAGATGCTATTATACAAAATTAAAAGGATCCCTAAAACAAATTTATTATGAAAAATATATTTATTATTTTAACAATATTATTATATTCATGTAAAACAGAGATAGTTACAAACTCTTATAATGCAAGTTTCTCTACTGAAAAACAAAAGGTAAAGAGCAAAGCGAAAGCACCAATAGTAAAATCAAATACAGTTTTTTATTTTGTAAGACATGCAGAAACAGTAGGAGATGGTAAAATTGTAAATCCAGATTTATCTATAACAGGAAGAGCTAGAGCAGAAAAATGGGTTACTTATTTCAAAGAAAAAAAAATAGATTCTATTTTTACAACAAATTTTAAGCGAACATTACAAACAATTATACCTGTTGCAAAAAGTAAAGGAATTACGCCAATATATTACAATCCAAGTGATATAGACTATGCCAATTTTATAAAACAAAATAAAGGAAAAAATATATTAATAGTTGGACATAGCAATACAACACCAAATTTTGTTAATAAACTTATTGGTAGTATGAAATATTCTCAAATGGTTGATGAAAATCATTCAGATATTTTTAAAGTTATTGTTGGCAATAACAATAATGCTGTAGAAGAAGTATTTGTGCTTGAGGAAGAGTTGGCTAAAATAGCAGCGGTACAAGCTAAATTAGATAAAAAAAATAAAAAGAGAAAGAAAAAATAAAGTTTTAACTTTCTTCATAGCGTTTCATTTCTCTATCATAAAAAGTACTGGCTTCATCAATTAACTCAGCTACTTGGTTTGTGAAATCGGCTTGGTCATTAATTGTAAAATCTTCTAACCATTCAATTTCATCATCAATTAGATTAATAATAAATCGAGGATATTCCGTATGAATAACAAAATTATCATTTGGATTATCGGTATTGTCGGCAGTTAAAAATCTAGGTAATTGCATATTAATTTATTATTTGTTTAATTTCATTATATATAGTATCTCCAATATTGTTTCCATAGAGATTTTTAGAGAAATCGGTTTTGTTAGTTGCTATTTTTATTTGAAAATAATTAAAAGCATTTTCCATTTTAGCCTTATCACTACCAATAATTTTAGCAAAATCATTAGTAACAAGTTCAATCCATTCTGTTTCTTCACGAGCAATGATACAATATTTTTTATTAAAGAAAGCTTCTTTTTGAATACCTCCGCTGTCGGTAATTACTAAGTTGCAATTTTTTAATAACTCAAGCATATCAAAATATCCAACAGGGTCAATTGTAGTAATATTATATTTAAGATTATTATTATCTAATATTTGTTTAGTTCTTGGGTGTAATGGTAAAATGACTTCTTTTGATTCAGAAATTTTTTCTAAGCCTTCAAAAATGGATTTCAATTTATTTATATCATCCGTATTTTCTTGCCTGTGCATAGTTGCAAGGATAAAATTATTTTCTGTTAAATTTAATTCGTTAACTATGTTAGATTTTTCTGCTGAGGTTTTACTGTAATAAGTTACAGCATCTTTCATAATATCGCCACTTTTAACCACTCTTATTGGTAAATTATTATAACCTTCATTAATTAGGTTGTTTATTGCAGTATTTGTTGGGCAAAGTAATAAATCTGAAATGCGATCGGTTAAAATACGGTTAATTTCTTCAGGCATTTTCATATTAAAAGATCTAAGGCCAGCTTCAATATGAATTACTTTAATATCTAATTTTTTAGCAGCTAAAGCTCCTGCAATAGTGGAGTTAGTATCGCCATAAATTACTACTGCATTTGGTTTTTCTTCAATTAAAATTCTCTCAATTTTTTCTAGCATTTGACCAGTCATTGCACCATGGCTTAAACCATTAATTGCTAAATTATATTTTGGTTTTGGAATTTCCATTTCAGAGAAAAATACAGCGCTCATATTTGTATCATAATGTTGCCCTGTATGAATAATTATTTCTTCAATTTCATTATAACTTGTAATAACTCTACTTAAAACTGCCGCTTTTACAAATTGTGGTCTTGCTCCTAATATGGTAATTATTTTTTTCATTATTTATTAGCTATTAATAATATCTACTAATTTTTTTGTTAAGTTTTTGCGATGGTATTGTTCTATGTTTACGGATTGGACTGCTAAAGTATTCTTTTTATAACTTTGATACAATTCAAGTATGGTTTTTTTAAGATTAATTTCATCGTCAAAATCATTTGTATAACCAGATTTAGTGTTTGAAATTATTTCAGATAAATCTCCATTTTTTGGAGCAATAGCTAAGATAGGTCTTTTAGCTTGTAAATATTCAAAAATTTTACCAGTAATAATTCCTTTAGCACTTGGTACATTATTAATTAGTAATAACAATACCTGTGCTGATTTTTGATGTAAGATTACTCTATTATGATTGAGATATTGTATTATAGTGAGATGTTTATTTAATTTATATTGTTCTAAACTTTCCAACGCATCATTACTTATCTTTCCGATAAGTTTTATTTCTAAATCATTTTTAAAATCATTATTTTCGGCTATTAATTCAGCCAATATCTTCCAAAGCATTATGTGGTTTCTATCGGAATTTAACATGCCAATATGTAGTAAACTAAATTTTTCATCTAACAGAACTTCTTTTTCTTCTTTAAAAGTATCGAATCCATTGGTGATGGTGTGTGTGTGTGTATTAAATTTCAAATAATTTTTTTGCATTGTTTTACCAACTACAATAACAGTATCTGCTTTTTGTAAAACACGTTGTTCTAATTGATGATGCTTTTCAATTGATTTTTTTGTTAATGGTAATTGATGAAAATAATCAATATCTGTCCAAGGATCTCTAAAATCAGCAATCCACTTAATATTATTTTTTTCTTTTAATTGAAGCCCTATAAGATGCATGCTATGTGGTGGCCCTGTAGTTATTATTGTATCAATATTATTTTGTTGAATATAATTATTTAGAAACTTTACGGATGGTTTAATCCAAAATTTTCTTGCATCTGGTATAAAATAATTAGCTCTTATATATTGCATTATTTTTCCGAAAAAGCTTGGGTTTTTATTTAGAAATCCAGCACTTTGATTTTTTTTTGTTCCGAAAAATGAAAATAATTTATTTGGCTCAAAAATTGGTTGCCTTAAAATTTCAATACCCTTTGGTATTTCCTTTTTGAGTGATTTATCAATTATTGGATAATTGGGATTTTGTACTGTATATACAATTGGTGTTATATCTAATTCAGGTAAATATTTTACAAATTTTAGCCAGCGTTGTACCCCTGAGCCTCCTGCTGGTGGAAAATAGTATGTTAATATTAATACTTTCATTTAGACTGATTGGCGAATTACTAATAAAATAGATTAGGATTAATCTATATGTTTGTAATCAAATGCAAAGCTATACATTATGATACTATTTTTAAGCTTTATTTGTAAATAAAAGAATTGTATAAATAAAAAACGAATTTCAATTGAAATTCGTTTTTTATTTATGTTCTAGTTATTTATTCTTGTAAATAAACCCAACCTCGATATTTTAAGTCTTGATCGTTGTTAAGTTTTAATTCATAAAAGTAAGTTCCTGCTGGTAACAAATCACCAACATTATCATCTTTACCATTCCAGTTTTCTTTTGATATGTCTCCAGAGTAGATTTGATTGCCTAATCTATTGTAGATGCTAATTGTGAAATTAGGATACTTATCTCTAATATTTGTTATATCAAAAGTTCTGTTTTGTTCAACTTGACTGTTTGGTGAGAAACCTTGTGGTATTGCTGCCAAACATAAATCTACTACTAATGGAATTTCAATAATACCAAAACACCCATTAACAGTATTTTCTTCTGCTCTAGCAAAAATACTTCCACTTGTTCTAATATTAGATAAATTTTGTATGCTATTAACACCATCTATTGCATCTTGTTCTGTTGTATGGTAGGTTAAGGTTGCATTTTGTGTTCCTATAATTTCACTTTCAATATTCGAAATATTAAAATTAGCGGTACCATCTCCATTATTACAAGCATGCACTTCATTTGGCATATTCATTATTATATTTAATGGAAGAACTATTAAAGTAAAAATACGTGTTGTGTAGCAAGTCGGATTATTAGCAATTTCAATTCTAACATATATTTGAACACCATCTGTTGAAGTGAATGGCGTTGCTATTGGATTTACACTATTATCTGCATCTGCTTGTGATAAATGATACGTTATATTAAAGTTATCCCAATCTGTTGTTGGATAATCTGCTAATAATTCCGCAGTTAAATCTAAAATAAAATCTGCTGTATTACTACCAACAGTTTGGCATGCTGTTAAACTACCAGGTAAGCGTACATTAGGTAGTGTTGGTGGAACTACTGTTGCAACTTCAGAAAGTACTATTGGTGTATAAGTACACTCTCCTTGATAAGTTAAAACTGCTTTGTAGTCTGTTTGGACTAGTGGGTTAACAGATATTGATGGGTCTCCACTATAGAATTCATAACCACTTCCATTATCAACAAACCAAGTAAAGTTATAATCTAATAAATCTCCATCTGGTACAAAACGCCAAAGTTCTCCATTTGGTGCATCAATGGTCATATTACTAGGAAAACCAGTTCTTCTAGGATCCCAGTTTACACCATCTATAATTGTGCCTCTGCCAGCAGGTGACATACCTCTTGTTGCGGATTTATTTTGAATACCAACTAATGCTCTACCAGCATTCCATGCTGTACAAACATTTTTTTCTCTAATTTCAATGTCAATTACATTAGATGATTCGTATAATGTAATTGTTGATCTTAGCATATTATCTGCTACGGGAGAACATCCACCTCCAAATGATGGTGTATTAAAACTAATTACAAAAACTCTATTCCCTACATTTTCAGGAATACTTTGCTCTTGATTATATAGTTTAAATGACATTGCATTGGCTTGTTCTAATATGGGTAATCTACTAGAATTAGAATCGAAAAATGGTCCGAATATACAGTTTGGTTGCCAGTTTATATTTGGTAGTTCATCACCAACTCCTAAATTCCAATTGTTATCAGCAGTACCTGCTCTATCTAAATCAAAACTTACTTTACCGTTATCAGAAACTATAATTTGATCATACATGTTTCCATAAAAACAAAAGGTAAATCCTAAACTTATTGGTGCGGTAGTCCATTCATCATCTTGTACAATACCTGTATCAACCGTGCTACTAAGATCTGGTAAACAGGAAACTTCTGCATTAATTACATAAGTATCAGTATCTCTATATTCTGTATTTAAGAAATTAGCATCTAATTGTGTAAACGGAATAATACATGTTGATGGTATTTGTTCAACAGCTAAATTTTGGCATTGTTGCGCTTTAATAGATAATATTGCTATGAAAAAAGCAAACATTAGTAGTATCTTTTTATTCATTTTGGCTAGTTTTAATTATAAAAAGGAATAATAAATTATTCTAAGTACCAAATATAGTATAATATTTTATATTTAAAAGTATTTCAAATTATAAATTTACAAATTTTACTAAAAAGTGAAAGCACAAAAAATCCTTAAAAATTATTTTTTAAGGATTTAATTATTGTACACTAAGAAGTGTTAAATAATAATTATTGAAATACTACTGCTGTTGGTACAATCCCTGTTGTTTTTGAATAGGAATACTCATTGGTATTTAAGTTAAAAACTTTTAATATTCCTTCACTTGCAAAATCACCTGCATTTGTTGTATATAGAACTCCATCTTTTGCTTTCATAGTATAATAAAAGCCATCAAAACCTGCTATTGCATTCGTGTTTAATTGGTTACTACTAACTAGCATGCTATATACTTTGCCTCCCAAATTATAATACAAATTATTTTCGTTAATTGTTAAGTGACTCGGGTGTTTTTGCGTTCCAAAATCAAGTGTAGATGTTACACTATTATTTTCTATTTTAATTAATTTTCCATTAGTTTCTCCTCCTGTTGCATAATTTGGATTACCACTACACAATACCCAAATGGCACCATTATTATCTTTTAGAATTGCATTTGGTACATCTCCAACTGTAATTGTTGTACTTATTGTGTTTGTATCTGTATCTATTACTTCTATCTTATTATTAAACCCAAATCCTCCTTGTAAGTTTGCATATATAGTATTATCTTTTACCAACATATCTTCTGGTCCTTCTCCTACTGGTATTGTACTGGTTACTGTATTTGTACTCAAATCTATTACTGCTATATAATCATCTGTGCTACTAGATGTACTCCCCCAATTAGATACATACCCTGTATTGCCAACTGCTACAAAATAACGTGGGTTATTTATATTACTCCCTTCTATTGTAGTAATTTTTTTCATTGTATGTCTATTTACTACAATTATTTTATGTGAATTATTTACTACGATATATGCATTGTTGTTATGAAATGTCATGGACTGTACTATATTCCCTAGTACTTCATTATTCACTGCTTGATATACGTCTTGTTCTATTGCTCCATCATTTCCAATAAATGTTAGTGTCCCTGTTCCGTTAGAAAATGGACCTTCATTTGCAATAAAAAATCCGTTTTCATAATCACCTAATGGTAACTCTACATCATCACTCTTACATGATATGGTAATTATTAGGATTATTAATAGTGTTGCTGTTTTTTTTAGGATACTCATTTTTTAAATTTTAATGTTAATGCTTAGTTTTAAATTTCTGTTTGGCATTGGTCTGTATGCTACTGTTTGATATGCTTTATTAAATATATTATTTACTACAAGACCGATGTTTATTTTATTTTTAATTATTTTTTTGCTTATCTGTATATTAGTTAACCAAAAGTGTTCTACTGTTTGTGTGTTAGATGTTGTTGTAAATACTGCACCATTATATTGTTGGTTGATGTTTACTCCAAATCCTTTATACAAATAATTAATGGATGCATTTGCTTTATGATATGGTACATATATTAATTGTTTTTTTTTGTGCAGATCTTCCGAAATGGTATATGCATATTGTGTGCTAAATTCAAACTGATTTTTATTTACTTTTTTTATTGTGTTAAATACAAATTCTACTCCTGTACTTGTAACTTTTTGTATGTTTATTGGTTTCCAAATGATATTTGTAGTTGGTCGCCACTGTATTAGGTTGTTACTATTTGTGTGGTATGTTGTTATGTTTATTATGGTGTTCTTGGTTTGGTAATCAAAGCCAAGTTCTAGTGTTTTACTGTTTTCTGATAATAATTTTTCGTTACCTGAATAACTCCAATACAAATCATTAAAGGTTGGTAGCTTGTAATTGGTTGAGTAGTTTGCTTTTATTGCTGTTTTTGATGTTATGCTGTACTTTGTATCTACTGCATATATAAATGGTATATCGTAAGTTTTAGAGAATCCTTTTCGGATACTTACATTGTAATTTATTTTTTTAATTGGCTGTTGGTGTATTAGCATATAGGTTTCAAAAATATTTCTTTTTGCTTTTGTAATATCTTTGCCAGAACCTTTGATTAATTTATTTTCTAAGCCTGTATGTATGCTGATTTTGTTTTTTATAAAGTAACTAAAATCGTATTTAGCTATATAGTTTTTACTTTCGCCATATGAGTAATCAATATCTTCTTTGTTAAAGTAGTATTTATAGGTTTCATCTAAGTAAGCTAGTTTTAAGGACGAATTGTATTTATTTCCAAAATTTTTCCAATGTAGCATTATCCGTTGCTCTTCGTTTTTGTATTTGGAATTGCTTGGTGCTGTAATTGTTCTTGAGAGTTCTCTTTCGTTATTACTGTATGTCGTAAATAATTGTATTTGATTATTAGTGTTTAATTTATAGGCTAATGCTCCTTTTATGTGATAATTTTTATAGGCTCCATTTTCGTTAATTAGATTCGTGTTTAAATAGGGATAATCGTTTTCTGATTTAATCTTTTCAAAACTTATTTTTGAATAGAATTTTGTGGTGTTTAGTTTGGTTTGTACAAATATATTTTGTGTGTTGTAACTTGCATATCCTATATTACTAACGAATTCTTTTTTATTTATAAAATATATTTTGTCTCTTAGGTTTATTGCGCCTCCTATTGCACCGCTACCAAATAGTACGCTTCCTGCTCCTTTTCTAATTTCAATTTGATTATAGCCATTTGCGGATAATGTATTAAAATCTGTTTGTCCGTTTAAGGATGAGTTTATTGTTATTCCGTTCCAATAAATTCCTGTGTGTGATGCGCCTGAGCCTCGTAACGATATGGATGATACCATTCCGTTTCCGTTTTGTTTAAAATAAATATTTGCTTTGTTTTGTAGTAAATTGCCTAAGGATTGGTGTGTGTTATTTATTACGGAATCGCTTATAATTTGAATGTGGTATCCTGCATTTATTTTTGGCGAAAAGTTACCGTATAATTTTACCTCATTAAGTAAATTTATGGTATCATTTTGCGCTTGTGCAAATACTGTAGTTAAAAATAATAATATGCTATATTTCATCTTTTAAATAAGCACTTCTTCCGAGGGCTTGTATTAATTAATTGAATTATGGCAGGTATCCTGACTTGCGTCTTGTTGTTTGTCTTCCCGTTTTGCCGTAACATTACAGTGACTTTAAGTTTAATACCAAATACACATTAAAATAAGCCTAATAAATCGTTTATTTTATCACTCCTTTTCTTCAAAAAATAGATCCATAACGTAGGCTATGAATAGATTTTTACGCATCAATGAGTAATAAACTAAATCAATTTCTTTCAGCTCATTTCAAAATGTACTTGGTATAACAACAAGCATCGCGCCTATGGCGGACTTAGCTTACAGTTGCGGAGACAGCTCTCGATTTTAACGAGATTCCCATTTTAATTACACTTTTAATTTTGTGTAAACCAAATTTCATGACAAAAGTAAGCTTTAATTTATTATTATGGATTATTGTTGAAAATATGTTGTTTTATTTTTGTTCCCATATTTCCCAAGATTTTTTTGCTTGTAGTTCTAGCATTTCCAATCCATTTTTTATTGTAGCTCCTTTTTCTTTTCCTTTTAGTAAAAACTGTGTTTCTGGTGGATTGTAGATTAAATCGTATAATATATGTGTATCATTAATGTGTTTATACGGTATTTTGGGTTGTAATTTTTCTAATTCGCCTTTTGTGCCTAGTGGTGTTGTATTAATTATTAGGGTATGTGTATTAATTATTTCTAAAGTTAATTCGGCATAATTAATTTGATTTTTTTTTGGACTTCTTGAAACAAATAAAAAATCTATTTTCATTTTTTTTAAAACATAGGCTACAGCTTTTGATGCACCTCCTGTGCCAAGTATAAGTGCTTTTTTATGTTGTGGCTTTAATAGTGGTATTAACGATTTTTCAAAGCCATAAGCATCCGTATTGAATCCTTTTAGATAATATTGGTCAATTATTTTTACACAGTTTACTGCTTTAATTTCTTCGGCTACAGTATCAATTTCATCTAAATAATTAAATATTTCTTCTTTATATGGTATGGTTATATTAAAACCTTTTAGATTTTTTATATTTTTGTCTAATACTTCTGGAAGTTCATTTATTGTTTGAATGTCAAAATTTACATATTCACAAGATAATTTTTCTGTTTTAAATTTATTTGTAAAGAATTTTTTTGAAAAGGAATAAGATATATTCTTTCCTAGCAGTCCGTATAATTTTTTCATTATAATGTTGATTTATTTTCTCTTCCATAATACTCAATACTCACTAAAATTGCTATTCCTAAAATAACAAATGCTGTTGCGTACCAAGTTTCTGGTTCATTAATACTTGGTATATATCGTTTGTAGTTCCGTAGCATCTTATTGCCGTCGCTATCTAAAAGAAATTCATTGTTTAGCATTTTATATACTTTTTCTTTCCATGGCCATACATTACCTAAGGAGCCTGTTATAAAACCTAATATTACTGCTGTAACTATATTGCCCCATCTTTTAATTACAAAGCCTAATATATGTGAGGTTACTACTAACCCAAATGCGGATCCTGCTGAAAAGCTTCCAATTATTTTAAGGTACTTTATACGTTCCTCATCATAAATAAAATCAAAATTTCCTGACACTACATCTATTAATGTTTTGGATAGCATGTTTACTGAGTCTACTAATAGTAGTACATAATTACCTAATAATATTAATATAAATGAGCCTGAAAGTCCTGGTATTGTCATGCCAGAAACGCCTATTATTCCACAAATAAATACAAAACCTAAATTTGCATTTTCTTTTGCTGGTGGTAAAAGGCTAATACTTATGCCAATACCAATACCTATTATTATTGCAATGATGCTTATTGTATCTAGTTTTTTACAGCCTTTTGCTATATAATAAATGGAGCCTACAATTAATCCGAAAAAAAAACTCCAAACATAGAGTTCGTAATTTTTCAACAAAAAGTCTAAAAATAGCGATACACTAAAATAGCTAAATAAGCTTCCTGAAAATAGAATGGCTAAAAATTTAAAATTGATGTATCTAAAAAAACTTTTAATTCTACCATTTAATAGTAACCTAAATGCTTTACCATTAATCCGCTTAAACGAAAAAATTAATTCTTCATAAAAACCAGTAACAAATGCAACTACGCCACCAGAAACTCCAGGCACTTTATTCGCACCTCCCATAGCTAGCCCTTTTATAAAAAGAAAAATTCTATCAGTTAATGTTCTTGTTTTTTGTAATCGCATTATTAATCTTTAACAGATGATATATATGTGGTTATTTTAATAGCTTCTATTGTTTCTTTTACATCGTGTACACGTACTATTTGTGCTCCTTTTTGTAATGCTATGGTATTTACTACAGTTGTTGCGTTACGCATTTTAGTCGCATTAGAGTCCAATACCTTATACAACATCGATTTTCTAGACATACCTACTAATATTGGCATGTTTAAATTTTGAAATTCTTCTAGCCTATTTAATATTTCATAATTATGGGTTACTGTTTTTCCGAATCCAAAACCTACATCTAAAACTATATCAGTTACTTTTAATTGCTTTAGTTCTTTTACTTTTTTTGTAAAAAAAGTAGTTATTTCTTCTACTACATTTTTATAGGTTGGGTTTTGCTGCATGTTTTGGGGTGTTCCTTTTATATGCATTAATATATACGGTACTTGATGTTTGGCTATGATTTTGAACATTTTGTTGTCTAGCGTACCTCCAGATATATCATTAATCATACAAGCACCTGCTTTTATTGATTTATCTGCCACATTACTTCTAAAGGTATCTACTGAGATTAATATATTCGGAAATTCTTGTACTAATAATTCTATTACTGGTAGAATTCGGTTTAGTTCTTCTTCTTCGCTAATGTGTTTTGCATTTGGTCTTGATGAGTATGCACCAATATCAATAAAGGTAGCGCCTTGCTTAAGCATTTTTTTTGTTTGCTTTAGTATTGCTTTTTCAGAATTATATTTGCCTCCATCATAAAAAGAGTCTGGTGTAATATTTAATATCCCCATTACTTTGGGAGTACTTAAATCAATACTATTTCCTTTGCAGGTTATATGCATCTTTTATATTATTTTTTTACTACCATATTAACCACTTTGCCAAGTTTTGGTGCAACATAGTTTTTCATTTTTTTTATTAAATCTTCAATGGTATCACTTACTAGTAACATATCTCTATTTACTTGTTTTAAAAAGCCTTCTTTTACCATTACATCTAATTGTTTTAGTGTAAAATTAAAAAAATTATTGGTGTTTAAAATTCCAATTGGTTTATTTTCAATACCAAGTTGTCCTAAAGTTAATGCTTCAAAAAGTTCATCTAAAGTTCCAAAGCCTCCAGCAAGAATAATGTAACCATCTACAAGTTTACTAATTTTAACTTTTCGTTTGCTCATTTTTTTAGTAACAATCATTTTTGTTATTTTGTTATGAGCTACTTCTTCGTGCTTTAATAAGCCAGGAATAACGCCAATTACTTTACCATTTTTATTTAAAATAGTATCCGCAATAGCACCCATCATACCAATTTTTCCGCCACCATAGACCATGCAAATATTATTATCAGCAAAATAATTACCAACATTTATGGCTTCATTTGCATATATTGTATTAAAACCTTTACTAGAACCGCAAAAAACAGCAATATTATTCATAAGTTTGTACTTTATTATATTTATGCGAAATTTACGCAAATTTTTTAATGATATATGTCAAAAACATCAAAACAATATAATCAAATTGTAAATACCTGTAAGTCATTATTTGAAAAGAAAATGATAGATTATGGTAGTGCATGGCGGATTTTACGATTACCATCTTTAACAGATCAAATATTTATTAAAGCGCAACGTATTCGCCAATTACAAGAATTAGATGTGATTAAAGTGGATGAAGATGAAGTCTCTGAATTTATTGGAATTATTAATTATTCCATAATGGCATTAATTCAGTTAGAAATTGGAGTTGCAAAAGAGCCAGATTTAGATGTAGAAAAATCTTTAATATATTATGATAAGCATATAAAGATTACTAAGGATTTAATGGAGAATAAAAATCATGATTATGGTGAAGCTTGGAGAGAGATGCGAATTTCATCATTAACGGATTTAATTTTACAAAAACTATTACGAGTAAAACAGATTGAAAATAATAAAGGAAAAACATTAGTTTCTGAAGGAATTGATGCAAACTACCAAGATATGATTAACTATGCTATTTTTGCTTTAATTTTAAACGAAGAGAAAATAGCTAATAACAAACTAACATGAAAAATACCTTAACACAAATAATACGGTTATTAGTAGGAGCTCTCTTTATATTTTCGGGCTTTGTAAAATTAGTAGATCCATTAGGCTCTGCGTATAAGTTTGAAGAATATTTTGGAGCAGATGTATTAAATTTAGAATTTTTGATACCTTACGCATTGCCATTTTCAATCTTTTTAATAATTGTTGAAATTATGCTTGGTGTTATGTTACTTGTTGGCTACAAATCAAAATTTACAGTTTGGAGTTTATTAGCAATAATTAGTCTCTTTTTGTTTTTAACGTTCTATTCCGCATATTTTGATAAAGTAAGAGATTGTGGTTGCTTTGGAGATGCTATAAAGTTAAGTGCCTGGGAAACTTTTTATAAAAACGTAGTTTTTATTGTTTTAATACTTTGGTTGGTTGTAAATGTTAAAAATATAAGACCTCTTTATAGCAGAAAATTATCAGGAGCAATATCTACTTTATTTTTATTAATATTTGGATTTATAACCTATCATGTATTAAATCATTTACCAATAAAAGATTTTAGACCTTATGCTGTGGGTAAAAA
>Ga0256840_1000800_pt1 | contig 31295 bp, 28 predicted proteins | sample 355202metaG_FD_185969 | JGI IMG/M metagenome (GOLD analysis project Ga0256840, IMG submission 185969) | Hydrothermal vent microbial communities from Mid Atlantic Ridge, Atlantic Ocean - 355-202 | ecosystem: Environmental > Aquatic > Marine > Hydrothermal vents | place: Atlantic Ocean: Mid... | reverse complement strand
CCAAAATCTGCTATATCATAGCCTTGTAAGGATTTTAAGGTTACAACTACTAGTTGATTTGAACTATTTTGTTCTAAATTTCTAAGCATTATATTGAGTTGGTTTTTTGTTGAAACAGACAAAATATTTGCATTGTCAACAACTCTGCCTGTTAATTTTGGAAAATTAGGCGACGCATAAAGCAGAGTTGTCAAAATGAGTAAAGATAAAACTTTAAAAAGTCGCAACATTTTAATTAAATTCTACCTTTGGTACTTTTGCTTCTTCTTTAGTTATGGAAAAAACCTGTTTAGCTTTTGCATCAGGATAAAGAAAGTGTGCTATCCATTTGTTTGGTATGGTTCTTAATTCTAAGTTGTATTTTTTAACAGCAGTTATATAATCTCTTCTAGCTACCGCGATTCTGTTTTCAGTTCCTTCAAGTTGAGATTGAAGTGCTAAAAAGTTTTTATTTGCTTTTAAATCCGGATATCTCTCAGATACTGCTAAAAGTCTTGACAAAGCAGAAGTAAGTTCACCTTGTGCAGCTTGAAACTTTTTGAATGCAGCAGGGTTAGTAAGTATATCTTTTGGTAAAACCATGCTAGTAGCCTTGCTTCTTGCCTCAGTTACTTGCAATAACACATCTTTTTCATGTTTAGCATATCCTTTTACGGTTGCTATAAGATTTGGAATCAAATCAGCTCTTCTTTTGTATTGATTATTTACTTGTGCCCACGCGGCTTTAACTCCCTCATCATAAGTTGGAACATTATTTATAATGCAACCGCTCAAGCCAAAACCTATCGCAATAAGCAGAAGATAACTTAATATTTTTTTCATGTTTTATTTCCTTAATATTTTTTACAAACTAGCCTTGTGTGCGATAAGATTAGTTAGTAAAAGTTGTAGAGAGTAAATTATAACAATATTTTTAAAAATAGTAAAACCTCTATATGTGTCCACAAAGAATTCCATAACATTTGCCTGTATTAAAATCATATAGTGTTGAGTGACCTAATTTTCCTTTTGGAAAGGGAACATCTTTTTGCAAGAAAAATGTGGCAGCATTTCCACCGTATAAACCAGCTGGGATAGCTATTTTTTTAAGTATTGTGTAGCCGTGCATAACAAAAGATGGTTTAAAAGATTTTTTTACATCGCCATTTATTATTTTTGGTAGTTCTATATTTTGTCTTTTTTTATAGATACCCTCTTTGAGTTTTGCCCATCTATTTAAATCTTCTTTGCTCACAGGTCTTATATATCCCTTTTTTGCCAAGTCTCTAAGTCCTGCTTGACCTGCTAAAGGTATTGATTTGTCTATGAATTGAGACAACTTTTTTTGCGTTGAAGTGAATAGTTTTTGTCTCTCTCCAATGGATTTACCAAACGATATAATGCCATCTCTTTTTGCGAGGTATGCCACTTTTACACTCTTGCCGAAAACTCTTTTGGATATAAGATTTAATGTTTTTATGGATTTGTTAGATATGTTAAAGTTTCCGCATCTACTTCTATTTTCGTATGTTGAATTTAGCATAGGAGTTGAGTTTGGAACACCCAAAACAATCTGTCTATAATATCCACTAACATACACGGCTTCTATTTTCGTTCCCTTTGTCCATTTTATATTCCAGATTGACGGCTCATAAGCAGATAAGAACAAAGCGACTGGTTTATTAGGATAGTTAACTGTAACATTAAATTTGGTAGCCTCGTGACCGCTGCTGTCAATCTGAATACTACTTTTTAATCCTCCATAATTGCCACCAGCAAGAACAATCATATCTTTTGGAAATTTTACATCAAATTTACAACTATCATTTTTACTTGTGGAAATTTGATTATCAATAGCTCGTTTTATCCTTTTTGCCCTACTTTTCATCTTCTTTAAATCTACAAATTTTGTGTTAGTGGTGACTAGTCCAGTTTTGGGATTAGCATAAATATTATAATTCATCTTTGCCTTTATCAAGTATCCTTGATTATTCGGCTTTACTCTTTTAAACATAGAATCAAAAATATTTTCTGTATAATCTTTGCCTTTAAAATTTATATTAAAATCACCTTTTATATATAAATCTCCTTGACAAGAATTATTTAATTTTAGATTGTCACTTTGTATATTTTTTATAATTAGACCAGTTTTTTTGCTATCTCTTAAACTGAGTTTATCTATTCTATATGATGCTTGAGAATTTTTAATTGCATTGTACTTTTCAAATAATTTTTTAAAAAACGGCTTCACGCTACCATCAAGCAAGATATCTTTTACAAGCTCATCAGAACAAATTCTCCTATCAAACATCTTCTCGTTCATATTTTCGATTGGTATATTTTTGACCATCGGATCTAAAACCAAAATCTTATCCAAACTAACTTTGCAACCCTTAAAAAATTCACAAGTAGGTTGCAAGTACATGTAAAAGATATGCTTATTTTTACCAATCACACTTGCTTTTATGTTATATAAATTTTTCTCTTTACTATATGGCTTCCATGTTACTATATTTAGTTTGTATTTTTTTAATATATCTGCTTTTAGGCTCTTCTGCGCCAATGCTTTTGCAGTTTTATCGCTCATTGAAATGTATGTAAATTTATATTGCCATATATAAAAAGGTAGAGCCAAACAAAGAAGCACTATCACAAATAATGCATTCATTGTCGTAGTATTTTTATTGAAGTGGTTTAATATATATTTTCTTGTAGCAATCCCCAAGCCTAGTATCATAGGGCCTATCCAAGCTGTAGTTATTGTGATCAAGTTTTTCCTTAGTCTATTTTATTTTTCTATTTTTAGCGCGATGGGTTATCTTGGGATTCCCTGCCTTTTGGATTGGACTAGCATGTTTTGTAAATCTTGCATACCTTTTTTGCCTGAGAATTTTTTTGCCATTTTTGCTGCATTTTTGAATTGCTTTAAGAATCTGTTTACTTCCATCTGAGAAAGTCCAGCTCCCACGGCTATCCTTCTTTTTCTGCTGTTGTTTAGAAGCGATGGGAGTTCTCTCTCTTTTTTGGTCATAGAACCTATCATTGCTTTGATTCTCTTCATCTCAACAGAATTTTCCAAATCCATATCTTTTAGCTGTCCTGCCATTCCTGACATTCCAGGAATCATACCCATCAAAGATTTCATGCTCCCTAACTTCTTCATTTGCTCCATTTGGGCTAAAAAGTCGTTGAAATTAAATTCGCCTCTTTTTATCTTACTTGTGATTTTTCTCGCTTGTCTTTCATCTATAATGGCACTTGTTTTCTCAGCCAAAGTTTCAAGATCACCCTCTCCCATCAGACGATTTACTATACGATCGCTAATGAAAAGTTCTAAGTCAGCAACTTTCTCACCTGTACCTATAAAACGAAGAGGAATTCCAACTTGAGATGCGATTCCTAGAGCTACTCCGCCCTTGCTATCTCCATCATACTTACTTAAAATTACTCCCGTTATCCCTATCTTTTCATTAAATGCACTCGCACTTCTAACAGCATCTTGTCCACTCAATGAATCTGCCACATAAAAAATCTCATCCGGAGTCAAACTCTTTTTAAGTCCCTCTAATTCACTCATCAACTCTTCATCTATTGCTAGTCGACCTGCCGTATCGACTAAAAGTACATCATACAGACCATTTTTTGCCTCTTTTAGAGCCTTTTTTGCTATCTTTTGTGGGTTCTTTTCATCTTCGTCATAAAATAGATCAATCTCATTTGCGCTACAAAGTTGTTTTAGTTGCTCAACAGCTGCAAGTCTTTGCAGATCACAAGCAGCAACGAGCACCTTTTTTTGTCTTAGTTTGAGATAATTTGCTAATTTTACAGTAGTAGTAGTTTTACCACTTCCTTGAAGTCCCGCCATCAAAACAACTGTTGGAGGCTTAGATGAGTAAACAAAGCCCTGATTTCCTGGAGCAGTTAAGATTTGTGTTAAGTTTGACTTTAGCGATTTTAAAAAATTTAGCTGTCCTATACCTGAAGCTTTTGTCTCTAATTCAACTTTTTTTAGAAGATCTTTGACTACTTTATGGTGAACATCTGCTTTCAATAGGGACTTTTTAAGAGTATCTAAGGCTTTTTTCAACGCCTTATCATCATCGGCAAATCTAATCTTATTTATAGCACTCTTAAACGAGTCAGTTAAAACACTAAACAAATCATACTCCTTGCATTTAAGTCGAACAATACTACATAAAAATTGCTTTGAGACTAATAAAAGGTACTTAGTTTATCTTATATTAATCATTTTTAACTATAATTTCTTTTTAAAAAAATTATAAGGAAAAAACTTGAAAAAAAATATTTCTATATTGGCTATCTTTCTCGCTCTGTTTATCAATGGATGCGGAAACAAACAGGTAGAAAATCCAAATATCCAAACTGTCAATTCACTAACCAAAGATATAACTGTTGGCAAAACATTTGAAAATATAACTCTAAAAGATCAATTCGACAAATCAGTTTCACTTGATAGCAAAACTACAAAGGTTATTTTTGTCTTCAAGAAAAAAAGTGGACATACTGCAAGAGGTTTCTTTGATTCCAAATCAGATGATTTTTTACTCAATAAGCATGTAGCATTCATTGCGGATATAAGTGGAATGCCGTCAATAATAGCTTCAATGTTTGCAATTCCTGATTTCAAAAAGCATAAATACCCAGTAATGCTGATAAGGGATGAAAAAATCTCAGCCAAGTATAGAAGCGATAAATACGAGGATTATATAGCTATAATTTCTCTAGATAATTTTAAAATAACAAAAATCACACTTGTAAGCACTGCGGAACAATTAGGAAAGTTACTGGATTAAACTTTCCTCCAGCCATGCATCTTTTTTGCTGTGATTACTCTGGTCTCTTTGTTTAAATCGATGCTATTTAATGCAACATAATTACTATCTTCTAAAACACCAGCGTAATCACGGTCATCTTTTTTATCAACTAAGATATACAATTCGCCTGCATTTTTCATCACTCTATATATCTTTTTAAATACAAGTTCTATATTTGTCTCTTTTTTCATGTCTATACATAAAAATAAAAAATCATACAAAATAGAAAATTTACTATACTTTGCTTGTTCCAAAGAGAAGCTTTCTATACGGATACTGTTCTCTTTTTTCTCTTGCGTTTCTCCTATATGCATAACATGCAAAAACGCATCAAGACTCTTAGTAAATTTATATAAAGATTGCACCAAGTCAGCATCACCATCTTCTATGATAGCGATATTTAAACCTGGATATGGCGGTATTGTGTCAAATAAAAGTTCAAAGTTTTTCATATCTCATGCAACTCTCTAAAGTTATATGCTTCTACAATGTCTTCTACGCTTTTTTGAAATGGAGCTAAGAGAACATCAATTCCCTCGTCTAGAAATTCTTCAAAATTTTCACTTTTATCTTTCAGAACAACAAAATCCATAAGATCTTTTGATTCTGCTCTATCCTTGAAAAACCTATCTCTTTTTACATTTCCACCATCCATCTCTACACAAAGCCAACCAATCTTATTATCTATAGAAGCAATTTTTGCATCACTATAATTTTGCCCATCAACAGGAATCAATAATTTCATCAATCAAACCTTTGAAACTCTTTTGGCTCATTGCTTTTAAATTCATAGCCCAAAAGAGAGATTTTATGTGCGTGAAGCATGAGTCTTTTTGACTCTCTTCCGCCATATAGCTCATCTCCCAAAATCGTAAAACCCATACTTTTTAGATGAACTCTTATCTGGTGTGTTCGTCCTGTCTCTATCACTACTTTTACTTTTGATTTTTTGCCCTCTATCATCAAAGGCTCTACATGTGATATAGCTTCTTTACCATTTTGGCTGATTTTGCTAAAAAAACTATTTCCTTTTTTTATCGTAATTATTGGCTCGTTTATATCAAAAGGCTCTACGACTTTTCCGCTAACTATAGCTATATACTCTTTGTAAACTCTTTTTTTTCTGAACTCTTCTATCGCCTTTTTTTGAAACTCTTCATCTTTTACCAGCAAAACCACACCACTTGTGCCCTTATCTAGTCTATGCAGCAGTTTTGCATCAAATTTCTTTTGGACTTCATCAGAAGTCAAGTGAGCTGGCTTATCGACCGCTATGATAAATTTATCCTCAAATATCACTTTTACTCGAGAGAGTTTTTCCACTCTAAATCTAGACTCTGCATCTATCTCTCCACGAGCTACTACTACTTTTTTGCCTTTGCAAAAAACTAAACCTCTGTCTATCAAATCTTTAGCAGCCCTATTGGAGATACTCTCCTGAAGCGCTAAAAGCTTATATGCTTTCTCTTTTATCATAACTTTCCTATCTCTTGGAGCAACTCTTGCATCTGCTCTTTTTGTCTAATGTTTGTTCTTTTTAGTAAATTGAAATCTATCTGTTCTAGCTCTTGAAGTGTGCAAATCTCTATATTTTCAACTAAAGAAAAAAGAACTTTTTGATTAAATATATACTCACCACTTACAACCCTACAACCAAAATGAGCTGGTTCTAGCGGATTGTGACCACCGATGCCATCCACAAATGAGCCGCAAAGCAAAACTACATCACTTATGGCGTATAGATTTACTAACTCCCCTAGCTTATCGCAAAGGAGGATATCTTTACTAAAATCACTCTCTTTTGAGAGTTTACCAAAGCTAAGATCTCTTTTTTTGGAGTAATTCTCTAAAAAAAGCTCAACTTTGTCAAATCTCTCCGGATGTCTTGGGGCTACAATCAAAATATCATTTTCATCCAGTCTCAATCTCTCTAAAACCAACTGCTCTTCTGATTCATGCGAACTAGCTAAAATTATAACTCTTTTTTCTGGTTTATGGTAACTCTTTGTGACAAGCGGAGCAACAGATGCCTTGATATTTCCACCTACTCTGACATCAATTGCCCCCAACTCTTGGAGTCTCTGCTTGTCTATTTGACTCTGTGCAAAAACTACATCAATATTTGAAAAAACCCACTTATAAAACCAACTAAATCTTTTATAGCCGCTATAAGAATTATCCGAAATTCTAGCGTTTATCAACATAGTTTTTACGCCTCTTAATTTTGCAACACAAAATAGCATCGGCCAAAGTTCCGCTTCTAGAACAACCAAAACTCTATGTTTTGTGATCCAAAATGGTAAAAAAATCTCAAATGGTAGATATCTAACACTACATGTAGGAATTTCATTCGCCTTTTTATATCCTGTTTGAGTGATAACGCTTATATCAATTTCTCTATGGCTTAGAGAGTCTATGATGGAGTTTAATGAAACCACTTCTCCAAGAGAACAGGCATGAAACCAAATATCTTGTTTTGTAAATTTTGGATTGTTTTTTAAAAAAAATCTTGCAGGAATCGAAGCTTTATACTTCTGCTTAAAACTCAAAACAACAAGCAAAGGTATCGCCAATACATATATCAGCGATACTAGTAGAAAATAAGCTATTGCCAATACTACTCTTTGATTTCTTGCTCTTTTTCTTTATATAAAATTCTACCGCAATGTGGGCAAGTAACTATCTCTTCTTCTTTTATAACTGAAGAGTAAACTTTATCGTTAATCTTCATAAAACAACCATAACAAGCCTGTTTTTTTACAGGAACTACTGTTGTGTTTCCTGCCCATTTCTTAATCTTCTCATAAAAAGATAGAATTTTTTGATCCATTTCCCCTGTAAGAGTCTGCTTGTTTGCATAAACACTCTTCTTCTCTTTCTCTATCTCGGCAAGTTCGTCAGCTATAGAGGCTCTAATCTCTTCAACCTCTTTTGAAGCCTCCTCTAGTTTTAGAGACTCTTCCTCTTTGTATAAATTTTTAGAATCTATCAATTTATCAAGTCTTTGTATCTCTTCGTTTGCAAAATCACTCTGCTCTTTTGCAATCTCCTCTTCAAGTCCAAGCGCTTTTACCTCTCTAGCGGTCTTGACTATAGCAGTTTTTTTTGAAAGCTCTTTTAGTTTTTCAGCCAACTCAGCAAGGTGCAACTCATTTTTGCCTCTTTTGAGTTTTGCCTCTTTTATCTCTTCATCATATGATTCTATCGCACTTTTTATAGCACTCTCTTTCTCTATGGCAACATTGAGTGCTCTTTGGATACTCTCTATCCTTGGTTCAAAACCATCTATACTCTTATCTATCTGTGAAAGTTCAATCAACTCGCTTAAATACTTATTCATCTATTTTTTATCCTTCATATATTCAAATGGATTTTTTGAATTTGACATTATAACCTTTAATGGAAAATTTTTCAAATATTGACTCAAACAATCTCCAAAAAATCTCTCACTTTCATAATGCCCTATATCTATAAGACTAAGTCCATTCTCTTTAGCCTCAAGTGCTTGATGATATTTAAAATCACCACTCAAAAAACAATCAACATCGATTTCGCTGATCAAATCTCCTCCACTACCAGTAGTTATGGCACAATTTTTGATATACTCCTTTGCACGAACCACCCTTAGAGTATCCATTTTAAATTTTGTTTTAATATTTTCACAAATATCCTCTAAGGAAGAGTTCACTCTAAATCTGCACACAAAATCATCACAAGAGATCACATCGTAACCCAATATATCCGAAGCCACAAATCTGTTTAGATGAGTTTTGTCAAAATTTGTATGCATTGATATAAGAGATATATCTTTTTGTATCATTTTTTGTATCAAATTTGAGGGATACTTGGAAAAATCTATCTTTTTCAATCCCCTAAAGATAAGCGGGTGATGCGTGATAATCAAAGAGTTTTTCTCCATAGAATCAACCAAATCACTATCGATATCCAGACTTAGAAAAACTCTTTGCACAACAGTTTCAAAATCACCGAGCAAAACTCCACTGTTATCCCACTCCTCCTGCAGTGAAAAAGGGCTTAGTTTATCTAAAAAATCATATACCTCTCTAACTAGCATCCAATCCCTCTTTATACTCAACTGCACAACCCTTAGCAAGTTCACGAATTTTGAGTATATAGTTCTGTCTTTGAGTCACAGAGATAGCCTTTCTTGCATCAAGTACATTAAAGGTATGGGATGCTAAAAGGCAGTAGTCATATGCCGGCAGAGGAAGCTTTTTTTCCAGGCATCTTTTGCACTCTACTTGAGCATTATCAAACTGCTCTTTTAGCATCTTTACATCTGCTACTTCAAAATTGTATTTTGAAAATTCATACTCACTTCTTTTGTGAACATCTCCATAAGTCGTAACTCCAAACTCATTTTCATTCCAAACCAAATCAAAGACAGAGTCTTTGTTCTGCAGATACATAGCAAGTCTTTCAACCCCATATGTTATCTCTACTGAAACAGGATGACAAGCTATGCCTCCAACCTGTTGAAAGTATGTAAACTGTGTTACCTCCATGCCATCAAGCCAAACTTCCCAACCAAGTCCCCAAGCTCCTAGGGTCGGAGATTCCCAATTGTCTTCCACAAATCTTATATCATGTTTTTTAAGATCTAATCCCAAAGCTTCTAAGCTTCTTAGATATAACTCTTGTATATTGTCCGGACTTGGCTTTATCAATACTTGAAATTGATAATACGCCCCTAGTCTGTTTGGATTTTCTCCATATCTTCCATCGGTTGGTCTTCTGCTTGGTGCAACATATGCCGTTGCCCAAGGTTTTTCTCCTAAACTTCTTAGGAATGTAGCATTATGAAAAGTTCCTGCACCTGCTGGAAAATCATAAGGCTGCACAATAGTACAACCCTCATCTTGCCAATATGTTTGTAATTTCAATAGCATTTCGCTAAAACTCAACATCATCATCCTTTTCTATTTTATTACGCTTTTTGAGCAAAGCCCAAAAAACTACGCTAACACTAGGTTTTCCTCGGCGGAATGCCCACGCGGATAAACCGCTATTTTATCTTTATTACGCTTTTTGAGCAAAGCTCAGAAAGCTACGCTAACACTAGGTTTTCCTCGGCGGAATGCCCACGCGGTAAACCGCTATTTTTTATAGTTTTCTACTGCTTTGTTCCACATTAGTTTATATTTTCTTCTTGTAAACTCTAGCTCTTTTTGAGTCTCTTGCAACTGTTTTGTAAGAGTATCTACTACTTTTCTATCCTCATCATACAACTCTTGCATAGAAAAAAGTGCCTCTTTTAAAAATCTATTTTCACTCTTAAGAGCATCAAGTGTCTCATCTTTTGCATCAAGCACTTTTTCATGAAGGTTTAGAATGGTGCCTATCGTTTTCTCTATAAAATCTGCCCCTACAAGTTGCGGAGCTTCAGGATTTACAACAGCAGATTTATCACCAGAGGGCATTATCGAGTATGTACCTCTACTTGCCTCTATATATCTTTTACCATCATCTCTTGTTTGCACACTTAGTTTGCCTTTGGTAATCATATCCTCAATAGTGTCAATATCAAGATGAACAAGCTTGCTAAATTCTTCTATCTCCAACCATGTTTGCACTTTACTTCCTTAAATCAATGACTCTATAGATATAGAATCTGTCTCAACTTTTTTTGCCTTAAGAACTCTATCCTCTTTGAGTTTTACATTTAGTTCTTTATCTTCTAGTGCTAAAATCTGCATCGCAAGGTATGCGCTATTGACCGCTCCTGCTTTACCTATAGCCACCGTAGCTACGGGCATTCCTCCTGGCATCTGAACGGTAGATAAAAGAGCATCTACTCCTCCCAAAGTTGAGGCTGACAAGGGAACTCCGATGACTGGCTTTGTAGTCAAAGATGCGACTGCTCCGGCTAGATGAGCCGCCATACCGGCAGCCGCTATAAAGACTTTAGCACCCTTTTTCTCTGCATTTAGAACATAATCATGAGTTCTTTGTGGACTTCTATGAGCTGAAGAGACTATTATCTCATAAGCAACGCTAAACTTTTCCAATATCTTTGCACACTCTTGCATGACTTCATTATCACTTTTGCTGCCTATTATTATGGAAACAAATTTCATACTATCTTCCTTCTTAAAAATGTAAATGCAGGTAAAGTTGCGGGCAGTAGAACTGCATTTGTATTTCCACTGTGTATCTCATCAAAAATTTTGCCCTTTTGGGTTTGCAACTTATCAAAACTCAGATACCAACTCTCACCCCTTCTATATATCTTACCAAACTCGTTTTCACTCTCTTGGACTCTACATGTAGGCATAATAAGTTCATACTCTTCGTTTGGTACAAGTTTAAATTTGCTAAGGCAACTCTTTTCATCCTCACAAACCATTGCATAAACTTGATGTGTACCTTCACTGATGGAGTCTTCTAAGTTTTGCGTGTTATCTTTTTCAAATGGTCTCTTCACAAGATAGCCATCATTGAAACCTCTGTTTTTAGTGCTTTGAAGCTCTTGTTCGTATCTTTTTGATTCAAATTTATCTGCATAAAAGTCATCTATGGCTTGCCTGTAAACTTTGGTTACTAATCCGACATAATATGTACTTTTTGTTCTACCCTCTATCTTCAAAGAGTCTATGACGCCACTTTTCAAAATTGTATCTACATGTGAGCTGAGATTTAAATCTTTTGCATTCATTATATGCGTTCCCTCTTCACTCTGCTCTACCTTAAAAAGTGTTCCACTCTCCTCATTTTTAGCATACATAGTATAAGGAAATCTACAATCATTCGCACAACTTCCGCGATTTGAAACTCTTCCACTTTGAAGTGAGCTTATGAGACATCTGCCGCTATATGCAAAACACATAGAACCATGCACAAAAACTTCTAATTCAAGCTTTGGAAGATGCTCTTTTATCTTAATTAAATCTTTAAGACTAACCTCTCTTGCGGCTATGATTCTCTTCACACCCAAATCCCAATAAACCTCAGCATCAAGATAACTAAGCACATTTGCCTGCGTAGAGAGATGGATAGGTATATCTGGCGCTATATCTCTAGCTAGCTTAATTATCCCAGGAGCCGCTACTATAAAGGCATCTGGCTTCATAAGAGCTACTTTTTGGATATGCTTTTTTAGTAGTTCTATTTGAGAGTTAAATGGAAAACCATTTATAGTTACATAGAGTTTTTTGCCTTTTGAATGAGTATATTTGATAGCCTCTTCAAAACTCTCATAAGTAAACTCTTTGCCACTTCTGAGTCTTAGTGAAAAATGACTGACTCCGGCATAAACAGCGTCTGCTCCATAAGCAAGAGCTATCTTTAACTTTTCAAAGTTACCAGCAGGTGAAAGCAGTTCAACTTTACTCATCTACTTCTTTTTTCCTAAACTCTCTATTATGGCTTCTATATCATCAGTTGTAACCAAATCTTCTGTACCTTCATCTCCATGAATATGAACAGCTGAACCCACTCTCTTTTCATCATCGATACTTCCTTCAAAGAGCAGACTGATGTATTTAGAGAGTGCCCTCATAACATTGATAACTCTCTCTATCTTTTGTCTGTGTATATCTTGATACTGCATGATGTCCATCGCCGCCATAACTTCATCTTCACCTGTTTGAGCTTTCACCGTCATCGCTTCTAAACTCTCTTTTATATCATTGTTACTATCTAGTGCCTTTTGAAATTGCTCTATATTTGGAAATTTATCTGCTAGTTTTTGGAACAGAGAGATATTTTCATCTATCTTTTGTGATACATTATCTATATCTGTCTCCATCTCCATTAAAACATTGTTTACCTCATCAAGCTTATCAAATATCTGTGTTGCTTTCACCTCAGAATCTTTAGTCACATCATCCAGTTGAGTTACCATTTTATGGTCTTCAGTAGGCGGTGGCGGAGGCCATGCCATATTTGCATCAGCCCTGTACTCCTTGGCATCTTTCTTCTCTTCGTCAATATCTTCACCATTTTCCATGTCGTCTTTGACGGCTTTTCCCACATCTTTATCGACAACTTCTTCCACAGCTTCCTCTTCTAAAATCTCTTCTGCCGGCACATCCTCACTTTTAGGTTCATCTAAATCGTCTAATCCACCTGCCATCAAAGCATCTAGTTCTTCTTGTGTCATAAATCTCTCCTGCCAATTTATTTTTATGCTTTATTATATATAATTTTTTATATAATTCTACTTTAAAAGGAAAAATAATGGTAGCAGATTTACACAATCATACTCCTTTATGCAATCATGCAGTAGGTAGTATCGAAGATTTTACGATAAATGCGATAGAAAAAAAGATAGATATATTTGGCTTTTGCGACCATGCGCCTATGAGATTTGATGAGAAATACCGCATGAGTTTTGAGCAAATGGCTCAGTATGAAACCGAAGTTCTACATGTGAAGGAAAAATACAAATCAAAAATCGAGATATTGTTAGGCTATGAGGTTGATTATATACAAAATTTTATAGATGAACGAGTCTTGAAAGCGGATGTTGATTATTTGATTGGCTCAGTTCATTTTCTAAATTTTTGGGGATTTGATAATCCTGAGTTTATAGGAAATTATCAAAATCAAGATATAGATAAAATTTGGGAAGACTATTTCGAAGCTATAAAAGAGATGGCAAAGAGTAATCTTTTTGATATAGTTGGACACATTGATCTAATCAAGCTTTTTAAATATTTGCCAAAAAAAGAGATAAAAATTATCGCAAAGGATGCAATTAAAGCGATAAAAAAATCAAATATGGTTGTAGAAATAAACAGTGCAGGTCTTAGGAAGCCAATTAATGAGATATATCCATCTCCAGATATTATGGAGCTTTTAGCCGAACTTGATATTCCAATAACTTTTAGTTCAGATGCGCATAAAATTGAGGATATAAGTTATAAAAAAGATGAAACAATAAAGTATGCAAAATCTTTTGGGTATAAAAAGTGTGCAATTTTCAGAGGTAAAAAGAGAGAAATGGTTAAATTTTAACCACATTAAGAAAAGTTTTTAAAAATCTTTTAGATATAATAGTAAAAATAAAAATTATAAGGGAGTACAAATGGGTAAATTTGTCAATAGCGTGGAAGAGTTCTTTAAATATTGCGAAGAGAATGAGGTTGAGTTTGTTGATTTTCGTTTCACAGACATGAAGGGAGCTTGGCACCATCTTTCATATACAATGCATGCGATAGATGCTGATTCATTTAAAAATGGTATTCCATTTGATGGCTCAAGTGTTGATGCATGGCAACCAATCAACAAATCAGATATGCTTCTTATGCCAGAAGCCGAGTCAGCTTTTCTAGATCCATTTACAGCAGATCCTACTATCGTAGTTTTTTGTGATGTTTTTGATCTATATAAAGGTCAAATGTATGAAAAATGCCCTAGAAGCATAGCAAAAAAAGCACTTAAATACTTAAGCGAAACAGGTGTTGGTGATGTAGCCTATTTTGGACCAGAAAATGAATTTTTCATCTTTGATGATGTAAAGATAAAAGATGAGATAAATTGTGCATATTATGAAGTTGACTCTGAAGAGGGCGAATGGAACGACAGCAGAACATATCCTGATGGATTTAACACAGGTCACAGACCAAGAACAAAAGGTGGATATTTCCCATGTCAGCCAACAGACTCTATGGTTGATTTAAGAGCTGAGATGGTACAAGTCCTTGAACAAGTCGGTCTTGAAACATTTGTTGTTCACCATGAAGTGGCTCAAGCCCAAGGTGAAATCGGTGTAAAATTTGGCACATTAGTAGAGGCAGCTGACAATGTCCAGATATACAAATATGTTGTAAAAATGGTAGCACATCTAAATGGAAAAACTGCAACATTTATGCCAAAACCTCTATATGGCGACAATGGAAACGGTATGCATGTACATCAATCTATCTGGAAAGACGGTAAAAATACATTTTACAAAGAGGGCGAATACGCAAACCTAAGCGATACAGCAAGACACTACATAGGTGGTGTTTTAGCTCACGCTCAAAGCGTTGCAGCATTTACAAATGCATCAACCAACTCATACAAGAGATTGATACCAGGATTTGAAGCACCATCAATTTTGACATACTCTTCACAAAACAGAAGTGCAAGTTGTCGTATTCCTTACGGTGCAAATGAAAAATCAGTCAGAGCCGAAATGAGATTCCCTGACTCAACTGCTTGTCCATATCTTGCTTTTACTGCTCTTTTACTAGCCGGACTTGATGGCATCAAAAACAAAACTGAACCAGTTGGTCCGATGGATGAGGATCTATTTGAACTAAGTTTAAATGAGATAAGAGAAAAAGGAATCCAGCAAATGCCTCACACTTTAAGAGAAGCATTAGAGTCTCTACTAAAAGATCAGGATTACCTAAAATCTGTAATGAGTGATGAATTTATAAGCACATACAAACAGTATAAATTTGAAACACAAGTTTGGCCAGACGAAGGAAGACCAACAGCATTTGAGTTCAAATCAACATACTCTTGCTAAAAATCTCATGAGTGGAGAAAAAACCTCCACTCACCCCTCTATTTTGACGATAAAATTATCGTTTTTATTATTTTTATCGACAATTTTAACTCATTAAAAAATCAGATTACTTTATAAGATTTATATATATTTTATATATGAAAAACTTCGTTACAAAATGACACACTTTGTAAAAAAATTAGCTTTTTAAACACCTAACATACCTACTTTATGGTCATTTTTTGCTAATATTCTTCTGAATATCATTCATATGGGGAGAGATCATGCAAAGTGAAAATAGACTTTTTGTAGATGTCCTTATAGTTGGTGCCGGACCTTCTGGGCTAAGTACCGCTATACATCTTGCAAATAAGCTAAACAAAGATGGCGAAAAAAAACGCGTCATGGTTGTTGACAAAGGTCAAGAAGTTGGAGCACATATACTTTCAGGAACACTCGTGAAAGAGCAAGCGCTAAAAGAGCTCCTAAGTAGAGAGGAGTTCGATAATCTCCCCGTACAAAGTGAAGTCATAAGTGATGATGTCGTAAGATTAACTGAAATTGGCTCATCCATGTTGCCATTTCATCTGCCATACATGAACAATATTGGCAATAAAATCATATCTTTGTCTGAGGTATGCAAATACTTGGCAAAACTGGCAGAAGAAAAAGGCGTAGAGATCTATCCTGGTTTCGCTATCTCTGATTTTATATATGAAAATGAAAAAATTGTTGGCGTAAAATGTATCGATACAGGCGTTGACAAAGAGGGTAAAAAACAGAAAAATTTTCAAGAAGGCACAAAAGTAGATGCAAAACTCATCATTTTAGCCGAAGGAAGTAGAGGAAGCTTAGCCAAAAAAGTAAAAGACAAATTTTCACTTAGAGCAAAATCAAATCCTCAAATGTATTCATTGGGTATAAAGGAAATTTGGAGTGTAAGAGACGGAGCCATCAAAAAAGGAGAAGTTTATCACACTTTTGGATATCCGCTAGAAGGCAAAGAGTTTGGTGGGGGATTTATCTATGGCTTAGAGGACAATATGGTCGAACTTGGTTTTGCCATCGGCTTGGATTATGAAGACCCAACTCTAGACCCTCATGCATTGATGCAAATCTGGAAGCAACATCCGTTTTTAAAAAATATATTAGATGGCGGAACACTAAAAGAGTATGGAGCAAAAACGATACCTGAGGGTGGCTGGCATAGCATCTCAAAGCTATATGTAGATAATCTACTTATAGTCGGTGATAGTGCCGGATTTGTTGCGATGCCTGCGCTAAAAGGTGTACATTTTTCAGTGACATCAGGAATGTGTGCGGCACAAACAGCATATGAGGCTTTGAAGGCAAATGATTTTAGTGAAGCAAAACTCTCAATCTATAAAAAACTTGTAGATGAGAGTAGAATCAAAAAAGAGCTATATCCCGTGAGAAACTTTAGAGCTGTTATGAGCGAAGGGTTATTTGTGGGCGGTTTTAAATTTGGAATACAACTTTTAACGAATGGTTTTTGCCTGCTAACTCCGCATCTTCACAAAGATTCACAATGCACAAAAAAAATCAGCGAATTTGCAGGAAAACATTTCAAACAGAGATTTGCCGGAAAATTAGATCATGACAAAATATTGACATTTGATAAAGACAGCAGTGTTTTTTACTCCGGAACATCTCATGATGAGGAGCAGCCTTGTCATTTAATTGTTAAAGATATGGATGAATTTTCAAGGATAAACATAGAGCAGTACGGTATGCCTTGTCAATATTTTTGTCCGGCTGGAGTATATGAAGAACACAAGAGTAAAGAGGGGAAACGGGGTCTTAAAATTCATGCTGAAAATTGCGTTCACTGCAAAACATGTGATATCAAGACACCAAATGATGCGATAACTTGGAATACACCTTATGGTGGAGATGGTCCAAAATACCAAAGTATGTAGGGGATTGTAAAATGACAACGATAATTAGTCTGATGAAACAAGTTCCTCTCCCAACACAAATGAGAATGGGAGAAGATGGATTGATGGATAGAACAAAGGCAAAATCAATCATAAATATAGATTGCTCTTTTGCACTAGAAGCAGGACTGCAGCTAAAGTCGATGCTAGGCAACGCAAAGCTGATAGTATGCTCAATGGGACCGCCATCATTTGAGCAATCCCTCAAAAAAGCAATATCAATGGGTTACGATGAAGCATATCTTCTTAGTGATAGAAAATTGGGTGGTTCTGATACATTTGCAACTGGACTTGCAATCTCCACAATGCTTAAGCATCTAGGTTTTGGCAAGGGTCTAAATGAGGATTTTATCATCGTTGCAGGCCGACAAACAAGTGATGGAGATACAGCTCATGTACCATCTCAAGTTGCTGCAAATTTAGACATTCCTCAAGCTACTTTTATAGAAGATATAAAATTTGAGGATGAACATATCATAGCAAGAAGAATCATAGAGGGTGGCTATCAGATACTAAAACTTCCAAAACCATGTGCTCTCTCTTTGACACCAACCGGGATTCCGCCTAGAAGACCTAGTCTCTTGGGCGCAGTCAAAGCCAAAGATGCAAAGATCAATGTACTAAGTGTAGAAGATATAAACTTAAGCGATGAAAAGATAGGGCTTAGCGGTTCTCCAACGATTGTCGCAAAAGTTGTAAATATCAAAAGCGAAAGAGCTCCCGCGATACTTAGCAAAGGAGATGATCCTGCTGCACTAATTGAAAACTTGGTAGAAAATATAAAATCTGGCAAAAATAGCTTAGAAGTAAAAGAGAAGAAAGAACAAGTTGCGAAAAAAGCACCCCCAGAGTATACAAAATTTGATTTTAGAGATGGAGCTAGCGGAATACTCACTTGGGCAGAGTTAGCAAATGGAAGAATTACAAGACCATCACTAGAGCTCTTAACACCTGCAAGAGACTTGGCAAACTCCCTAGAGGAGGGAACAAAAGTCAGAACACTCCTTATAGGAAATGATGTTAAAGAGCTGGCAAATGAGTTGATTATGCATGGAAGCGATGAAGTTATAGTGGTAGAGCAGAAGAGATTGGAAGAGTATAGAATCCTTCCATTTGCATCAATATTTGCCCAAGTTATAAAAAAATACAACCCCGAAATAGCTCTGTTTGCAGCAACGACTGCGGGGCGAGAACTAGCTCCAAGAACAGCCGTACTCACTCAAAGTGGAGTCACAGCAGATTGTACGGGATTGGAAATCGGTGAGTATATAGATAGAAAAAACAAAAGATTGGTGACTCCAATCTTAGAATCAAGAAGACCAACTTATGGAGAGTCAAAACTAGCCACGATACTGGGTTTTCATTGTCCTCAAATTTCAACCGCAAGAGCTGGAACATTTGAAGTACCAAAAAAAGATGAGAGCAGAGTTGGAAAAGTTACAGTTTTTAGACCAAAGTTAGAAAAAGAGGATTTTATCACTGAAATCGTCGAGACGATCAGAGGAGATGGCGGATTAGCAAATATATTTGAAGCCGACATCATAGTCTCTGGCGGTAGAGGTACGATGAGTGATGAGATGAAACTGGTAAAAGATTTAGCCACAGCACTCAAAAAACAAGGGGTCAACGCAGAGTATGCGTCTAGCAGACCGATGGTAGATATAGGCATAAGTGAGTATGCCAGACAAGTTGGACAAACAGGAAAAACTGTCAGACCAAAAGTCTATGTAGCCATTGGAATTTCCGGTGCAATTCAACACTTAGCAGGCATGAAAGAGAGTGAAACGATAGTAGCTATAAATAAAAACCCACAAGAGGCAATATTTTCAAATGCTGATTTTGGGATAGTAGGGGATTATAGCGATGTTTTGCCAGAACTCATAAAAAAAGTCAACAATGGCTTTACATTTGGGATAAAAGGGGAATAAAATGTATAAAATATTAAGTAAAAAATATCTATCACCAACTATAATCTCTATGGATATAGAGGCGCCATTGGTTGCAAAAAAAGCATTGCCGGGACAGTTTTTGATAGTAAAACTAGATGAATTTGCAGAGAGAATTCCATTGACTATCTGCGACTATGATAAAAAAATAGGCAGCGTAAATATCATATTTCAAGTAGTTGGCGAAAGTACGAAAGATATGGAAAAAGCTGAGGTTGGAGAGTTTTTTGAAGATGTTGTTGGTCCTCTTGGGCAAAAGTGTGAATTTTTAGATAAAAGCATAGAAGAGTTAAAAGAAGAGCATTTTGTATTTATAGCCGGCGGTGTCGGTGCTGCTCCGATACACCCTCAAATCAAATGGTTTAGCGAGCATGGATTGAAGATGGATGTTATATTGGGTGCTCGCTCAAAAGGATTGTTGATACTTGAAGAGGAGTTTAAAAAACTCACACCAAATGTCCATATTTGTACGGATGATGGCTCATATGGCTTACACGGAAATGTAACAGATGTTTTAAAAAAGCTTGTTCTAACTGATGGTAAAAAGTTTACCCAAGCAGTTGCCATTGGTCCTATGATCATGATGAAATACGCCACGCTTATGACAAAAAAACTTGATATTCCAACAACAGTCAGCCTAAACCCTCTCATGGTAGATGGTACAGGAATGTGTGGTGCATGTAGAGTTGAGATAGATGGTAAAGTTAAGTTCGCATGTGTTGATGGACCGGAGTTTGATGGATTTAAAGTAAACTTTGATGAAGCACAAAACAGATTAAGAATGCGTCAGGAGAATGAACTAGAAGATGAACACGAAAATGATGCTTGTCCGATAGAACACGAAGAGACACACAATAAAAAAGAGAGGGCACATCCATACACAAGAGAACCACTTCAGCGAGCAAAGAGTTTTGATGAAGTAAACCTAGGATACACTTTTAAAGAGGTCGTAGAAGAAGCAAATCGATGTTTCCTATGCAAAAAACCAAAATGTGTAAACTCCTGCCCAGTAGGCATAGATATACCGGCATTTATAAAAAAACTAAGAGAAGAAGATATAGAGGGAGCGGCAAGTATATTGCTTGATCATACAAAATTAGCTTCTATCTGCGGTCGTGTTTGTCCACAAGAAAAGCAGTGCGAGGGAAGTTGCATATCAGGCAATAAAGGCGAACCTTTGGCTATCGGACTTTTAGAGAGATTTGTCGGAGATTGGTCGCTTGAGCATATGGAGACGAAAGTTCCTCCAAAAAATGGCAAAAAAGTAGCTATCGTTGGTAGCGGACCATCTGGTCTCGCAGCTTCTGCTCAACTAGCAGAATTTGGATATGAGGTTGATGTATTTGAATCTCTTCATAAGCTTGGAGGTGTTCTGGCTTATGGAATTCCTTCGTTTAGGCTACCTAAAGAGATAGTAAATGCGGAGATAAACAGGATAAAAAAGCTAGGTGTAAGATTTCACACCAATGTTGTTATCGGTAAAACAATAACAATAGATGAACTATTTGACGATGGCTATGAAGCAGTATTTATCGGTAGTGGTGCAGGTTTTCCAAAGTTTCTTGGAATAAAAGGTGAAAATACCATGGGCGTTCTCTCGGCAAATGAGTTCTTGACAAGAGTAAATCTCATGGGCGGAAACAAACAAGAGTACCACACTCCCACAACGATAGGCAAAAAAGTAGCTGTCATCGGGGCTGGAAATGTATCTATGGACTCGGTCAGGGTGGCAAAAAGATTAGGAGTCGAAGCTTTCATAGTATATAGAAGAGGTTTTGAAGATGTTCCAGCCAGAAAAGAGGAGGTAGAACATGCAAAAGAGGAAGGCATAGAGTTTCATCTTTTGACAAATCCTGTAGAAATCTTGGCTGATGACAAAGGTCGAGTCAGAGGCTTAAAATGCGTAAAAATGGAGCTAGGCGAACCAGACAGTAGTGGCAGAAGATCACCAAAACCGATAATCGGCTCAGAATTTGTACTAGAAGCAGACACAGTTGTCATCTCCATAGGCACAAAACCAAATGACTTAGTAACTGCAACAACAGATGGCATGGATATCACAAAAAAAGGAACAATCATCATAGAAGATGGCAAAACAACCGCCACAACCAGAGAGGGCGTATTTGCCGGTGGAGACATAGTAACCGGAGCCGCCACAGTAATCCAAGCCATGGGAGCCGGAAAAAAAGCAGCAAAAGAGATAGACGAATACATAAAAGCCAAACACAACGCAAAAACAAAGATAATGGCATAAATATATACAGGCTCTACATGTAGAGCCTGTATATTCTCAAAAAATCAATCCTCCGCCATTTCCTTGGTCTTTGCCCTCTTTGGGTAGTGGTGATATGTCTGTAAAATATAGTTTTCTGTTACCTGACATCTTATACTTTACTCCATTTGGAACATCAAATTTTCTTTTTGTTTGGGGGTATAGTTTGATATAATTTTTCACGAAATTTGCAAATGACGGAGCTGCGCTTCTTCCGCCTGTTTCTCCTCTTTTCATTGGTGTATTATCATCGTGTCCAAACCATGTTAAAACCTCTATATCCGGCGTAAAGCCACAAAACCATGCATCTACAAAATTATTTGTTGTCCCAGTTTTGCCTGCTGTCTCTATGCCTTTCACTTGTGCTTTTCTTCCTGTTCCCCTTTTTACAACCTGTTTTAAGATATCTGTCAATAAAAAAGCTTGCGATGGGGATGTTATCTTGGTTTTTTCTACTCCAAAGTCTTGAACATCTCCAAATTTATTCTCTATTTTTAGGATCAATCTAGGCTTCACTCTTTGCCCATAATTTGAAAAAGTTGTGTAAAATCCTGCAAAATCATAAGGAGATATACCAAAACTACCTAGCGCCATCGAAAGGTCATAAGGCAATTTTTTAAATCCCTCCTTACTCAAATCTTTATAAACACTATCCATTCCCAAAGCAGTTAAGAGGTTAATGGTAGCTAAGTTTCTAGAGTGTACAAGTGCATTTTCCAAAGTTATCATACCCTCAAAATCTTGTTCATAATTCTTTGGTTTCCACTCTTTATTACGCGCTTTATCTACATAAACTCTGGAGATATCAGGGATTCTTGTTTGCCCGTTATACCCAACATTTAACGCATGAAGATAGATAAAAGGCTTAAAACTACTTCCTGGCTGTCTTCTACTTTGGGTGGCTCTGTTGAAATGACTCTTTTTGTAATCAATCCCCCCAATCATAGCTAAAACATTGCCTGTTCTGTTTTGAAGAACCACCATAGCACCATTTAACTCTGAATTGTTACCATCTCTGTTTCGATTTATTATAGCATCATATCCGACCATTAGAGATCTTTTTGCCAACTGTTGAAGCTTCAAATCTATACTCAAGTAAATCTTATATCCACCAGTTTTTAGATCACCATACTCAGGGCTTAATCTTTTTATAACCTCATCTATCACATAAGGAGCTCTATTTTGGGTGAGTGTTTTGTCATACACGATAGGGTGTTCATCTGTCGCGCTTTTATACTGCTTTTTATTTATCCATCCTAGTGAATACATTCTATATATAACCCTGTTTGCCCGGCTAAGAGAGAGATCAAGATGTCTTGTCGGATCATAAGCACTAGGAGCTCTTGGAAGTCCCACCAATATAGCCATCTCTTTCAGACTCAAAGCATCTAAATTTTTATTAAAATATCCCAATGCTGCTGTTTTTATACCATAGTATCCATGCCCAAAATATACTTGATTAAAGTACCTCTCAAGTATCTGCTCTTTTGTGAGTTCACTCTCTATCTTATATGCCAATATAGCTTCGTTTAGTTTTCTAAGCAGAGTTTTTTTCCTTGATAAAACTGTATTTTTGATCAATTGCTGAGTCAGCGTACTTGCGCCCTCCACCAACTTCATAGCCTTTATATCTTTCACCAAAGCTCTAAATATAGCCTCAAAATTCACTCCACCATGCTCAAAAAAAGATGTATCTTCTATAGCCACTAGAGCCTCTATCAGACGAGGTGGGATATCATCATATTTGACATATATTCTATTTTCTTTATCAAATATATTTGCCAACAATTCACCATTTCTATCAAATATCTGCGTTGCTAGTCTTGGCTTATAGTCTATGATTTTATATGCATCAAATCTTACATTTGAATAGAGATACAAAAATCCAATAACAAAAGATAAAGCCGCTAAAAGTAAAAACGAAACAAAATATTTCACTCTCTAAACTCCCGATTTTTAAAACCTGCTTCTATCAATGCTTTTGTATAGCTTTGCTTAGGATTTGATAAAACTTCTTTCATATTTCCACTCTCCATAATCTTTCCCTCTTTTATAACACCTATTTTATCACATATTTCCTCAACTGTTGCTATGTCATGCGTGACAAAAAGCATATCAAAACCAACCTCATTTTGTAATTTTTTAATCAACTCCAAAATCTCATTTTTGCTTTTCACATCAAGTGCCGTTGTAGGCTCATCTAGCAGCAATAACTTGGGCTTCACGCTCAATGCCATTGCGATGATGACTCTTTGAAGTTGTCCGCCACTTAGCTCTGATGGAAATCTTTCTATGATGTCAGTTTCAAGTCCTACCAAGCTTATATACCTTCGTGCCTCATCTTGGGGTATAAAAAACTGTTTTTTGATTTTTGTCAAAGGAGAGAGTGCTGTAAATGGATTTTGAGGAACTATACAGACTGTTTTCCCTTTTTCAAGTTCATAATCACAATCAATCTCCATATGCAGATCTAAAGAACCGGGCAACATACCAAGCAGTGCCTTTAGAGTCAAGCTCTTGCCGCTTCCGCTTTGCCCGATAAGAGCAAAAGATTTCTCAAATCCAAAAGAGATATTTACCAACTCTTTTTGCTTACTCTTTATCACTAATTCTCTACATGTAAAGCTCATTTAGTACTCACCAAAAATCTGCATACTGTCTCTAGTTTATTTACACTAGCACCAAGTCTTGGTATGATCCTAAGTATCGGTTTACTCACAGTTGGAGGTCTTATGGCTGCGACGATAAACCCTAAATCTTTTAGTTTTTTTTGAAGTGTCAATGCCTCTACGGATGAATTCAACTCGAGTGAAAATATCAATCCAGCCATCTCAAAGCCAAAAAAACGATATATAATTTCTCTTCTTTTTCCTATCTCATCTTTTAATCTCTTTAAATTCTCATCCATATAGATAAAACCCTGCCTAGCCAACTCTATATCAAAAAGTGATGGAGCTGTGGCGTATATAAGTGATTTTGCTCGATTTACTAGATACTCTCTTATGTGAGAGCTACACAATATATAAGCCCCATAACTCCCCATCGCCTTACCTAAGGTACCCATTTTTATATGGTATTTAGTTGGCTTTACATCAAACAGATCAAAAACACCCAACAATCTATCCCCGACAACTCCCACGCTGTGCGCTTCATCAACTATCAATAAAAATTTATACTTCTCACACAATTCAAAAATCTCTCTTTTGAGTAAATCCCCACTCATAGAGTATATACCTTCAACTGCAACTATAACTCTTTTTGCTCTATTTTGTTGGAGTATCTCTTCCAAGTTTTTCATATCATTATGCTCAAACTTTTCAACTTTCGCATCTACTAATTTAGAGGCTAAAATACCGCTTGCATGATACTCACTATCCAAAATCAACAAATCTTTTTTTCTCGGAAGCGACTCTATAAGAGCAAGATTGGCAAGAAATCCACTTCCTGCCGTGATGGCACTCTCAAAACTGTTTATTTTGGATAGATAATCTTCAAAATTTTTATGAATGCTCTGATATCCATTTACCATTTGGGAAGATTTTGGAGCGTGAGATTTATACTTTTTTATCTCTTCATATGTCCTATCCAAAAGAGAGTCAATCTCACTAAAACCCAGATAATCATTTGATGCAAAATCTACCAAACCAGGCTCACAAAGCTGCGTATCCCTTAGGCGATTTGATTTTTTTATCGCATTTAATTCGCTAGAGTACATCATGAGACCACTGCACAGTAGAAGCACCCACAAAAGCTTAGTTTTGGGTAAGATTTGAAATATAAAATTTGAAGTACTAACTTGTTAATTCGAAAACTTTTATCTTTTAAAGATTGCCCAAAAATAAGCTTCCCTTCGGGTATCAAGAGGTTTCGTATATACTGCGTTAATTGTTCTTGAATTAACTTGTTAGTCCTGCGAACAATTGCCTTGTCTATACAAAACCTCTTGATATTGTGGGTGTTTCTACTGTGCAATGGTCTCATCATTTAACTTCAAAAATGGTATCAGTTTCTCAACACTCAATCCCATAGCTGTACTTTGGTAGCCAATCACCTCTTTTATATACTCTTTACAAAAACCCTCAACCATACAAGCCCCAGCTTTATCTCTCCACTCATCTCCACTTAGATAACTCTCTAATTTTTTTGTATCAAATTCATAAAATAGATACTTAGTAGCACTCAAGTCTATAAATTCCATATTTTTTGTTTTATAAAACATACAAGTCAAAATCGAAACACTATTTCCACTCTGTTTTAGAAGTATCTCTCTCGCTCTGTACTTATCTTTTGCTTTTCTTAAGATCTCATCATCTGCACAAACTACGGTATCGGCACACAAGACAGGCTTGTCTAGCTCATTTTTTGCGAGATATGCCTCGAGTTTACCTTTTGTAGCATGATAAACAAAATCTTTGGGTTTTTTGTATGGCAAAAGATCTTCATCAAAATCAACTCCAACTTGAGAAAATTTAATGTCAAAACTTTTGAGTATTTTTGCTCTAGTTGCAGATTTGGATGCGAGTATAAGATCCATCTATATACCTTTTATAGCGATACCAAAATATACAGCTATCAAAGAGATCAATAGATTTAAAGGAAGGAGGTATTTTGTTATGAGTATTATATTTTCTTGCGTCAATAAAAAATCTTTTTGTTCATATGCTTTTTTTGCATTTAGATATTTTTTATAAATATACAAGAAATTAAAGGCCAAAAAGAGCCATATTGCCTCCTTGATATGTATCATTATAAACGCTGTAGGGTCTCCGTATTCAAAACCCATGCCTATATTCATAAAAAAAGATGCCGAGAGAATAATCAGCATTATAGGAACTAAAAAAATATTAAATCTTTTTAGTATCTTCAGACAATTTTCACATTTTTTCTCCACATCTTCAACTTTTTTACTAACAGGTCTTATGATAAAAATGATCACAAACATACTTCCAATCAACAAAGAAGCACTTAACACATGCAAAAAAATGATAAGTGTTTTGTAATTTTCAAAAATGTTTATTATCGTATCATACATAAATCAACCACCTACCTATAAAATATCTTTAGCATACTTAAAAGCTATTTTTTTCGCCTCTTCTATCATCTGTGGCTTTTTACCCCCGGCTTGTGCAAAGTCATCTCTTCCTCCACCTCCACCGCCTACTACAGGAGCTACCTCTTTTATCCAAGCACCTGCTTTTATAGGAGCATTTTTGACTCCGCTTGCAATGAGAACTTTATCTCCTCTTTTTTGAAAAAGTAAAACTGCAACACTATCTTTTTGACTTTTTAGATCGTCTATGCTCTTCTTTATATCTCCAGCCTTTAATTCATCCACGATAACTTCCACACCATTTATAAGCGTAGAGTCAACACTTTTACTTGCATTTGCACTAAGAGACTCAACTTCACTTTTCAAAGAGCGTATCTCTTTTTTTAATCTATCAATTCCTATAAATATATCTTTATGCTTAAGCTCTTTAGATGCTTTTTGAAGCAATTCTCTCTGTTTTTTAGCCTCTTCATAGGCACTCTTGCCACATACAGCCTCTATCCTTCGCACGCCCGCACTTACTCCACTCTCTTTTGTTATAAAAAAGCTTCCTATATTTGCACTATTTTGTACATGCGTTCCACCGCAAAGCTCAACACTTACATCGCCAAAGGAGACGACTCTAACCTCATCACCATACTTTTCGCCAAACAGTGCCATTGCCCCACTTTTCTTAGCATCATCTACATTCATAACTTTTGTCTCTTCTTGAATGCCTTTAAAAATCACACCATTTACAAACTCTTCAACTCTACTTATCTCGTCACTACTCATAGCTTTTGGATGCGAAAAATCAAATCTAAGCCTATCTTTTTCCACAAGTGAACCCGCTTGTGCCACATGTTCACCCAGAACACTTTTTAAGGCACTTTGAAGTATATGGGTAGCTGAATGATGTTTTGCTATCTCATTTCTGCTTTCATCGACTACCAACACTGCAACATCTCCCACACTCAACTCTTTTTCAAGCTCTACATGTGAAAGATTTAGATCGAAAAATTTCTTTGTATCGCTTACTTTTCCATACTCTTTTATGATTCCACTATCGCCACACTGTCCACCACTTTGAGCATAAAATGGCGTCTTGTCAAACATAACCCATCCGCTTTTATCCAGACTTACGATTTCTTTAAAATCTTCATCCAAAAGTGCTAAAACTTTTGATTTTGATTCCATACTCTCATAGCCAATAAACTCATTTAGTCCAAATTTTTCCAAAAGTGCTTTAAAGTCACCATGCGTAGCACTATCTCCACTACCTTTCCAAGATGCTTTTGCCCTTCTTTTTTGTTCGCTCATCAACTCTTCAAATTTTTCAACATCAACAAGGAGATCTTTGTCTCTAAGCATATCTTGAGTCAAGTCAAGTGGAAAACCATAAGTATCATAAAGTTTAAATGCAACTTCACCACTAAATATATCTTCCGTATTTTCTAACTCTTTATTGAACAAGTCAAGCCCAAGTGCGATAGTAGATAAAAACCTCTCCTCTTCAAGTCTGATTTGCTCACTTAAAACATCTTTTTTCTCTACAAGATATGGATACTGCTTACCCATTAGAGAATTTAGAGTATCTAAAAGTTTATACATAAAAGGCTCTTTAATACCTAGCAAATAACCGTGTCTTACAGCTCGCCTCAAGATCCTTCTTAACACATAACCTCTACCCTCTTTGTCAAAATTAACGCCTTGAGCCAACAAAAATGCAACCGAACGGATATGATCAGCTATGACTCTATAACTCGCCCCACTCTCGTACTTGTACTCTTTTTTGCAAAGCTTCACAACCTCATCTATGAGAGGCATAAACATACTCGAGTCATAGTTACTAAATACACCCTCTTTGACTGCTACAACTCTCTCAAGTCCCATGCCAGTATCGATAGATGGTTTAGGAAGGGGAGTTAATTTTCCGCTTTTATCTCTTTCAAACTGCATAAAAACAAGGTTCCAAATCTCTAAAAATCTATCGCCTTCCCCTCCTAGGTAATCTTCCTCTCCATTGAAATGCTCGCCTCCCTGATCATAAAAAATCTCACTACAAGGTCCGCAAGGTCCTGTATCTCCCATTTGCCAAAAGTTATCTTTATCACCAAATCTTTTGATTCTCTCTAGCGGAACATGTTTTTGCCAAATCTTCTCGGCCTCATCATCGCTATCATGAACCGTAACCCAAAGCCTATCTTTTGGAAGTTTTAAAACTTCAGTTATGAACTCCCAAGCATTTGCAATCGCATTCTCTTTAAAATAGTCACCAAATGAAAAGTTTCCAAGCATCTCAAAAAATGTATGATGACGAGCTGTATAGCCAACATTATCCAAATCATTATGTTTTCCACCAGCCCTTATACAAGTCTGTGCACTTGTAGCACGAGGTGGATTTGGGCGTGGAATTTCACCTGTAAATATACTCTTAAATGGAACCATTCCAGCATTTACAAAAAGAAGCGTAGCATCATCCGGCACAAGTGGCGCACTAGGCACCAATGTATGCCCCTTGTCTTCAAAAAATTCTAAAAATTGAGCTCTAACATCCATAAATATCATCCTAATTAAATTAATAGTGATTATTCTACCCAAAAGGCATTTAAAATTGCATAAGAGTACAATTTTAGCCAATCATTTTACTTGGTTCTACCCACTTATCAAATTCATCTTCACTTAAATAACCAAGCTCTAGGGCCGCCTCTTTTAGAGTGGAATTATCAGCATAAGCTTTTTTAGCGATCTTTGCCGCCTTCTCGTAGCCTATATGGGAGTTCAACGCCGTTACAAGCATCAAAGAGTTGTGTAAAAAATTATCTATTTTATCACGGTTTGGCTCAATTCCAACTACAAGGCGTTTTGAAAAACTTTGCATAGCGTCGCTTATAAGGTGAATGGATTGCAAAAGGTTGTATATGATCACTGGCTTGAAAACATTTAGCTCAAAATTTCCTTGGCTAGCGGCAAATCCTATCGTAGCATCATTTCCTAAAATTTGAGTTGCAACCATAGTAACCATCTCTGTTTGAGTTGGATTTACTTTGCCCGGCATGATCGAGCTACCTGGTTCATTAACCGGAATCGTCAATTCGCCTATACCACATCTTGGACCTGATGCCATCCACCTTATATCGTTTGCTATTTTCATCAAATTTGCACTCAAAGCTTTTATGGCACCACTTAAAACTACTTCTGCGTCGTGTCCTGTTAACCCGTGAAATTTATTTTTCTGACCCGAAAAATTTAATTTTCCATCAAAATATTCATTCAATTTTTGGGATACCTTTTCATCAAAATCAGCTGGCGCATTGAGTCCTGTTCCCACAGCCGTTCCACCAATAGGAAGTTGTGAACAATACACAAGAGCATCCTTGATCTGAGCAGTTGCAAGCTCTAGCATCGATGCATAGCCACTAAATTCTTGACCGAGCGTCAAAGGAGTGGCATCTTGAAGATGAGTGCGACCAATTTTAACTATATCCTTAAACTCTTCTTGTTTTTTTAGCAAAGATTTATGTAAAACATCAATTGCCGGTAGTAAAATGTTATGAACAGAGGATACTTCAGCTATGCGCATAGCAGTTGGAAAAGTATCATTTGAGCTTTGAGACATATTTACATCATCATTTGGATGCACCAATTTTTCTTTTCTAAAGTCGCCACCCAAGATTTGCGTAGCGCGATTGGCTATCACTTCGTTTACATTCATATTTGTTTGCGTTCCACTACCTGTTTGCCAAACTTTTAGAGGAAATTCGCCTTCTAATTTAGAAGATATCACATCATCACAAGCTGCCATTATCGCATCTGCTCTATTTTTATCAAGTGCACCTCTTTGTGCATTGACCTCAGCACATGCTTTTTTTAAAAATCCAAAAGCTTTAATCAACTCTTTTGGCATTGCTTGCTCACCAATGGGGAAATTTTCCAAACTTCTTTGAGTCTGTGCTCCCCAGTATCTTTCATCAGGTACAGATATTTCGCCCAAAGTATCTTTTTCTGTGCGTTGCTTCATTTTTCATCCTTTGTTGTGTTTTTTGATATATGATATCATTAATTTGTAAAAAAATTATTTAGTCTTTTTAGATACTATAGCGACATACTACAAACACAACAAAGGATAAAAAATATGAACAAAACAGCAAGAGTATTTGTAATTTATGGGTCTATTTCTATGGTATTATCTGTGGTTATCGGTGCTTTTGGGGCACATATATTAAAAAATATACTCTCAGAAAATATGATTGTGATTTATCACACTGGCGTAGAGTATCAATTTTATCACTCTTTAGGTCTTTTCGCTGTTGCTTTTGTTTCAAATTTTCAAGACAATAAGCAAGTAAAATATTCTGGTTATTTTATGATTCTTGGAATTATACTTTTTTCGGGAAGCCTCTATTTATTAAGCACAACAGGAGTCGGATGGATAGGAATAGTAACTCCGATAGGAGGGCTTTGTTTCATCGTATCTTGGATTTTATTGGCTATTGGAATCAGCAAGCAGTAGCATAAAATAGAAATTTTTGCTTCCTTCTAATAGTGTTTATAATTCCATTAGGCAAATTATAGTAGAATTATCTCTAAATAATTAAAAGGCAAATATATGAAATTACCATTTATAGACCTCAAAGCTCAATACGAAGCTCACAAAAACGAAATAAACAAAGAAATCTTAGGAGTATTAGAATCTACACAATTTATACTAGGTCCACAAGTTAGCAAACTAGAAGAGAGTTTGGCAAATTTTACCGGTTCAAAGCATGTCATAGCTTGCTCTTCTGGCACTGATGCACTTTTGTTGGCACTTATGG
>Ga0256840_1000799_pt1 | contig 31302 bp, 27 predicted proteins | sample 355202metaG_FD_185969 | JGI IMG/M metagenome (GOLD analysis project Ga0256840, IMG submission 185969) | Hydrothermal vent microbial communities from Mid Atlantic Ridge, Atlantic Ocean - 355-202 | ecosystem: Environmental > Aquatic > Marine > Hydrothermal vents | place: Atlantic Ocean: Mid... | reverse complement strand
ACTGCTGTTAAAAACAATCCTTGTGCAGGAACCGAAATCCCAGCTTTTGAGCGATCTTTACTTTCAATTATCTTTATTAAATCATCTTTAGTCTTTTTATGAATTCCTATTTCATATAATGTACCAACAATGGCTCTAACCATATTTCGTAAAAATCGGTTTGCAGTAATTTGAAAGGTTAGTAAATTACCATTTTTAATCCATTTTGCTACTGTAATATTACAATTGTATGTAAAAACATCTGTTTTTGATTTAGAAAAACATTTAAAATCGGTGTAATTTAATAGTAATAAAGCAGCTTCATTCATTTTATGAACATCTAACTTTTTAGTTTTAATTTGCCAAGTGGTTTCTATTAAAAACGGATTTTTACCTTCCCAAATTTGGTATTCGTAACTTCTACTTATGGCATCAAAACGTGCATGTGCATTGTTATTAACTTTAAAAATGGTAAGAATATTAATGTCGTTAAATAAAAAAGCATTCAATCTATTTTTTAGATTGTTACTATCAAATGTTTTTTGAGTTTCAAAATGTGCATATATTTGTTTTGCATGTACGCCAGCATCTGTTCTGCCTGCACCAACAATTGCAACAGTCTGATTTAATAACTTTGACAAAGCATTTTCTACAACTTCTTGTACCGAAATAGCATCAGGTTGTCTTTGCCAACCATGATATTTTGTGCCTTTAAAAGCAAGTTCAATAAAATATTTATTGCTAATGTTATTAATCATTATTTTGTGATATTCGATTACAAATATAGTAAATTAGCCATTAGGTTTTGTGTTAATTTATTGTAAATGGATTTAAAGTTAAATTTTAAAAGTTAATTGTAACTAAGGTAAATAATCATTCTCGTTATTTTAATTTTTTGCTACCTTTGCCATCTAAAATAATAAATCATGTTACAAGTATCTTTTATTAGAAACAATAAAGAAGAAGTTTTAAGAGGTTTGGCGGTTAGAAATTTTTCTGATGCTGAAAATATTATTGAAAAAGTGTTGACTTCCGATGAAAATCGAAGAGCAATTCAAACAGAATTAGATAATACTTTATCCGAATCGAATAAAATTGCCAAAGAAATTGGTGGCTTGTTTAAAACAGGTAAAATTGACGAAGCTAACAAAATGAAAGAACGTGCTAACACGTTAAAAATAAGCTCAAACCATTTAAAAGAGAAATTAGCAACGGCAAGTAATAGTTTAAATGAATTACTTTACGAAATACCGAACATTCCAAATATTTTAGTACCTAAAGGGAATACTGAAGATGATAACGAAATTACTTTTTCAGAAGGAGAAATACCAGTGTTACACGATGGCGCTTTACCACATTGGGAATTAGCAAAAAAATACGATATCATAGATTTTGAATTAGGAAATAAAATTACTGGTGCAGGATTTCCTGTATATAAAGGTAAAGGAGCAAGATTACAAAGAGGTTTAATTAATTATTTTTTAGACAAAAATACTGCTGCTGGTTATGATGAAGTACAAGTGCCTCATTTTGTAAATGAAGCATCGGCTTTCGGAACAGGTCAATTGCCAGATAAAGAAGGGCAAATGTATCACGATGCAAAAGATAACTTATATTTAATACCTACTGCAGAAGTACCTGTAACTAATATTTTTAGAGATGTTATTTTAAATGAAGAAGATTTTCCTATTTGTAAAACAGCATATACACCATGTTTTAGAAGAGAAGCAGGATCGTATGGCGCTCATGTTCGAGGTTTAAACAGATTGCATCAATTTGATAAAGTAGAAATTGTTAGAGTAGAACATCCTGAAAAATCGCATGAAGCTTTAGATGGTATGGTTGATCACGTTACCGAAATTTTACGTGAGTTGCAACTGCCTTTTAGAATTTTACGTCTTTGTGGTGGCGATATAGGCTTTACCTCAAGTTTAACATACGATTTTGAAGTTTTTTCTACCGCACAAGATCGATGGTTAGAAATTAGCTCGGTTTCTAACTTTGAAACTTTTCAAGCAAATAGATTAAAATTACGTTATAAAAATAAGGAAGGTAAAAAACTTTTAGCACATACGCTTAATGGTAGTTCGTTAGCTTTACCAAGAGTTTTAGCTGGTATTTTAGAAAATTGCCAAACTCCAAAAGGAATTAAAATACCAGATGTATTAATTCCGTATTGTGGATTTGATATTATTGACTAATTGTATTTGCCATAAAATTTAAAAGCCTATTTTTCATAATGAAAAATAGGCTTTTTTTAAAAGGGGAAAATTAGTTTATTTTTTACGTTCAATAACGTAATTTACCATTTGAATTAGCGATTCTTTATAAGGAGAATTTGGGTACTTATTTAAAATTGTTAAAGCTTGTGCTTGATATTCTTTCATTTTAGACGTTGTGTATTCAATTCCGCCATGTTTTTTTACAAAAGCAATTATTTCTTTAACTCGTTTTTTATTTTTATTGTGATTTTTAACAGAATTAATTAACCATTTTTTGTCTTTATCAGTACAATTATTTAAAGCGTAAATTAAAGGTAAAGTCATTTTTTGTTCTTTAATGTCAATACCAGTAGGTTTGCCTATTTTGTCATCGGTATAATCAAATAAATCATCTTTAATTTGAAAAGCAATTCCAATAAGTTCGCCAAAATTACGCATTAAATCAATTTCTTCTTTTTCAGCACCAACACTTGCAGCGCCAATACCAGTACAGGCAGCAATTAAAGTGGCTGTTTTTTGTCGGATAATATCAAAATAAACAGTTTCTGTAATATCTAATTTACGGGCTTTTTCAATTTGTAAAAGTTCGCCTTCACTCATTTCTCTAACGGCAATAGAAATTAATTTTAATAAATCAAAATCATCGTTATCAATAGATAAAAGCAAACCTTTAGAAAGTAAATAATCGCCAACTAAAACGGCAATTTTATTTTTCCAAAGTGCATTTAACGAGAAAAAACCACGTCTTCTGTTAGAATCGTCAACAACATCGTCGTGTACTAAAGTAGCGGTATGAATTAACTCAATAACCGATGCGCCACGATATGTGCGTTCGTTAAAATTACCATTACTTACCATTTTAGCGACTAAAAAAACGAACATTGGTCGCATTTGTTTTCCTTTTCGTCTAACAATATAATGTGTAATTCTATTCAATAGCGGAACGTTAGAAATCATAGATTCTTTGAATTTTTCTTCAAAGCGTTCCATTTCTTGTTTAATGGGTTGTTTTATTTGTTCTACTATTTTCAAATTTAAAATTTTATTTCAGACTAAATTATTGTTTTTAACATGTTCTCTTTTCTAATATAAATTAGCTAAGAATATCTTTTAACCGTTCAATAACATGTGTGTTTTTATCTTCAATAGCTAATGTTTTTAATACAGTTAAATGATTATCAATAAAATTAGGATATTTACCAATACAATCAACTGCTTGAAAGCGCACATACGAGTTTTTTTTATTTAAACCTTCGCCAATAAATGTATTTACTAAGTCCGCATTTTCTTTAGTTGAAAAATCTGTTTTTACATTTTGTGAATTAAAAATCATAAAACAAGTTAGAAAATCCTTATTGCTATTTGCTGCTTTAACAGAAAACAGTAATTCTTCGAATGAAATATTTTTGCTTAATTCAAAAACTTTAGCAATTAAAGATAATCTCTCATCTTCTTCTCTTGCTTTTAAGTATTTACCTGTATGCGTTAATATTTCGGTCATTGCAGCATTTGCTTTTGGTTTTTGAGCTGTTGTTTTCTTATTTTGCTTTTTAGACCATGAATCTTTTAGAGCAACAGTTCGGTTAAAAACTAAATGCTTGGCAGTTGTATCATCATCTACATTAAAATAACCCAAACGTTGAAATTGAAAGCGGTCGCCAATTTTTGCATTAGCTAAGCTTGGTTCTAAATACGCATTGTTATTAACAGTTAAAGAGTTCGGATTTATAAACTCAATAAAATCTTTGTCTTTATGAGCATCTGGCGCTTCGTCTAAAAACAATCTGTCGTAAATTCTAACTTCAGCTTTTACGGCGTGTTTTATAGCAACCCAATGTAGCGTTCCTTTTACTTTACGTTTTGATGCTTCTGTGTCACTTCCGCTTAAAGAGTCTTCATCATAAGTACAATGCACTTCTGTAATATTGCCTTTATCGTCTTTAATAACCGAATTTGCTTTAATAATATAAGCATTTTTTAAACGAACTTCACCATTTAATTTTAAGCGAAAGAATTTTTTATTGGCTTCTTCTTGAAAATCTTCTTTCTCTATATAAATTTCTTTTGAAAAAGGTAAATCTCTACTTCCAAAACCATCTTGATAGTCGTTATAATTGGCATCAATAATTTCTTCTTTATCGGATGGATAATTTGTAATAACAATCTTTAACGGATTTAAAACCGCCATAACTCTTGGCGCAATTTTATTTAAATGATCTTTTATACTATGCTCTAATAAAGCGACATCGGTAACATTTTCACGTTTCGAAATTCCAGATATTTCCGAGAAATTAACAATAGATTCTGGTGTATAACCTCTTCGGCGAAGACCAGAAATTGTAGGCATTCTTGGGTCATTCCAACCAGTAACATAATTGCCTTCAACCAATTTGAGTAATTTACGTTTACTCATTATGGTATAACTCAAATTTCTACGAGCAAATTCACGTTGTTTTGGTCTTAATTTGTTAGATTCAACTACTTTATCAACATACCAGTCGTATAATTCTCTGTGACTTTTAAATTCTAAAGTACAAATGGAATGTGAAATTTGTTCTAAGTAGTCAGATTCGCCATGTGTCCAATCGTACATTGGGTAAATTTTCCAAGTTGTACCAGTTCTGTGGTGTTCTTTGTGCATTATTCTATACATAATTGGGTCACGCATATGCATATTATCGTGAGCCATATCTATTTTTGCACGTAAAACACAAGAGCCTTCTAAAGCTTCTCCCGATTTCATTTTTTCGAACAATGCTAAATTTTCTTCAACACCTCGGTTTCTAAATGGGCTATTTGTACCAACTTCGGTTGGTGTTCCTTTTTGAGCTCTAATTTGTTCTGAATTTTGGTCGTCTACATAAGCTTTGCCATCTTTAATAAATTCAATAGCCCAAGTATATAGTGTGTCAAAATAATCTGAAGAATACAATTCTTTATCCCATTTAAAACCCAGCCATTCAATATCTTTTTTAATGGCATCTACATATTCTTGCTCTTCTTTTTCAGGGTTTGTATCATCAAATCTTAAATTTACAGGCGCATTATATCTTTTTCCTAATCCAAAATTAAGACAAATAGATGCAGCATGCCCAATATGTAAATATCCATTTGGTTCTGGTGGAAAACGAAAACGTAATTTGTTTTTGTCTAATCCGTTTTTTAAATCGTCTTCTATAATATGCTCAATAAAATTGAGTGATTTTTTTTCTTCTCTCATGTAATTATTTCTAATAAAACACAAATTTAGTTAAAAAAGGTGTAAGAGTGTAAGCGAGGTTAAAATTTTATTATATTTGTGATAATAACAGAATTCAAAACACAATGAAAAAAGCATTATTTATTATAATAACATTAGTTTGTTTACAGCAAAATTTCTCACAAACACCAATTACTGCAACAATACCATTTCAAGGTTATGATGAGCCACAAGCATATTTAGGCGAAGGCGAGTATCAGATTTTTTTAGATAATACAAACGGTGTTTTAGATAAGCCAATTATCGTAATTGATGGTTTTGATCCGAATGACGGAAGAGATATTAATGGTATTTACAATACTTTAAATTACGATAACACCAATATTGCAGATCAATTGCGAAGTGAAGGTTTTGACTTTGTGTTTTTAAATTTTCCTACCTATACAAGACCAAGTGATGGTGTTGAGGTTAATGGCGGTGCAGATTTTATACAGCGTAATGCAATGGTTTTAGTTGAATTAATTTCAGAAATAAACAGTCAAAAAGTTGGTAATGAAGAATTGATGTTTATAGCACCAAGTATGGGCGGATTAGTTTCGAGATATGCTTTGCGATATATGGAACAAAATAGTATACCTCACGAATCGAGCCTTTATATTTCTTGGGATGCACCACACAAAGGAATGAATATTCCAATTGAATTTCAATATTTGATGAATTATATAGCAGAAGTTAATGGTGGTAATGCAGATTTACAAGCCGTATTAGCGTCAACATTTGGTAGTCCAGCTTCAAAACAAATGATGATTGATCATTTTTCGGCGCATTTAGCTGGCGGTTCAACTTTTGAGCAAGACAATGCTATTTTATTACCAATAGGAGCAACTAATTTTAGAGATGCTTTTCAATTAGAATTAGATGCTATGGGTTTTCCACAGCAAACACGAAATGTTTGTTTAGCAAATGGAAGTAGTACAGGAACTATGACTGGTACTCCAGGTATGGAAATACTTAATCATACTTTTGATGTGCCAGACCAACCCAATTTAACCATTGATATTGTACTACATTTTACGCCATTAGCAAATCAAAATATCGAAGTAACAAGTGCTATTACTTACATTGAAGTTTTTGGAACTTTAGTGCCATTAGCAACATTTACAGCAAATTCTCAATCATTTAGTTTTACAGATGGTTTAGATAGTGCTGCTGGAGGAAAAGTAGATTTGCAATCGCTTTTAGGTGCAGCACAAGACAACCCCATTTTGCTTGAATTGATTAATAATTTACAGCAATCGGAATTTTGTTTTATGCCAACTATTAGTGCATTAGCAATTGATAACGAAAACGATTGGTATGCAAGTGTAGATATTCCAACCACGCATAATTCGCCTTTTGTCGCTTGGCACATACCTACAGTTAACGAAACTCACCTTGTAATGTCTACTACTGGTGCTAACTTTGTAATGACTGAAATTAGAAATCAAATAGCTTCAATAAATAATGCGTCTTTTGGCACAATGTTTAAGCTATCTAACAATCCTGTTTCAACAGAAATTAATGTAATTACGAATACAAATTACAATAAATTAAATGTATCTATTGTTTCTGTTACTGGGCAAAATTTGGTTTCAAAACAGTTTACCAATGTTACTAACAAAATTAATTTACCTATTAACTTGTCTAATGGTATTTATTTTTTAAAAATTGCTATGGATAATAAATCGTATGTAAAGAAAATTGTTGTTAATAAGTAAAAAAGAACATATATGTAATCGTTAGAGCTTATTAAAAAAAGACAATCTGAATTCAATAGCTTAATAGCAATTTTAAAATTAATGATAAAAAATAGAACAGGAAATAAAATTGATATTTCTAATCTAACTCAAGGTGTATATTTTGTGAAAGTGGAAGATGTTAACGGAAATTTTGGAGTAAAAAAGATTGTAAAAAATAATTACGTAGACAAAAGATAACTTTCATAGATAAAAAGTTATATTTGAATTATAATTGCGAAAACAAAATTAAAAATTTACCTAAAGAATTCTCTATAGACGAATTAGTAGAAAAACTGATTTTAATAGAAAAGATTGAAAATGGAGAAAAACAATCTTTAAATGGAGAAACAATTTCTGAAGTAGAACTTGAAAGTGAAATCAATAAATGGTTCGAATAAACTGGATTTTACAATCTAAATCAAATTTAAAGTAAATTGCCGATTACATATCGTTAAATTCTAAAAGATATGCGAAATTTCAAGTTTTAAGAATTAAAAATAAAATTCACATTTTAAGAACTCAGGTTAATATATTGCCAGAAATGAAAAAAATAACAGAATATATTGATCAAAGAAATTTTGAAAAAATCAAAATATAATTAGCATCATGTCTTTGTCAAGATATAGATAAACCGAAAAGGAGTGTTAGAACTTGATAAATTTATATAACAGTTTAATAATGAATTGATTATATTTGAAGTCTAACTATAAAATATTTAATTATGAAAATTGATTTATTAGTATCTGCTTTAGTGGCATTAGTGCCTTTGGTTATAGGTTTTGTTTGGTATAACCCAAAGTTATTTGGAACAGCTTGGATGAAAGCAACAGGTTTGACGGAAGAAAAAATGAAAGGAGCAAATATGCCAATGATTTTTGGATTAACGTTTGTTTTAAGTTTTTTTATAGCTACTGCATTGCATATGGTAGTTATTCATCAATGGGGCGCTTTTTCGTCAATGCTTACCAATCCTAATATTATGGAAAGTGGCTCAGAATTGAACATTGCTTTTACAGAGTATATTGCTAAATTTGGAGGTAATTTTAGAACTTTTGGTCACGGAGCGTTACATGGAGCTATGAATGGATTGTTTTTTATTATGCCAATTATTGCAATTAGTGCTATGTTTGAGCGTAGAGGTTTTAAATATATAGCTATTAATTCAGGTTATTGGGTGGTTTCTCTTGCAATTATGGGTGGAATTATCTGTAAATATGCCGATGTGTATGTAAACTAATTAAAATAGTTTTAAATTTTTTCAAAAAAGCACACCAATGTTCAATTATATTGCGTGTTGGTGTTTTTTATTTATTGCCTTTTATTCGATTTAATAGTCTGTTAAGAAATATTTTAACAAACGATTTTGGGTTTTCGGTATCTTTTGTTTTTTCTTTCGGACTATTTCTTTGCGATTCAAATTCGATATCATTATTTGTAAAGCTAATTTTTTGTGTCATAAAAAAAAACCTATCTTCAAATTTAAAACCATCAGTACCAAATCGGATGTTATCATAATAAATGATGCCATCATCAGTTTGAGATAGTATGTACCAATCCTTTGAAAATTTATTCATTCTATTAAAATTTCTGTAGCTTTTTAGTTTTTTTCTTAAAGCATAGTTTTTATCAAATTTTTTAAATTTTATATTTTTATCCTTGTCTAATAATGAATAATAACCAATATAGTAATTGTTATCGGTTTCTATATTTGCATACCAAAGTATAGAATTTAATGGTGTTGGTCCTGTTTCTATGCGGTTGTATACAATGTTTTGAGATTTGATGTTTTTTAAAAATACTTGATAGGTGTAAAGTTTAAAAAATAGTGTTAATACTAAATAACCAGTACTTATGTAAATGCCAATTCTGTTTATTTTTGCTCTTTTTGGGTTACTACGTTTGTAAAACATAATGGTAATTACAAAAATTAAAAACGGAATGGTATATAAAGGGTCTACGACAAATACATTGCTGATTGCTAATCTATTATGAAAAGGCCAAAGTAATTGTGTACCGTAAGTTGTTTGAACATCTAATAAAATATGAGTTAGAAATCCCCAAAAGAAAACCAATGTCCAATCTTTAAATGTAGCGATGCTATTTTTGAATATTTTAAATAAAGTAAAACCAAATATAGGCGCCATTAAAAAGGCAAATAAAAAGGAATGCGAAAAGGCACGATGCATTAGCATAGACGACATTTTATCAGATACAATAAATTTAGCAAAAACGTCTAAATCTGGTATTGTGCCTGCAATTGCACCCCAAAATAAAGCTTTATTCCCAAGTTTTTTTCCTAAAATAACTTCACCTACCGCAGCGCCTAATACTATTTGTGTTAACGAATCCATTAATTATAAAACTCTTTTTTAAACGGATTACGAAGACTGAATTCCGTTGGGTTAATATTTTTAACGATGAGATTTAATAAAAACTTACCTGTTTTTTTTCTTGCTTTAATGTATAAATCCATAGTAGTTGGTTGTGCGCCAACGCAAGATTTCATGGTTTCAGCAGTTCTGCCAAAGTGTATTTTTGACACCTTGTTGTTTAAACCAAAATTAATATAATCAATAAGCATTTTTTGGTATAAATTATATTTTAAATTTTGGGTGTAATCTATGCCAATAAAGCTTGCTTCTAAAGTATTGTTGTTTATAAATGAAGTTCTAAAACCTAAAAGATTATCGTTAATATAATAGCCGAAAAAGTGATATTGTTTTGATAAGTTTTCTTTAAGTTTAATAAAAGTGTTTGTGTTAAATATACCAATATTAAAATTGGAATTTTTTATTACTTGATTGTAAAGTTTTTTTATACTATCAGCATTGTTTTTTATATCTAAAGTTGAAAATTCTTTAATTGTAAGTTCGTTAGATTTTAATAATACGTTTTTAGATCTTGAGCGGTATTTTGTTTTAAAATCTTTTAAAATATCTTCAAAATTTTGCCAATTTTCTTTTATTGATAATACCATATTTACATCAATATTAAATTTTATAAAATCATGTTTTTTAATTAAATAATCTTTGTCAATTGTATCTGGATAAAACTCTTTAAAAATGGTGTAATTAATTGATTTATTCCTCTTTATTAAATCATTAATAGCATTGTTTAGTTGCTTAAAAATTGTTTTAGTGCTAATATTAGTATTGAAATAAAAAGTATTTTCGCCAGTAGCAAAAATATTTCCTGCAATTAAAATGGTTATTTTTCTATTTAAAAAATGACGTAAAATTTTATTCTGAAACTTACAAGGAATACTGTCAAAGTTAAAGGTACTTGAATCGTATTCTAATAATTGAAAAACGGATTTACCTATTGGCTTATTTTCGTTATCATAATAAATAACATATATAAATTGTGACACTTCACTAACTGTTTTTTCAATAGCTTGTAAATAGGCTAAGTCTAAAAAAATAGTATTCGAAACAATAGAATTCCAATGTTCTTCGTTAATTTGGGCAATGTCAAAAACTATTTTGAATTCGGTTTTAGTTAGTAGCATGAATTGGTTTTATAAGTAAGTCGGAATTTATAAATTTTAGTTACAGTAAATCCAAACAAAAGATAAAGATACTTTTTTTACAGGTTATTAGTTAACTCAGCTTTAAAAACAGTAGCAAAGTGTTTTTTTATTTTGGTTTTAACTTCAGTAACCGCAACTTTTTTATTCAATTCAACTTCCATTGAAGTAACTGCTTTACCTCGAATTCCACAAGGAATTATATGGTCAAAAAAGCCTAAGTCGGTTGAGATGTTCAAGCCAAAACCATGCATTGTTACCCATCTTGAAGTTCGTACACCTAAAGCACATATTTTTCGGGCAAATGGTGTGCCAACATCTAACCATACACCTGTTTCGCCTTCGCTACGTTCGCCAGATATTCCGTATTCTGCAAGGGTTAAAATAATGACCTCTTCTAAATTACGCATAAATTTATGTATGTCTGTAAAGAAATTGTCTAAGTCTAAAATAGGATAGCCAATAAGTTGTCCAGGACCATGATAAGTAATGTCTCCACCTCTATTTGATTTGAAAAAAGAAATGCCTTTTTTTTCTAATTGCGTCTCAGAAAGTAATAAATTATTTAAATCGCCACTTTTGCCTAAAGTATATACGTGCGGATGTTCGGTAAACAATAAATAATTTGGAGTTGGGTTGTTTAACTCATTATTTCGATTGTTTAATTTAATATCAATTATTTGTTGAAATAGTTTGTTTTGATATTGCCAAGCGTCTTTATACTCTTTAACGCCAAGCTCTTGAAACCTTACTTTTTGCATTATTTTTCTATCTTAATATCTAAATCAAATGAAGTAGGATTATTAATTAAGTCGTCTACAGGTTTTTTAATGTATATGGTTTTTCTGTCGGTACTATATTTTGCATTTTTAATGGATGCGCTTTTAATTGGCTTGTAAAAATGATATTCTAAATTATAGGTAGAACCGCTTAAAAACATATTTAAAGATTCCATTGATTTGTCGTATTTTTTAGTTTCTTCTTCGTTTAATTTTCTCTCAATGGCTTTTCTTGAAAATTTGCTTCTTTTAAAAGAATACTTAACTTCTGATTTTGAAGTTATTTTTTTATCATCTGTTTGTGTGGCGTTTAAAATTTCTTCCAGTTCGTCTAATTCTTTAATGTTGTTAAATGCACCTTTTATATTCATAGAAAACTCGTTTTTATTTTTGTCTTCATGAATAACCATGACAATATCTTTCATGCGGTTTAATTTTTCTTGCTGTTTTATTGGTAGTTTAGAAATGCTGTCTTTATGTTTAATTAGCATTTCAGAAAAATTAATAATAGAATCTGTTGCAACATAGTTGGAATCGATTTTTGTTTCGCCACCTAAACCATTCATTGATTTCATCATTTCGTTCATGTCTATTTCGATATCGTATTTACCAGAACCGTTTTCTTCTAAATAAATTTTTTCAGTTATTTGACAACTTGTTAAGCTGAAAATTGCAATAACGATTGTAAAAAATAGGTTTTTCATTTTTATTGTTTTTAAGATTTTTTTCAAAGATATGTTTTAATAAAAAATAGTGTGTTTTAATTGATAGACGCTTGTGTTAATTTGATAAGTGAAAAAAATATAACTATTTTAAAGATTTAAGATAGGTAATTACACTTTTTCTTATATCAAAATTTAGTTCGTTTTTAGTTGGTTTATACACAGAAATTACGCCTTTATTTTTTTCGTTTAAAAACGGAATATCGTATCCTTTTAATAAGTAATCACTAAAAGCAACGGTATAAATTTTATTTTTATCGATGGGTTTTTCATCTACAAGCCACAGTTTGCTTTCTTTGTTGTAATTTGCTTTAAAACGTTGCAAATAAGAACCTTTTCCTGCATGTAATCTTCCGTATTGTAAAGTTTTTTCTAAAACATCTCCTTTAATTTTTACTTTTAAAACTTTTCCGCCGTAAGGCAATACTCTAAAAATATCAATACCAGTAATGTTGCCTTTTAACTGGTCGTCAATACGTATTGAACCGCCATTAACCAAAGCACAATCTACTTTATTATCAAAGCCATAAGCCATTGCTTTAGTTATAATATTACCTAAATTAGTTTGGGTACTTCTAATTGGTGTATCTCTGCCGTCAAGTGGTTGGTTGGCAACAAAAATGACTTCTTTTGAGTTTGGTAAAATATCTCCAATTTTTTCATCTAAAAGAACGTTCCATTTTTTTATAATTGTAGCAATTTTATCATCACTTTTCGATTTTTTATTTATTGGAATTAATTCGGATTTAATTTCAATTTTTTTAGTTTTTGTATCGTAGATTAATTTGTGTACATAAACGGTTTTTGCATTGGCATCTGCTTTAGCTATTTTACAATTACCTATTGGTATTAAACGGTTGGTGTGTTCGTGTCCGCCCATAATTAAAGGAATTTCAGGCAGCATTTTTGCTATCATTTCGTCTTGGTCTTGTTGTAAATGTGTCAAACCAATAATAAAATCTGTTTTATTTTTTAGTGTATTGTAAGCATTTTTCGTATCTTCATAAAAATCTCCATAATCTACAAAGTCTTTTGGGTTTGAATTGATACATGGAGCAACAAAACCAATTTTTATTTCAGTTCCATCGGCATCTTTTGCATTAAAAATAATTGTTCTCGGAATATTATTTTTAGTACTGTCTTTTTCAACATAAAAAGGTGTTAAACCTTTATCTGTTTTGTGAAACGCATTGGTAGAAATCCATTGAAAATTAGATTCGTTTAAACGTTTTTGTAAATCTTTGTATTTTAAATCAAACTCATGATTACCAAAAGCAACTAAATCAAAATTCATAGCATTCATTACTTCAATCATCTGTTTGCCTTTAATCCTTTCGCCTTGGTGTTTTAGTGTTCCTAATAAAGATGGATTTAAAAAATCGCCTGCCATAACCATATATGTATTAGGATTTTCTTTTAATAGATCTTTATGTAGCGCTTCAACTCTATCCATTCCTCCAAATTCGCCATTACCAAGTGAACCAATTTCATAAACATCATTTAATTGTAAAAATGTTATTTCTATTTTATGATCATCTGTTGAGCACGATAGTAAAAAAAATAAAGAGAATGCGTATATTAAATTTTTCATGATATTGGTATGTTGATTTGTATATGCAAATTTACAATTCTTTTAGAAAAGGGAAAGAGAAATTAAAAATGAAAAATGAAAAGTGAAAAATGAAAAGTGGAAAATGAAAAGTGTAAAGTGAAAAGTGGAAAATGAAAAGTGTAAAGTGAAAAGTGAAAAGTGAAAAGTGGAAAGTGGAAAGTGGAAAGTGGAAAGTGGAAAGTGGAAAGTGAAAAGTGAAAAATGAAAAGTGAAAAGTGAAAAATGAAAAATGAAAAATGAAAAGTGAAAAGTGAAAAATGAAAAGTGAAAAGTGAAAAGTGAAAAATGAAAAATGAAAAATGTGAAATTAAAAATGAAAAGTGAAAAATTAGTGTGAGTGTAAATTCAATATTTAAAACTTATCTAACTAAACTAAAATTTCCTTTTTTGGTTGTTACTTTTCCATTAACGTCAATTAAATCTACGCAAAACCAAAAATCTTGAGGCAATGCCAATTTACCATTATAAAATCCATTCCAGCCATTACTTTTTGGGTTAATGACACTCATTATTTTACCGTATCTGTCGTAAATTGTAATGTTTGAAACCGTGTTGTAATGGAGTAGGAGTGTGTTTGGCATTTCCAAATTCCAAGTGTCATTTAAGTTGTCGTTATTTGGCGTGAAGAATTTTTTATATTGAAGTATGGTGATTTCTTTTTGTGTATTTGGAAAACAGCCATTTTTATCTTGTACAGTTATTAAATGATAACCATATAATAAGTTGTTGAAAATTGGACTGTCTTGAAATTCAGCATCATCAATAGCATATTGGTAATCTCCTTCGCCATTTACTTCTATTGTAATAGCAACTCTGGTAGAATACATCGTTTCTGAAACTAAAACAGTAGTAATTGTAGCAGTATTAGAATTGATTACTGTAATGGTTCTACTAACTGCACAGCCGTCATTATTCTCAATTGTCACCGTATAAATTCCGCTTTGGTTGATGTTTATGTTTGTGGTATTGGAGTTTAAATCAATAATAGGGTCAATTCCGTTATCGAAAAACCAAGTATAGGTATTTATATTGTTTGGGTTGCTAAATAAACCACTTTCTAATGTAATGGTGTCAGGATATGTGTTTAAACAGTAGTAAATGTTTGTATTATTTTCAATTTTAGGGTTGTGAAACACTTTTAATTTTATTTTAGCAATCTTAAAACAACCATTTGGATTCTCTATTCTTGCAAAAATTGTTTCATTCTGAATTGTGTTTTCATAAGCGTCAAAATTAGTTATTTCATCGGTTTGATTTGTAGCAGCATTATTTGATTTGTAATAATTAACAACTGTTAAATCAGTATTGTTGTTTGTGATAATTGGATTGGCATCCGTTAAATTAAAAATAAAAAAATCGCTTAAATTATCGTTGCAGCCAATTAATTCGGTGTCTGAAATTATAGGTAAATCGGCAAACTCAACAATTATTTCACCTTCAGAAGTACAACCGCCAGCTAATAGTACTTCAACTTTGTATTTTCCTTCTTGTGAAACAGTATAATTTTGATTGGTGCTAACAGGAGTAAAAGTGTCATACGGAAAAGTAGTGTCAGCAAACCATGTATACGAAATAGCAGAAGTAATACCACTATCTAAAGTAATGTTTTCGCCAGTACAAAGTGCATTATTGTTACTTCTTAACAAATCAACACCTAAATCGGTTCCGATATTAAAACTGCCAGCTTTAAGAAACACAGCTGAATCGTATTGATAATTTACATGGTCTGAAATTATTAACTTTATGTGATATGTTGTGCCAGCTATAACAGTACTTTGTGCTTTTAAAATCGTTGTTTGCCCGTTGAAATTTATAGGCACATTAGTGTCCGTTTGGCTATTCCACGATCCAAAATAGGCTTCGTTAATTTCTTGACAAGAATTAGAAATGTATGGATGTACAGTGGTTACTTTAACAGGTGTATTTGTATTTGGAACAAGTGCAATGTTTGTATAATTAGTATCTGTATCAGCTTTTATTAAAAAAGCAAAAACATCAGAGTAAGCACAAGTATTATTATTGCCTTCTTGATATTCTTCTGAGGCAAAGATGTATTCAAAACTCATAAAATTAGTTACTGGTACAAAGTCAAATTCAAGTACAGTAGTGTCAAAAGTATCCGAAAAGAAATTTGCCATATCAGCATCATTACTTGTGCCTAAATTATCATCGCTCAAAGAAGTGTTTGGTCCAGAAATATGATTGGTAAAGCCTGTGCTAAGAACAATACCAGAATCAAAAGGGAAATTTGAACCATTTTTGTTAAACGATGCAAAGCTATTATTGCCAGAAACATTAAAGTTAGAAATCGTTGCGCAATCAAAATTATTAAATAACAATTCTACTAATTCTTGTGCCGATTGTGTGTTGTTAACTGTGATTTGCGAAAAACTAAATAGGCTATATAAAAAGGAAATAATAATAAAAAATAGTTTCATAAATAGTTACTGAAAATAAATACTGTTATGTATGACAATAAATACAAAGGTAAAGAATAAATACTATTTGGTAAGAAATATTGTGTGAGTTTGGTAAACTTGTAAATAGAAAAATTACTTTTTTACAATAGGAATAGTTATTTGAATAAAAATAATTACTTTTGCCGCTTAACAAAAGATTATAAAAATGACAAATAGAACATTTACTATGTTAAAACCAGATTCTTTAGAAAAAGGAAATACTGGTGCAATTTTAGAAAAAATTAATGCTGCAGGTTTTAGAATCGTAGCAATGAAAATGACTCATATGACAAAAAGAGATGCGGAAGCATTTTATGCTGTTCATAACGAGCGTCCATTTTTTGGAGAATTAGTAGAATACATGACTCGTGGTCCAATTGTAGCTGCAATCTTAGAAAAAGAAAACGCAGTAGAAGACTTTAGAGTTTTAATTGGTGCAACTAACCCAGAAGATGCAGCTGAAGGAACAATTAGAAAGTTATATGCAGCTTCTATCGGAGAAAATGCAGTACATGGTTCGGATAGTGATGAAAATGCAGCTATTGAAGGCGCTTTTCATTTTTCAGGTAGAGAAATGTTTTAATAACATTGATTTAGCTTATTATTTAGAATAAATGTAAGTATTTAAAAATTCCTAATTTGCAATATGTAAATTAGGAATTTTTATTTTAGAAGCAATTAAGATTGTAAACGATGTTAAATTTTTCAATCTTTCAATCTTTCAATCTTTCAATTTCACTACATTTGCAAACATGAATTTTTCTTCAAAAATTTTAGAAGCCGCAGTGAATGAAATTTCACAATTACCAGGAATTGGTAAAAGATCTGCATTGCGTTTAGCTTTGCACATGCTAAAACAGCCAAAAGAGCAAACCACATATCTTACTACTGCATTGACTGCTTTACGTAATGATATTAAGCATTGTGTAAATTGCCATAATATTTCTGATGTTGCTATTTGTGAAATTTGTGCGAATCCAAAACGAAATAATAAAATAATTTGTGTTGTTGAAGATATTAGAGATGTCATGGCAATTGAAAATACCTCGCAGTTTAAAGGGTTTTATCATGTGCTTGGCGGAAAAATATCGCCTATGGAAGGTATTGGACCTCACAATTTAAATATAGAAAGTTTGGTAACAAAAATTAAATCTGATGATATAGAAGAAATAGTTTTTGCTTTAAGTTCGACTATGGAAGGAGATACAACAAATTTTTATATTTTTAAACAGATTGAAAATTTAGGAATTAACATCTCTACAATTGCACGTGGAATTGCAGTTGGCGATGAAATAGAATATGCCGATGAAATTACGCTTGGGCGAAGTATTTTAAATAGAGTGCCTTATGAAAATAGTTTAAAACTTTGATTTTTAATGTGTACAGTAATTTATTTACCTAAATAAGAAAGATGGAATTATCAATTATCATTGTAAATTACAATGTCAGACATTTTTTAGAACAATGTTTGCAAAGTGTTTTTGATGCTTGTAAAAATATTTCGGCTGAGGTTATTGTAGTTGATAATAATTCGCACGATTCAAGTTGTGAAATGATAAAAAGTAAGTTTAAAGAAGTTAAACTTATCGCAAACAAAAAAAACACAGGTTTTGGTACAGCAAATAATCAAGGTGTTGCCATTGCAACTGGTAAGTATGTGTTAATTTTGAATCCAGATACTGTGGTTGCAGAAGATACTTTTAAAAAAATAGTTAATTTTGCCAAAACCAAAAATAATCTTGGCGCTTTAGGTGTTAAATTAATTGATGGAACTGGTATGTATTTACCAGAAAGTAAGCGAGGTATTCCAACCCCAAAAGTTTCGTTTAATAAACTTACAGGTATATCGAGTAAACAAACAGGTAAATATTATGCTTCGCATTTAGAAGAAAATGAATCTGGTGTTATTGAGGTTTTAGTTGGTGCATTTATGCTTATTGAGCGAAGTATTTATAATGAAGTAAAAGGTTTTGACGAAGATTATTTTATGTATGGCGAAGACATAGATTTAAGTTATAAAATACATAAAAAAGGATATCAGAATTACTATTATCCAGAAACAAAAATCATCCATTATAAAGGGGAAAGTACAAGAAAAGATGTTAAATATTTAAAGCATTTTTACGGTGCAATGAAAATATTTTATAAAAAACATTTTAAACTCAATAAAATATACGACTTTTTAATGAGTCTTGGTATTCAGTTTTGGTATAGTTTGCAATATTTAAAACTAACAAAAAAGGCAAGTGCTATTAAGCCAATTACTAAATTTATATATATAGGTAAACGTAACCATGTTTTTAATAAATTGATTACTGTTTATAATTCAAAACAAGCAATTAATCAAACTGACATAAATATTGAGACTGCTAATTTTAATAATACGGATGCTGTAATTTTTGATAATGAATCCATTTCAAATAAAAAAATCATTGACACTATGGAATTAATTCATGAAAAGCACCCGAATATTCGATTTAGATTCATTCCGAAAGGCTGTGATTTTATTATCGGAAGTGATAATTCTATAGATAAAGGAAAAGTAATAAAATTTTAAATGAAACTTGATTTAGAACAAGGTTGGAGCAATATTTTACAAGATGAATTTGATAAAGATTATTTTAAAAAATTAATTTACTTTGTAACGAGTGAATATCAAAAGAATACCTGCTACCCTAAAAAAAATGAAATTTTTAATGCGTTTAATGCCTGTAAATTTGAAAATTTAAAAGTGGTAATTATTGGTCAAGATCCATATCATGGCACTAATCAGGCAAATGGATTGTGTTTTTCGGTTAATGATAAAATAAAACATCCACCATCTTTAAAAAATATTTTTAAAGAACTTAAAGCGGATGTAAATAAGCCAATACCAGAATCTGGTAATTTAATTTCTTGGGCAATGCAAGGTGTACTTTTATTAAATGCTACTTTAACTGTTAGAGAAAGTGAAGCGGGTTCACACCAAAAACAAGGTTGGGAAAAATTTACAAATGCGGTTATTAAACAAATTTCTGATAATACTGAAAATGTAGTTTTTTTACTTTGGGGAAATTTTGCAAAGAAAAAAGGGGCAAAGATTGATACAACAAAACATAAAATTTTAATTTCAGGTCATCCTTCGCCTTTAAGCGCTAATAGAGGTTATTGGTTTGGGAATAATCACTTTTCTAAAACAAATGCTTTTTTAAAATCCATTGGTAAAAAAACGATTGATTGGTAGTGAAGTAATTTATAAGTTAGGTTAATTACTTTCCGATACAGAAATTAGCAAAAATATTACCCAATAAGTCATCAGTAGTAACTTCTCCAGAAATTAGACCTAAATGATGTAAAGCGTTGCGAATATCGGTTGCAAATAAATCGGAAGAAATATTATTTTCAATACCAATTTGCACTTCTTTTATAGCAATTAAAGCATTGTTTAAAGCTTCAAAATGACGTGAATTACTAATAATTGTATCATTATTACTTAATGCACCAATATTTGCTAATTTGGTTAGTTCGCTTTTTAATTGATTGATGCCTGTTTTCTCTTTAGAGGAAATTATTATTGATTTTTGATTTTTAAATTCAAAATTTTGAATTTCATTATCATTCAATAAGTCAATTTTATTGATGATTGTAAGAATTTTCTTGTCAGGATATTTTTCTTTAATTGCATTAACGTCATTTTTAATTTTTAATTCTTCATTTTTAATTTTATCAGCGCTAACAAGTAATAACACTAATTGTGCTTTTTCAATATTTTCGTATGTTTTTTTAATTCCGATATTCTCTATAATATCTTTAGTTTCTCTAATTCCTGCCGTATCGATAAAACGAAAATTTATTCCGCTAATAATAAGTTCATCTTCAATAGCATCACGAGTTGTACCAGCAATATCACTTACAATAGCTCTTTCTTCGTTAAGTAACGCATTTAATAAAGTTGATTTACCAACATTTGGTTCGCCAACAATGGCAACTGGAATTCCATTTTTTAAAACATTACCAATAGCAAAACTATCTATTAATTGTTTTAAAGCGGTACTTATTTTATTTACTAAATTGGTAAATTGTGTTCTGTCTGCAAATTCAACATCTTCTTCGGCAAAATCCAATTCCAATTCAATTAAGCTTGCAAAGTTAAGAAGTTCTTGTCTTAAATTTCGAATTTCATTAGCAAAACCACCTCGCATTTGTTGCAATGCTATTTGATGTGAAGTTTGGCTATCACTTGCAATTAAATCAGCTACAGCTTCTGCTTGACTAAGATCCATTTTTCCGTTAAGGAAGGCACGAAGAGTAAATTCGCCAGCATCGGCATTTCGGCATCCGTTTTTTAAAAATAATTGAATAATTTCTTGCTGAATATAAACAGAACCATGGCAATTAATTTCCACTACATTTTCACCAGTATATGAGTTCGGATTTTTAAAAATGGAAACCAAAACTTCATCAATAATTCGGTCACTATCAATAATATTACCTAAAAAAATAGCGTGAGATTTCTGTTTTGTTAAATCTTTATTACTAAATTTAGATTTAAAATGCTTGTTAACAATATGTATAGCATTTTTTCCTGAAACTCTAATAATGGCAATAGCGCCAACTCCTGCAGGAGTAGCTAAAGCAATAATGGTGTCGTTATTTATTGTTTTGATTGTGTAGGTGTTTATTTATTGATGCAAAAATAAGGAATAATTAAATGATGTAGTTGTTTTTAGAATTCAAAATTTAGTGTAACAATCCAATAATAAATGCGTCACATAAATAGAAACAATAAAAAAACTAAAAACTATGGAAACATTACCAATTCAACCTGAAAAATTAACTGAAGATAGAAATTTTTTAATGCTAATGCATTTAAGTTTGTTACTATCATTGCCAACATTGGTTGGCGGATTAATCGTGCCTTATATATTATGGATTACTAAAAAGAAAGAAATTAAAAATGTAGACAAGCAAGGCAAACAAATGCTGAATTTTAAGTTAAGCATGTATGTTTACTTAATAATTTCGACAATATTATTAATTGTGGCAATCGGTTTTATAGGCTTTATTATTGTAGGAATACTTATGTTAGTTTTTCCTATTGTCAATGCAATAAATGTTAGTAACGGAAAAGAACCTTATTACCCTTTTACTATTGAATTTATAAAATAGGAGAAAAATTGGGTAAAATAAAAGGCCTTCATTTAAAATGGAGGCTTTTTTGTTATATTTAATTTGATAGAAAATTTGTAATAATTCGAGTTGTACCAATTCTATTTCAAATTTATAGCGTATTGTGGTGTTGAATTGGTGTTAAGTAATACTTCCAGACTTAAATGCTAAATAGATAAATAAAACATACGTGCCAAATAGTAAGACACCTTTGTAACGTGAAATATTATATTTTTTTGGTATTAATGATAGTGGTAATAAGATAAAAGCGATAGCAATCATCCAATAAATATCTTTTTCTAATACAATAGGATTTACTTTTAATGGCGAAATTATAGCTGTTAAACCTAATACCGAGCCTATATTAAATATATTAGAACCAATTAAATTACCAAGTGATATTGCTTTTTCGCCTTTTATAGCAGCAATTACTGACGCTGCTAATTCAGGTACACTTGTACCAATTGCAATTACAGTCAAGCCAATAACACCTTCAGATATGTTAAGGCTTCGAGCAATTTCTTTTGCGCCTTTTACTAAAAATTCAGAGCCAAAATACAATGCTGCAGCTCCAAGAATAAGCCATAAAAATATTTTTCCATAGCCAACTTGCTCTAAATCGTCATCAAGTTCATCATCTAAATCTGTTATTGTTTCTTTTTGGTTGCTTTTTCTTGCATTCCAAATCATGTAAACAATAAAAATAATAAGTAAAACAAATAAAATAATTCCTTCCGCTCTACTTAGTAGTAAGTCATTTTTTAAAAACCAAAATAGAAGAAAGGAGAAAAATAACATTACTGGCCAATTCAATTTAAAAAAACTTTTATCTACAGTAATCGAAGATATTATTGCTGTAATACCTAAAACCAAAGCAATGTTTGCAATGTTAGAACCAATAACATTAGATAAAGCCATATCTGCAGATCCGGCTAATGCAGCTTTTAAACTAACAATTAATTCGGGAGCAGAAGTTGCAAATGAAACAACGGTCATACCGATTACTAATTTGGATAGATTAAATTTAAATGATAGTCCTACAGACGATTTTACTAAAAAATCACCTCCAAAAACCAATAATAAAAAACCTAATAATATATAAAAAATACTCATTGTTTTCTTTTTGCAGCAAATATACTATTCTAATGTTAAATACAGTAAAACGATAAAAATAGTTAGTTAACTATAAAAATAGTTGTATAACTAAATAAATAGTTATATGTTTGTCTCGCAAATGAGAAAACCCTTTGAATAGTGTATTCATTTATAATGTAATTCTTAGGGTTTTATAAAAAATAAGAAATGTTGAATCTTGAGAAAAATTCAACATTCAACATTCAACACTTGATAAATGGAAAAATTAACAAATAAAGAAGAGGAAATTATGCAAGTGCTTTGGTGCTTAAAAAAGGCATTTGTAAAAGAGGTTGTAGCAGAATTATCAGAACCGAAACCGCATTATAATACTGTATCGACTGTTATTCGAAAAATGGAAAGTAAAGGTTTTGTCAAACATTATGCTTTTGGAAATACACATCAGTATTACCCTATAATAAGTATGGAAGATTATAAAAAAACTGACATGCAAAAAACGATTAACAATTATTTTGATAATTCGTATAAAAATGTGGTTTCTTTTTTTGCAAAAGAAGAAAAAATTAGTGTAAAAGAATTAAAAGAAATTATTAAGTTAATTGAAAACAAAGATTAAAAAAATAACAAATAAAATTACCGTTGCGTTGATAATGTTTTGTTGAGTTAATTGTAGATTAATGATATGCATTAAATTCAAAGGTTAATATTTTAATTATGGATTATATTTTAAAAGTTACATTAATTAGTAGTATTATCTACTTGTTTTATAAATTGTTTTTAGAAAATGATACTTTTTTTCAATCAATTAGAGCTTATTTTGTTGTAGGTATTGTGTTGTCATTTTTACTTCCTTTGTTAATAATACCTATCTATATTGAAGTTGAATCGGTTGTGACTCCAGAAATGATAAAAGTTTCTAATTTTGCTGAATTAGATCATTTAACACAAGAAACAATTCCTTTGTTAAAAAAACAATTTATTGATTGGTTATTGGTGTTGCAATATGTTTACTTTATTGGTATTGCTATATTTACATTAAAGTTCATAATTGAATTGATTTCATTAATTCGATTGATTAAAATTAGCGATAAAAACAAAATTGGCAATTACTATTTTATAGAAATAAATAATAATATTTCGCCATTTTCATTCTTTAAGTATATTGTTTATAACAAAGCGTATTTTTCAAAAAACGAATTGATAAATGTAATAGAACATGAAAAAGTACATGTAAACCAATTGCATTCTTTAGATAATTTAATAGCACAATTATTTGTCATTGTTCAATGGTTTAACCCAATAGTTTGGTTGTATAAAAAAGAGTTGCAACAAAATTTAGAATATATAGCAGATAGCATTGCGCAAGAAAAAGCCAAAACCCATAAAAAATACCAATACTTACTTTTAAAAACAGGTATTAAAAATAACTCGTTTGCACTGAGTAATAATTTTTTCAATTCACAATTAAAAAAGCGTATCATTATGTTACAAAAAAGTCAAACAAAAAAGTTCAATCAAGTAAAGTATGCATTGCTAATACCATTAATAAGCTTATTTTTATATTCCTTCAATATAAAAGAAGTGTATATAGGTAAAACAAAATCGTCGATTAATTTTTCAAATAAAACAATAGTAATTGATGCTGGTCATGGAGGACAAGATGCAGGAGCAATTTCGAATGGAATTTTAGAAAAGGACATTGCTTTAAGTATCTCAAAAAAAGTAAAAGAATTATATAATGGTACAGCTACTATTATTTTAATAAGAGATAGTGATAAATTTTTAAGTTTAACTGATAAAATTGATAAGGTAAATAAAATTAAACCTGATTTGTTAATTTCTTTGCATGTAAATTCATCGTTAAATAAAAAAGATAATGGTTTAATTACTTATATAAGCGAAGATAATTTAGAAGCAGAGTCATCAGAGAAAATAGCAAATAATTTAATGGCTAAATTTTCAAAAACAAATTTAAAATGTGAGTTTCTTAGTTTAGCAAATTTTAAAATGCTTGCAAAAGTTAATTGTTCTGCTGTCTTAGTAGAAGCTGGTTATATTTCAAATAAAAAAGACAGAGATTATATTAGTTCTATTAAAGGTCAGAATGATTTAGCGCAATCAATAGTTGATCTTATTAATGGTAAGCAAAGTAATAATTACCAACCAAAATTTATTTTGCCAATCCGTAAAGAAAATGTTATTTCAATTTCTTCAAAATTTGGTATGAGAACTCATCCGATAACAAAAAAACAAAAATTTCATAAAGGGATTGATTTTAAGGCGAAAAATAATATCAATGTGCATGCAGTTGAAAGTGGAGTTGTGTTGATTTCTGGTTTTGATAATAGTAAAGGTAATTTTATTATAATAAAACACAAAGGCAATTATGCAACTAGATATTACCATTTAGGTAAAATTAAAGTAAAAGCAGGAAGTGCAGTTTCAGCAGGTGAGATAATTGGAGTTGTAGGTAGTACAGGAAAATCATTATCGCCACATTTGCATTTTGAAATATTAAAAAATAATAAAAATGTTAATCCAAAAGATTATTTGCAATTACCAGTTATAAAAAAGAATAATCATAGAAATTCGTCAAGTAAAAATAACATAAGTAAAGGTTTTTCTAAATTTTCATCCAATAAAAAAATAAAAGAAACTCCATATTCTGGTGCTAATGTAATGATAGTTAAATCAACTACGAATAAAGATATCGAAAACTACATTTCATTATTTAAAAAAGAGAATAATATTGATTTAAAAATTTATAATTTAAAGCGGAATACAAAAAAAGAAATTATTGAAATAGCTATCGAAGCGAAATCGAAGACTGCATTTTCAACATATTCATACAGTCAAAAAGAACCAATACATCAAATTTTTATAGGTTTTGATAAAAACAGAGATGAGATTGTAATTACCAATGTTACGTTTGGTAATAAGCAAAACAAAGAACCAAATAAAAGCGGTTGGATTTATTTAGAACACAAAGGCACGTATTTTTATAAAATTCAAAAAAACGAAGTTGAATTTTTTAACAGATATGGCGTAACAACAATGCTTGATTTGTCAGAAAAATTACTAATTAAATTAAATAAGCAAGATAAAAGGCGATATGTATTAAAAGAGCAACACCGCAATCAAGCAGGATTTATAAACTATAAAGGAGAAGAGTTTTTCTATACACTAAAAAAAGAAAAGCCTATTTTTAGAGATAAGTATGGAGCTGTTGTAAATAATAAGCTAACGCAAGAGCTATTAATAAAATATGAGTTGCGTAAAGAAAAAAGAATAAAATTAAAAAATAGAGTTGATGAAATAAGAAGAAACAAAAGAAAACATGTAAAAGTCATCAAAGAAACAGATGTAAAAAAATAAGATGAGTAAAATGCTCTAAAAAGAGATAAGCAGTAAAAAAAAGCATTAATTAATTTTAATGCTTTTTTTTAGTCTTGATTTTTCAGATACATTAGTTATGGTATTTGTGAATATAAACAATTCAAAAATGATGAAACGTGTAATAATCATAAATAAATTACCGAATACATCAATAATTAAACAAAACGAAATAAAAACTGTCTACAAATGTTTCAAAATGAAATGAAATATGTTATATTTATTTAGATATGATACAAAAATCAAGATAATATGTTTTACTTCAAGGGTTTATTCGTGTAAATAGTTAAAAAACCATAGTCAAACTCACCCTTTTTTTATTTTCTTTATTTTAAATTTTTAAAGTAGCTATATATTGTGGTATGAATTCAAAAAATGATTTTGGATTTGACGTCAAAAAAGAAATGCTTATTAATTAAAAACTCAAAAAATATGATTACAGTTATTATTCTTTTTGTGGTTACTTTAATAAAACAAATTATTGCCATGTTTTAAAAGCTAACTACAAACCTAAAAAAAAAATACTCTCGATAAATTATCGAGAGTATAATACTTTGATGTTTTAAATGATCTAAATTTTAAACCTACTGAAAACTGAAAAAGTGTTAAACAAAAAAAACTGTCTAAAAAGACAGTTTTTTATTTTATCACAATTTATTTTATTGATGTTTAAAATAAGTTTGTTTTGCTTTACTAAAATATAAATCACCTTTTAACTTTCTCCATTTCTTTAAAAAGTTAAGAGTTAAATCTGAATAATTAATTTTATCAGATGTGAATTCATTGTAAATAGCTTCAATTTCTTTAGAGGTATATTCTGCTTTAAATTTTGTAATTGCAGCCTTAACTAATTCTTTTTTGTAAACAGCCATTTCTTTATTAAATGAAGCAGCTTGTTTACTGTCTAAATTTTTAGTCATGCTTGCGGCTAAAGAATTTACAGGTACCATTCCTTTTTTAGCGTTCATTAATCTAAGTATAGCTGAGTCTCTATCGTTTTGACTAAACAAAGATAAGGTAGCTAATGTTAAAACGAATAATAGTATGATTTTTTTCATGTTGTAGATTTTTAATATAATATCTTTATATAATTCGCAATATATGAAACAAAAACAATACCAAAAAGAAAATTATGGTATTTTTAAATATTTATGTGTCTGAAGTGAGATGTTCCAATTAGGATTTTTTAGTACAAAATCAATAATTAAAGGAGTCATTTTTTCTTTGTTACTCCATTCGGGCTGTAAGTATAATTTGCAGTGGTCTTGTACCTTTTCAGCTTGTTCTATAGCAAAATTAAAATCATTTTTATTAAAAATAATTATTTTTAATTCATTTGCCTTTGAGTAAATAGAATCAAGTGGTAATTTATTTTTTTTAGGTGATAGGCAAATCCAATCCCAATTCCCAGATAGTTTATGCGAACCAGATGTTTCAATATGTACTTTTACATTTTGATCTCTTAACGAATTTGTAATGTAATTCATATTCCACATCAACGGTTCTCCACCTGTAATAATAACAGTTTTCGCATGTTGTACTGCATTTGAAACAATAAGGTCTGTTTTAATTGCTGGATGTAATTTTTCATTCCAACTTTCTTTAACGTCACACCAATGACAGCCAACATCACAGCCTCCAATTCGTATAAAATAAGACGCTTTACCAGTATGGTAGCCTTCGCCTTGTATGGAGTAAAATTCTTCCATTAATGGAAGTAGTTCGCCTTTTTCTAACATTAAAGCTCTTGTATTCAAATTTATTTATTTTTTGCAAAGGTAATATATTATTGGATAAATAACTTCTTTTTTTGTAATTTGCGACTTATAATTTTGACAAATGGATACAAAAAAAAAGTTTTTTGATTATATAGAAAACGGATACACTACTAAAGGTGATTTTATAAATTTAGGAGCTGCTATGTTAGGTGAAGATACTGTTACAAATGCTTTTGTAAAACTGCCTTTAAAAACATTTAATAGACATGGTTTAATTGCTGGAGCTACAGGTACAGGAAAAACGAAAACATTACAGGTTTTTGCAGAAAATTTATCAAATGCAGGAGTTCCTGTATTATTAATGGATGTAAAAGGCGATTTGAGTGGTTTAGCAAAGGCAAGTTCAGGGCATCCTAAAATAGACGAACGTCACAAAAAAATTGGTTTTCCTTTCGAAGCTAAAGAGTTTCCGATAGAAATTTTAACAATTTCCGAACAAGATGGTACCAGAATGAGAGCTACTGTAGCTGAATTTGGACCTACACTATTATCAAGAATATTAGATCTATCTGAAACACAAAGTGGAATTTTAGCTGTGTTATTTAAATATTGTGATGATAATAAATTACCATTATTAGATTTAAAAGATTTAAAAAAAATATTGCAGTTCGCAACAAGAAAAGGTAAAAGCGAATTAGAAGAAAATTACGGAAGAATTTCGACAGCGTCAACAGGTGCTATTTTAAGAAGAATTGTTGAAATAGAACAACAAGGTGGAGAACTATTTTTTGGAGAAAAATCTTTTGAAATAGACGATTTATTACGAGTTAATGACAACGGTAATGGTATAATTTCTGTATTAAGATTAACCGATATACAAGACAGACCAAAATTATTTTCTACATTTATGCTTCAGCTATTAGCTGAAATATATGAAACACTACCAGAACAAGGTGATAGTGGAAGACCAGAGTTAATTATGTTTATCGATGAAGCGCATTTAATATTTAAAGAAGCTTCAAAAGCCTTACTTAATCAAATTGAAAGTATTGTAAAGTTGATTAGATCTAAAGGTGTCGGTATTTATTTTGTGACACAGAACCCAAAAGATATACCTTCGGCTGTTCTTTCTCAGTTAGGTTTAAAAGTGCAACATGCATTAAGAGCTTTTACTGCCAATGATAGAAAAGCCATAAAATTGGCAGCTCAAAATTATCCAGATTCTGAATATTATGATACTGCGACTGTTTTAACACAGTTAGGAATAGGAGAAGCTTTGGTTTCTGGTTTAAACGAAAAAGGAATACCTACACCTTTAGTGCGTACAATGTTAAGAGCACCAATGAGTAGAATGGATATTTTGTCTTCCAATGAAATACAAAAGGTTATTAACTCCTCTGTTATATATAATAAGTATGCAAAAGAAATTGATAGAGAAAGTGCGTATGAATTATTAATAGATAAGATTGAAAATATTAATAAAGAGATTGAACAGAAAGAAGAAAAGAAAAAGAAAAAAATAAAGACGACTTCAAATAGAAGGAGTACAAGAATGAACCCAATTTTAAAGGTTGTTACAAGTGCAACTTTTATTAGAGGTGTATTGGGAATTTTAAAAAAAGTGATGAGGTAATTAGTATTTAACTTTTGTAAATTGATTAATTATATTTATAAAATTATATATTTGCTACCTTAGAGTAAAAAAACTAACAAAATATTCTTATTATTATGAGTGAAAAAGATGACAATAAAAAAGAAGCTAAATCTAAAATTGAACAAATTAGAATTGATCTTGAAAAGAAATTAGCAGCAATTGAAAAAACAAAGACAAATTTTAAAGCGACCGATTCAAAAAGTGAGGTAGTTGACAATGATGTTTTAAAAACAGATGCTATAGCATCTGATTTAGACCCTGTATTCGAAATATCAGAACCTATTGAATCTATAGAAGACGCAAATAAAGAAAAAGTATTACCAATAGTTGCCAAACCATCAGAAATTATAGAAGTAAAGAGTGATTTAAAAAAAGAAGCTGTAATTACTGAAAACAAAGTATCTACTCCTCCAAAAACTATTGTGGCAGCTATGACTAAAAAAGTTAGTAATAATGTTATTGAGGTCGAAGCTGAAGAAGAAGAAGAAGCTAAAAAAGGTATATTTGGTTATTTAATTTATGGATTTTTAATTGCATTATTCTTAGTTATAGGCTATTTAATTGTAGATTACATGAAAGAAAATAAAAATCTACAAAATGAAAAGATGAATCAGAAACTTAAAGAATTTAAAAATAAAAGCTATTTAGACTCTATACAATTAGCAGACTTAAATAGCCAATTGTTAGATATTCAATCTAAAACAATGATTGATTCTTTAGATAGGATGTATGAAAACGAATTAATAGCTAATTCCAAACGTTTAAATAAAAACAGTGTCGTTAAAAAAAATTATAAAGCTTCAAATAAAAAAAAGAAATCTCAATCGGTTCAAAACACTTCCGTGGATAATTCAGTGGCTTCATCAATAGTTAATAACGAAAGCGGTATCAATAATAGCGATTCTTCCAATCAATCAATTATTGATTCAAGTACAAGTAATAGTGCAGAATCTAATGAAAGCTCTTCTGATTTAGCTAAATCGAATAAAGCAACCGATATAGGTAAAAACGAGGCGTCTTCTACTGAAAATAAAGCTGCAAATAACGAAAGTAAAGAAACTATAAAAAGCAATGAAGATTTAGCAAGTGAAAAACCAAAAATTGTTAAGGCTCCAGTTTATCCTGGTTGTGAAAAGAAAAAGTCAGAGTTCAATAGAAAAAAATGTTTAACGTCAAAAATGTACCGTCATGTTAATAGAAAATTCAACAGTGACATAGCTCAAAATTCCGGGTTAAATGACGGACTTCATCAGGTGAAAGTTTCGTTCATCATTGATAAAAGAGGGTACGCTACAGTACTGACCGTACGTGGAGAAAGTAAAGAATTAGAACAAGAAGCTATTCGAGTTATTCAAACATTGCCAAAAATGAAACCAGGGACAATAAATGGAAGTAAATCAAAAATGCAATATACGATTCCTATTAAGTTTATAATTAACAATTAAAAGCCTCTATATAATTAGTATTTCAATTTTAAGCATTTAATTTTACAGGTTTTTGTTGTTTTAAAATTTGATTAGGCATGAGTATAATGTTGATTATAAGTTGAGTGTAAATTCAGCGTGAAATAATTTTAAATTATTACATTTTTTTCATTGTTAAATAGAATATTCGTATTAAGTTTGCATCCGCTAAGAAATTGGCAAAAACAAGTTCAAAAGTATTGACATATTAATAGATTAGACAGTTAAAAATAAAGAAAAAATATTATTAAAATAAATTTCAAAAATTAGTTGTCAGATTAAAAAAATGTTTTACATTTGCATCCGCTAAGAAATTGGCGAAAACAAGTTCAAAAAGTATTGACATATTCATAGTCTTGATAATTAAAATAAAGAAAAAATATTATTAAAATAAATTTCAAAAATTAGTTGTCAGATTAAAAAAATGTTTTACATTTGCAGTCCGAAATAAAATGAGTAAAATCATGTTTATGAAAACGGAAAAGTTCATTGAGAGAATAGACAAAATTGACAGCGTAAAAAAGAGTAAACCACTTAATTTCGATTAAGTACTTT
>Ga0256840_1000798_pt1 | contig 31337 bp, 34 predicted proteins | sample 355202metaG_FD_185969 | JGI IMG/M metagenome (GOLD analysis project Ga0256840, IMG submission 185969) | Hydrothermal vent microbial communities from Mid Atlantic Ridge, Atlantic Ocean - 355-202 | ecosystem: Environmental > Aquatic > Marine > Hydrothermal vents | place: Atlantic Ocean: Mid... | reverse complement strand
AGGTTAAATCGGTCGTACCGCCACCCACATCACATACGAGTAATAGTTTTATATCATCTAAGGTGGTTTTAAGTTGATCCTGGTGGCGGCGTAACCAGTCATAACAAACGGCTTGTGGCTCTTCCAAGAGGTGAATTTTTTTAAATCCAGCGCTATGTGCTGCTTCTAGTGTGAGTGAGCGCGCACCTTCATCAAATGAAGCGGGTACAGTAATGACGATATGCTGGTTTTCAAGCAAAGCATTAGGAAATTTATGATTCCATACTTGGCGTACATGCTTTAAATAACTGGCACTGGCATCCAGCGGGGATATTTTTTCTACATCATCAGAGCTACCCCATGGCAAAATAGGAGCCGTATGATCGATGGACGGGTGAGATAACCAGCTTTTTGCACTACTAACAAAGCGACCTTGAGTTTTAGCACTTAAGACACGGGCTGCTTGACCAAGCACCGCTTGTTCACCGGCGGGAGAAAAAGCCATATCAGTATCAGAAAGTTCCCCCCTAGCAGGGTGATAGCGTACTGAGGGCAGGAGAGGGCGGGAAGCAACTTCTCCAGGAGCGACCAGTTGTTCTATCTCAAAAATTTGGATGGGTGAATTTTTTTGTTGGATTTTGGCGTAAGCCACTACAGTATGAGTAGTGCCTAAGTCGATGCCTATGTGGTACTGTGCGGATTTATTGTTCACGATAGTCTATGGAGTATTTCGTAGGTCGGGTTAGATTCTTATTACGGAGCAAGAAAAACGTAACCCGACAAGGAAATATTGTTTTTTGTGCTGTATTTGCAAGTTGTCATCTGTGTTGTTAGTTATTTAATAACACAGAGATTTATACTGATGGAGTGGGTGCTTATGTTTTTAACTCTCTATCTGACCAAAAATCTGGCCTTCGATGTAAGTGAGAAATAGCTACTATTAAGATTTTTTGTTCATCTTTCAAGTATTGATAAATAATGCCATAGGGAAAATTATGAACTAAACATCTGCGTGAATATTAGCCTATTTTTCCGTATGAAAAAGGAAATTTAATAATTCTTGTGTTAGAAAATTCAACTTCGGTTAAAAACCTATACCCTAAGCCACGCTGCACTAATTCATAGTATTCAAAAGCATCATTTAGCTCTGCTTCAGCTACTTTTAGAAAAGATACTTTCACGTTTTTCGGTACTTGGCAAAGACCTCTTCAGCGGAAGTAGTCTCAATTCCACCTTTTTTATAAGACTCAATACGAAAATCTGCCTCTTTTGCCCAAAGAGCATCTATTTTTGAGTCTGGACTATCAAGACTAACAAGTAGTTTCTCTGCAACATTTGCGCGTTCTGATGCACTTAGCTCAAGAGCTTGATTTAAAATAAAAATTGCTGTATTAGTCATATTTTTGGCCTTTCAAAATACTTATTGCATAACATATTTGAGTTCAGCCGGCCGTTGATTTTAGTCGGCTTTGTAAACACTCAATCGGGTAGGGCGTAGCTTTAGCTCACTAATATTTAATAGTGGTGTTCAATACGGGCTAAAGCCATGCCCTACAGAGAAATAAATTGGCTACAAGAGTAGCATTATTACTTTATCTATTGGTGTTATTTCGTGCTTAATGCTGAGTTACTCATCACCTGCGCGCACATCAAATTCAATTTTCCAATGATTGTCATCTTTGCTGGAAACAGCTTGTAACTCTAATGTACCTACTTCGGTTACTGAAGCTTGCAGATAGACAGGAACAATTTCACCTGCTTTACAATTTTCTTCTGATAAAGTGATTTCAATTTCATCTAGCTCTTCGAGTTCCTCGTCTGTCCAATAATCTAAACGTGTGCCAACCGTGTCTTCACGACGTGTTTTAGAGCCAAAGAAACGGAAGCGTACAGGTTCGCCAATGACTAGACCAAATTCTTCATCCAGTAAATCGGTTTCAGTTCCTTCTTCCATGCCAAAGGGTGCAATACACAAAGCTTGCAATTCAGGAGGCATACCTGGAACAGCTGGCATCGCACTTTCAACACCAACATAATAAGAAGCTGCTGTCCCCCCTTTAATGCGTACGCCTTTACCTTGTCGCACAAAACCATAATAAGCCGCACCACGTGCGACGGCCAAATCTAAATCTACGCCAGTTAATAAGCGTGCTTCGGGTGCTTGCTCAGCACGTAACCAAGAATTAAGCACATCCATTAAACGCTCAGAAAAACGTGTCGCTTTTAATACCCCACCATTAAATAATACGGCTGAGGGGTGAATGAAGGTAGCATTTTCTGGTAGAGAAACATCATTTAAATCATCAACCGCATTGAGTTGGCGGGTTAAAAAGGCGGCTAGGTGGCGTGTAATACCTGCGTCTTGCGCATAAGGTAAACCTGTGGTTCTTAAACCTGAGCGAGCACGGCTAACAGGGTGTTCGTTGCTAGAAATTTCGGGTAGAAAACCTTGGAGTAATACAGTATTAACTTCATCGCGGGTCAATTCTGTACGTAAAGTACCGCCAATTAATGAGGAGCCACGATTTGGCACAACGATAGGAATATTATCTGCTTCATTATCGCTGAGGATTTTTTCTTTGGCATCGCGGCAGGCATGAGTGAGCGCTTGAACTTGCCAAGGTTCTAAACGTTTGCTTTCTTTTTCAAGTTTAGCTTTTAGTGTGTAGGCTAACGCGAGATCCATATTATCACCGCCTAATAATATGTGATCACCTACCGCAATACGTGTTAGGTTTAAATTTCCAGCTTCTTCAGTCACAGCAATTAAAGATAAATCGGTTGTACCACCACCGACATCAATGACTAAAATAATATCCCCCACAGTGGCATGATTACGCCAATCGCCATGGCTTTTTTCAATCCAGCTGTATAAAGCGGCTTGTGGTTCTTCTAGGAGAATTGCATTTTGTAAGCCGACAGAGCGAGCGGCCTCTGCGGTTAATTCACGGGCAGCTGGGTCAAATGATGCCGGTACAGTAATGGTAATTTCTTGTTCAGCAATCGGGGTGTTAGGGTGTTGTTGATCCCAAGCATCACAAAGATGTTGTAAATAGGCAACACTGGCTTGATAAGGTGAAACGCGAGTGACTTCTTCAGGTGCTTCAGTCGGTAAGATAGGTGATTTACAATCAACTCCCGCATGGCATAACCAACTTTTTGCACTGGAGACTAAACGAATAGGTGTTTTTGAGCCTAAGTTACGCGCGATTTCACCGACTAAATAATCGGGTTTTGGTGTCCAAGGTAAAGCTGTATCGCCTGCGTTTATTTCTGCTTCATGCGCTTGGTATAAAAATGAGGGTAATTGGGCTTTATCTTCAATTGTACCTGGAGCAGTGAGCTGCGGAATCTGCAACACTTTTTGCTCTCTGTCATCTGCTTCTAGGTCAGAAATATCCACATAAGATAAAACGCAGTGCGTGGTTCCTAAGTCGATCCCAATAGAATAATGTGTGCCAGTACTTTCAAGTTCAGGCGCAGCGTTTTGTTCGGTTGGTTCGAGTATTTCAGTACTCTCCGTTTCACCTTCTGGAGCCGTATTAAAGTCAGTTATTGTTTCTGTTTCTGAATCAGTTAATGGGGTGTCTTGCGCTGAATTTCCTGTATTGAATAAACCTTTCATAGTTCGACCTCTGCTGCAGCAATAATATTGGCATTATGTCCTTGAGTTAATTTTGGTAATTTAACTTCAGTAACCTTCCAGCCTTTATGGACTAGAGTACCTGTAAAAGGTGCTTGACCTACAATATTTCCAGTTAAACGCACTTCAGAGGCATTAAAACCTTTATTTAGAGTAATTTTACTGTCTTCTTGTTCGGTACGGATTGTTGTTAAAGTAAAGTGCTCTTTAATAACTTTATGACAACCTGTATGGACAACACGTGCAGCAGCGCCAATATCTTGGTCACTATAAGCATTGACATCTTCTTTAATAAAATCGATAAAACGTGCTTCGGTTTGTAATAAACTTAATAGTTGTAACGCGGCATCGGGCGTTGCTTCTTTTAAAACGATAGGTTCTGGAGCAGGTTGTTGGACTATTTTTTCAACTTCAACTATTTTCTCTACCTCAACAATTTTTTCGACGATTTTAACTTCAGGTTCACGTTTGGGTATTTTTGTCGAAATAGCTTGTTCTTTATTGTCCACAGCTTTTTGTTCAGGTTTTTTAGCTTTACGTATGGCACTCATTAAGAGCACAAATAATAAAATAATAACGGTAAGAGCAAGGCCAAAAACAGTCGCTGCTAAATAAACATGAATGGCATCAAACGTGGTCGGTATAAGATCTAAATCTATTTTAAATTGTGTGTTCATAAGTTTTGTGTATTTTTGTATTTTGTGGGAGTAGCTTTAGCCCCGGTTTCGCGACTAAAGTCGTTCCCACACAATTTGATAATGACTTTTTATTTAATTGTGGTTTTTTTGTCGTATCAGTATTACTGGGTTGCGCCTGATTTGCGCGCTGCTTCTGCAAAGATTAATGATTTAAGTATTTTTCGTGTCATATCTATGCGCGTTTTCTTGAGGTAGCGATCAGCAATGATTGGGGGTACGCCGTTACCAATAAACGTGGTGCGAATTTTAGAAAGTTCTTTTTCACATTGTTTCATAACAGCATCAGTAGCGACACGAGCATCAATTTTTTTATAGCCCTGTTTTTGTGCTTCTTTGTAAATGCAGTCAGTGTAGTTATATTTATCTGTCTGTACTTGTTTTATAGTAGCTTCGGAAAGGTTAGAGCCCGTCCATGTTGCGCCTGAGGGCTGTGTTTTTTCGGCTGCGAGGGCAGGAAATGCAAGTACGCAGAGTGTTAACAAGAGTGCTTTTTTCATATGAATATTGTGCTTAAAGTGAATCTGAATCTTGATTTTACGCGAATGTAGAGTAATGAACAATTGCCCAGATGTGTACGCGCTATTTACCCTTGTAATTGTCACGGGTTTCGGGGGTAAAAACAAGAGTTAAGCACAGAGAGTATTCGTGTTTTTCTATGTTTTCTGGGTTATTATTTTAACATGGGACATATTAAAAACTGTAGGGCGCGGCTTCAGCCTGCCTTTAGAGTGCGTGCATGGTATTGGCGGATTATAAAGCCACGCTTGTATATAGGATATCCCGTCTTAAGTTCATAGTCGTTTGCTGTGCTACAACTACTTCTAAATGACGTTTTTTTTCAAGACTTTAGAATTACGCAAATGATCGTAATTTTCTTGTAAGGCGTGCGGCAGTTCGTTGAAGTGACTTTCTTGAAAACCACGCTCTTTAAACCAGTGCATGGTTTGTGTCGATAGTGCGAATAATTGTCGTAGGGAGCTTTGTTTGGCTTTGATGAGTAACCGTTCTAAGAGTTGATTGCCGCGTGCCGCTTTGCGATAGTCGGGGTGTATCGCCATACAGGCAATTAAGCCAACATGGCTGTTGGTTATTTTGTGTAGTGCGGTACAGCCAATAATTAAGCCATCTCGCTCGATAACGATATAGTCATTAATATTAATTTCTAAATGTTCTTCGGAGCGAGCGACCAACAGGCCTTGTTGCTCTAGTGGTGTTATTAACTCTAGAATACCTGGAATATCGTTTAAAGTAGCTGGGCGTATGGATTCAAATTCTGTTGAACTAATTAAAGTGCCGATGCCATCACGGCTAAATAATTCAGTGAGTAATGCGCCATCCTCTTTTCTATTTAAAATATGTACGCGATTTACACCGGCTTTACAGCCCTTAATTGCCGACTGTAGTGCATGTTTTGTGCTGAATTTTAGCCGTGGCTCGTGGTCAATAAAGGCTTGTGTTTCGGCAGTGGTCATTTGTGCTATAAGCTGCCCAGACTCGATTGAATGGCAACTTTGCTCAGTCATTAAAATAAGCTTTTCTGCCTGCAAAGTAATAGCAACATCCGTGGCAAGCTGTTCAGCTGATAAATTAAATAAATCACCACTAGGCGAATAACCAACAGGGGAGATAAGTACGACGTGATCTAAATCTAGTTGTTGTTGGATTGCCGTCTTGTCTACATGTCTTACTTTTCCGGTATATTGCAAGTCAATACCATTAATAACCCCTTGAGGCTGGGCAGTCACAAAGTTCCCTGAAATGACACGAATTTTTGCGCCAGACATAGGTGAGTTTGCAACCCCTAGAGAAAGTAGAGATTCAATTTCTACACGAGCTAAACCAGCTGCTTCTTTAACGCATTGCAGGGCAGCAGCATCAGTAATGCGTAGTTGTTCGTGAAATAAAGAAGGTAGGTTTTGCTTTTTGAGTCGTAGATCTATTTGGGGTCGAATACCATGTATTAAAACTAAGCGTATGCCTAAGCTATTTAATAAGGCAAAGTCATGTACTAGGTTGTTTAAGCTAGCATCTAAAATGGCCTCACCACCAAAGTAGATAACAAAAGTTCGATTGCGGTGCGCATGAATATAAGGGGAGGAACCCCGAAACCAGTTAACGAAGGAGCTAGAATTATGCATAAGGGTATAGGGTATGTCGATCTCATGCTCACCCTGAGCATGAGATCGCTTATTAAACTAATCGCTTAGTTGTCTGTTACTGCACCTTCAGAGGCAGAATTTACTAACTTAGCGTATTTGGCTAGCACACCACGCGTATATTTTGGTGCAGGTTGTTGCCATTTAGCTAAACGAGCAGAAATTTCAGTATCGTCTACATGGAGTGTTAGCTTTTTAGTTTCTGCATCAATGGTAATTTTATCGCCATTTTCAATAATCGCTAAAGTACCACCGACATGTGCTTCTGGCGTGATATGACCGACAACAAAACCATGTGTACCGCCTGAAAAACGACCATCAGTAATCAGTGCAACATCTTTCCCTAAGCCTTTACCCATAATGGCAGAGGTAGGTGAAAGCATTTCACGCATACCGGGACCACCTTTAGGGCCTTCGTAACGAATAACAATCACATCACCCTTAACAATATCTCCGTTTAAAATTCCTTGTAATGCTTGCTCTTCGGCATCAAAAACCTTTGCTGTGCCGGTAAAGTGTAAACCTTCTTTACCGGTAATTTTAGCAACGGAACCTTGAGCCGCCAAATTACCGTATAAGATGACTAAGTGACTGTCTTTTTTAATGGGGTGATCTAATGGCAAGATCATATCTTGGTCTATAGGGTAAGGTTTAACGTTAGCTAAGTTTTCAGCTAAAGTTTTTCCCGTTACTGTTAAGCAATCGCCATGTAATAAACCACGCTCAAGTAGAATTTTCATCAGTGGTTGAATACCACCAATTTCAATTAATTCAGCCATTTGGTAACGACCACTTGGTTTTAAATCCGCCACCATGGGGACTTTTGCACCAATACGTGTGAAATCGTCTAGCTTAATATCAACGTTGGCAGCATTGGCCATAGCGAGCATATGTAAAACAGCATTAGTTGAACCACCTAAAGCGATAATGACGGTAATGGCATTTTCAAATGCCGCTTTAGTCATAATGTCGCTAGGCTTAATGTCATTTTTCAGTAATTCTAAAACCGCTGCGCCAGCGCGTTCACAATCTTTACGTTTTTCATCAGACACTGCAGCTTGTGCAGAGCTACCTGGTAGACTCATACCCATTGCTTCAATAGCAGATGCCATGGTGTTGGCCGTGTACATGCCACCACAAGAGCCTGCACCAGGAATGGCTTTTTCTTCAATAGCGGCTAATTCAGCATCGTCAATTTGATTATTGGCGCGAGCACCTACGGCTTCAAAAACCGAAACCACATCGAGTTTTTTCTCTTTATGACAGCCGGGTAAAATTGTGCCGCCGTATACAAAGATAGCAGGGCGGTTAAGGCGTGAGATAGCAATCATACACCCCGGCATGTTTTTATCGCAGCCACCAATAGCAACAACGCCATCAAAACCTTGGCAACCTGTCACTGTTTCAATCGAATCAGCAATAACTTCACGAGAAACTAGTGAGTATTTCATGCCTTCAGTACCCATAGAAATACCGTCAGAAATAGTAATGGTATTGAAGATAATCGCTTTACCGTTGGCATCATTCACACCTTGTGCTGCATTATCAGCGAGCTTGTTAATATGCATATTACACGGTGTTACCATGCTCCACGTTGAGGCTATGCCAATTTGTGGTTTTTTGAAATCTTCATTTTTAAAACCTACAGCATGAAGCATGGCACGACTCGGTGCGCGCTCCATACCATCGACAACTTGAGAAGAAAAGGTGCGGGTGTTTTTATCGTTAGCCATATGATTTGAGTCTCTTGATTGCAGAGTGAATAAATGGAAAGTTTTAAGGTTGTATTTATATTTCTTAATTAAAAAGTATCCCAGTTACTAGAGTGCTTACGTTGCCAGCTGATCTTTGGAATAAGTAAGCCAAAAAAGATACCAAGAAAAGATAAAATACCACCGTATAGAAACCAGTCCTGACTAGTACTGTCTTCTAACGCTTGTTTCTCTCTTTTAATTTGTTGTAATTCACGCTCAACATGAACAACGCGTTCTTGTAGCTCAACATTTTGTCTTTTTAGCTGTATAGCATTAGAGGCTGTTTGGCGTAAATCGCTGAGTTCTGTGCTGAGTTGATCGCGCTCTTTGGTTAATTCAGCATTGCTGCTTAACGCACCTGAATTATTTTGTTTTAATTCTTTTAGTGTTGCTTTGAGTTGTTTGTTTTCAGCTTGTAAAACTTCAAGTTCTTTATTGGCCTTTGCTAAAAACCATTTGCTAATAGGCTTGTTTAGCGTAAAGCGGGTAGGTATGTAGCCGACTACTCCAGAAGATGTTTTCACTTGACTGTAACCTGTTTCCTTGTTCGCTCCTAATAAAGTAAGGCGTGTCCCGCTGGGCAGCATTTTAATAATTTTATGCGAGCTAGATTCTCCGCTGCGTAGTGTAAATTTCATACTATCGGTGACATAAACAGATTTCGCCAGCGCAATATGGCTACTGAATAATAAAATAAAACAAACAATGTATTTCACAAAAAAGTCCTGTTACAAAAGGTTAATTACATCCAGTTTAACCAACTTAGGTACACATTAGCAATTCTAGTAATGCTTTTTGTGCATGTAAGCGATTTTCAGCTTCATTATAAATAACGCTTTGTTCGCCATCAATGATTTCAGCAGTAACCTCTTCACCGCGATGAGCAGGTAAGCAGTGCATAAATAAAGCGTCATCATGGGCTGCGTCCATAATGCTTCGATTGACCTGGTAGTTTTTAAAGGCGATTTCGCGCTGTTTTTGTTCCTCTTCCTGGCCCATGCTTGCCCAAACATCAGTTACAATTAAATCTGAATCTTTAGCTGCATCTAATGCCTGATTAAAAAGCTGTATCCTTTCACCACCTGATTTAATGATTTCTTTATTAGGAAGATAAGCTTCAGGACTCGCAATATTGAGTTTAAAATCTAAACGGACGGCTGCATTAATATAAGAATGACACATATTATTGCCATCACCGATCCAAGTGACTGTTTTGCCTTTAATATCACCGCGGTGCTCAAAATAGGTTTGCATGTCTGCTAATAATTGGCAAGGGTGTAATAAGTCAGTAAGGCCATTAATAACGGGTACGCTAGAGTGCTCGGCAAATTGAGTGACTGTCGCATGGTCATTGGTACGTAACATAATACCATCAACCATGCTAGAGATAACTTTAGCACTGTCTTTAATGGGTTCACCACGGCCTAATTGGGTGTCGCGCGGTGATAAGAAGATAGCGCTACCACCAAAATGGGTCATGCCAGTTTCAAAGGAAATACGTGTCCGCGTCGAAGATTTTTCAAAAATCATCGCTAAAACTTGACCTTTTAAAGGTTGAAAGTCAGGATTGCGGTTATTTTTTAGTTCAGTCGCGCGTTGAATTAAAGTGCGAAATTCATCACTTGATAAATCAAGTAAGCTGATAAAGTGTCTTGGGTTCATAGTATTATTTTTATTGTTGTGTATGACAATTAACTAAAACAGATAATTTGCTGACGAGCAGTTCAATTTGTTCTTTATTGATAATAAGTGGTGGTAATAAACGGATCGTGGTTGCGCCTGTCACATTGATAAGCAGGCCTTCTGCTAAGGCAATCGCAACTAATTCGGTGCAAGGTGCATCGAGCTGAATACCTATCATCATGCCTTTATTGCGTACTTCAAGGACATGCTTGTTATTTTTTAATTGCTCAGTAAAAGCTTGTTGAATGGCATCACCTTTATCTGCGGCTTGCTGACATAGGTTTTCATTTTCTATGGTGTTTAAAACGGCTAATGCAACGCTGCAAACGAGAAGGTTTCCGCCAAAAGTCGAGCCATGTTTGCCTGCTGTTAATAGTGTCGCTGCTTTGCCTTTCGCCATACAAGCACCAATAGGTACGCCATTGCCTAGCGCTTTTGCCAAGGTACAGACATCAGGAGTGATGTTATTGTGTTGAAAAGCAAACCAAGCGCCAGTTCTGCCGATGCCTGTTTGTACTTCATCTAACATCATTAATAAATCATGCTGATCACAAAGTTTGCGAATTTGATTCAGGTAATCAGGTGCTGGGATATTAACACCACCTTCGCCTTGTACGGGTTCGACTAATACAGCAACAATATTAGGGTTTTGTTGAATGGCTATTTCGATAGCATGAGTATCGTTATAGCTAACGTGGACAAAGCCTTCTAATAAAGGGCTAAAGCCATCTTGTATTATGGGGTTGCCGGTAGCTGATAAAGTGCCCATAGTGCGTCCATGGAAGCTTTTTTGCATAACCAGTACAACAGGGTTAGTAATGTTTTTATTATGACCATATAAGCGAGCAATTTTAATAGCAGCTTCGTTAGCTTCTGCACCAGAATTACCGAAAAATACATTATCCATGCCGCTAAGCTGACAAAGTTTAGTCGCTAGTTGCTCTTGAACTTCTATATTGTATAAGTTAGAGGTATGTAGCAAAGTTTTGCTTTGTTTACATATAGCTTCGTGAACAGCAGGGTGTGCGTGACCTAAGTTACACACAGCAATGCCTGAAAGTGCATCTAAATAGCGTTTATTATTTTCGTCCCAGAGCCATGCACCTTCGCCTTTAGTGAAGGTGACTGGCAGACGCCCGTATGTGGGCATGATATGGCTAGTCATAATGATGTGTTTGTTTAAAGCAAAAAGTAAAGCGTGAAAGTGCCTGTCTTTTTGAAAAAAGTGCTGATTATAGTTTTCTAAATTTTAATGAGCAAGGTAAATATTTGATTAAGCGCTTTTTTTGCTAGATAAATCCTGATAAAATTACTAGGTTTTTATTTTATTGAGTAAATATAATGGATGTTATAGACAGAATTAAAGAGCAATTAGCGAGTAACGATGTCATTTTATACATGAAAGGCACGCCTGATTTTCCACAGTGTGGATTTTCTGGGCAAGTTGCACAGATCATGCAGGCATGTAACGCAAAGTATGGGTCCTTTAATATCTTTGAAGATCAAGAAGTGCGTGAGGCATTAAAAGAATATTCTCAGTGGCCAACTTACCCACAACTTTATATTAAAGGTGAGTTAGTCGGTGGTTGCGATATTATTATGGATTTATATAATAAAGGTGAACTACAAAAAATGTTAGCTGCTGCGGATAGTGTGGCTGAGTAAATTAGGTCTAAGCAAAGGAATTTAGCAAAAAGGGAGTGCTTGTGTTTGCTAAACAATAAAAAGGGAAGTGTTACTTCCCTTTTTATGCCCATTGTTTTTAACAAACACCGTGCGCCTTTGTTTTAGTTTGTGTAATACCCTCTAAGTTTTCAAAATATTCAACAGCTCGTAGCGTATCTGAAAATAACTTTTCTGCCAGGTCTCGACTGAAGTTTTCTTTGATGACCATGCGTAAAACTACAATTTCATTGGCTTCGGCGGGCAAGGTATAAGCAGGAACAATCCAGCCATTTTTACGTAGTTCATCAGAAATATGGAAGGCGCTGAATTTGGGTGCACCTTTTAGTTTGACTACTACCGTCGGTAGAAAATTACTGTCTGTTAATACTTCAAAATAACCGGAGTCTAGTAGCTTTTGTTCCAGATAGCGAGCATTACTCATGATCGCATCTATGATATTTTGATAACCGCTCATACCTAAACGTAGAAACATATAATACTGGGCTAACAAATTAGAACTACTTTTAGAAAAATTTAAACTGTAGAGCCTCTTGCAAAAATCCAAATTTCACAGTCCTATATTTGCGATCAATTCTCATTCGTATTTTTTTAAAAAATCACCCCAGGGCTTACAACCTAAAACGATTGAGGCGTATTCACGGGCTATTCGTCGTATTGCAACCTATTTTAACGGACACCTGGATGACCTATCTCAAGATCAGCTGCTGGATTACTTTCATGATCTGCTTGGCCGCCTTTCCTTGAGTGCCGTTAAGCTGGATCTCTATGGATTGAAGTTTTTCTACACTCATGTCCTTGCTAAGCCTTGGGTCGATATTCCGATGATAAAACCACTATGCTGTACGCGTATTCCCGATATCGTGACGGTTGCAGAAGCACAGCAGCTGTTTATGTCGACACGTCAGTTAAGCTACCGTGTGTTCTATTTTACGGTTTACAGTATGGGCTTGCGTCTGGGGGGCGAGGGCTTAAATCTGAAGGTAGGGGATATTGATGCCACGCGAATACGTGTACATATCCGCAATGCAAAAGGCAACAAGGATCGTCTTGTCCCTTTGCCCCTCGCTACCTTGCAGGTGCTACGCTAATTCTGGGCGCTACATCGCCACCCCACGTTGATGTTCCCCAATCGGACGCGAGGGCTAAAAGGGGCGCATCTGGCTGAATCACCACTTGATCGTGGAGGTGTGCAGAAGACAATTGGACTTGTGACACTAAGGAAATGGGACTAAAAAAAGATTTCCTGTCACTCGCTACGTCACAGCTATGCCACACATCTGTTAGAATCCGGCGTTGGATTGCTGGAACTCCAGCAATTTTTGGGGCATAGTTCTCTGCTGACGACGGCACGCTATGCGCATCTGACCGATGTGACCTGCGATCATTTTAACTGCTCATCAATCAGCTGATCGGTGGTTTTAACGTGTCTTGGGGGGCGATTAGATGATTTTACTTTCCTCTATCATTGGTCAGTTTGAGGTGAATTTCCTTAACGCCTATCAAGGGCAGGTTCTGTCAGTTCAGCGAAAAGTGTTGAATGCGCTTAAAATCTGCCGAACAAAATTCAGCCCTGTTATGCAGGTCAGCTGTATCGACTGCGACCATCAATCTTTTGTACCGCACTCCTGTGGACATCGTAATTGCCAGTATCATGAATCTCAGTTGTGGGTTGAGAATCAGCTAAAAAACAGGTGGCGTGTGATTACTTTATGATCACATTTACCTTGCCTGCGCAGCTGAGGGCTCTGGCTAAAAAACACCAGAAATGATGACGCCTAATGAAAAACTCAAATCACTGGATCAGAATGAAGGTTACCTGAAAGATGCGCTATCTTTTGAGCAGCTTGATAAAGAGGCGTATAAGGTGAGTGATAATCAAGCAGCTGACCAAATGAACCTCGCTAAAAAACGATTATTTAAACAAATAAATGAACAGAAAAAATCCTGATTTTAGGGGTAGACTAAATGCTTCGTTCAGACTCATTTGTTAATTGGGAAATACTGTGGGTAAAGCTTTAAGCGAACCCCAGCCTTAAATTTATAAGACTGGGATTTCTTTCTTTCTTTATTTCTTTGTAAATTGATAAATATCACCAAATCTAGCTTTCAACGTCATATTTTTTTCATCCTTACTGACCACAGAAAAACTATCAAATTTTCCTGCTCTGCCTAAAATAGCAACCTTCAATTTATCATTTTCAACTTCATAATTTACGGGTAATTGATCATAATAACTCCCTTCACGTGGAATATTTTTAATAGTAACAGTACTATTATTAAAGACCCAAGTATCTTCTCGCGGCAAGAGTTCCTCTGATTTCTCGGATTTTTTAGTGTATTTCAGCGCCCAAGTTCCTTGAATATTTTGATTAGTCAGTGGTTCTGCGTATGCATTGTTACTGAATATTAGAGTACTTAATAACATTGCTGTTACATTTATTATTTTCATTTTATTTTTTCATTTAATCCATATTGAAGGATTATTGTACTCTCTTAGCTTAAGAAGAGTATATTTATATGCTAATTATTCATACGGATGGCTTATAAAATTCAAAGTAAGGGGAGAGTTTTTCTTAGGCTAATAGCAATGAGGAAGGCATATATCCTCAAAGCTATTTATTGGGAATCTGTACTCAACAATAGATTCCTATTCATATAAAATTTATAAGCTAGCCTTTTCAAGGCGGAATGTTTATAAATTTAAAAAAGTTTCTTCTTTAGAGGCTGATGGAAGCGTGCTATTAGTATTAAAAGTATTATTCAGTGATTGTACTAAGCCTTTTGCACGAGTCATAAGCATATCTAATGTTTCCTGAACCTCTTTAGTCCAGCCTACAGGTTGTCTGATAGGAAGAAGTATGCGCCATAAGGTGATACCTTTATTAAATAGAGCAGGGAGGTTTTCTATTAGACCGAGTTCAACTTGGCGTTCTGCCAACTTTTTGGCGATAAATTTGGCATGCACCTTACTACTGTATATATGTATGGGAATCAGAAAAACAATCAGTAAAAATAAAGCAACTGAGGCAATAAAAGGATCGAGTAAGACGGCTACTAAGCCCATTTGTATCTCACCAGCAACTAGCGTTAGGGCAATAAAGCTAAGTACGATAGTTAAGGTAAAGTGTGAGCGGTCTTTCCAGAGGTCAATTCCTTTTTTAACTTCATGTATAACAACTGTATCAAATTCAGTAATATGCTGCTGTAGATTGCTAAGAATGCGATAAGCACTTTCTACATCAATATTCGTTAATTTTTGCTCAATTGCTTGTTGTGTTGTAGATTCTGAACTTTGTGATAAGACAAAAAATTGTCCCGCTTCTAAGCCTAGGTGAATTAATTGTTGTTTCCAGTCATTAAGGTCAACCGGCTCTGTATTAAGTGATTCATTAATTATGTAGATAAATTTGCTTGGGTTATTACTTCTTGCTGCCTGCTTAAGGAAGGGGCTTAGTGAGCTACGAAAATCTTCTAGTGTAGAATGTCGCGCATCAAAGAAAACAAGAACTAAATCCGAAAGAGCACTTGCATGTTCACGTAATAATTCAATTTCAGCTTGTTTTTGGTTAGCAGTAAAGCCGGGAGCAAGAATAATTGTTTTATCTTTGAGCTGCTTACTATTATTAGTTTTTAATTCTAAGTAGCTGTTTATATTACGGCTTGCTCCTTTCTCTAGCTGCTCTAAGCGCTCACTAATATGGAAAAAAGGAAAACGCGGGTCACCATCAACAGCTGTTCCTGGTAAAGTCATTGAAGATGCATCATCACGATATACCAATACTGTAAATTGGGCATGAATTCCGTGTAGATCAATGGCAGGTGTTGTTGAGTTTAAATAATGATTAATAAATTCATTTTTCCCAGACGAGTCATCACCAATAACAGTGATGACTGGCGACCATGAATTTTTATTAGCTAAGGAATCATCCATGCCAATAAGTCCTAAGTCATAGGCCACTTGATCCAATTCATGGTACAGCCTGAAGGCTTGTAGCAAAGCGGGATTTTTATCAGCAAGTTGTTGTTCTAATTGTTGTAGTGAGGAGCTTACAGATTTTTCAGACATACTCATTAGCTTTAAACCGTTATGTTCAATAATTGAATAAAATGTGCCCCTCAAAAAAAGGGGGGAGGGTATTAGTTAGTAATTGATCCTAGGTTATGGCAGCAAGTAAATAGTGCGTGAACATGTACTATCCGTGTCTAGCTGCATTTAGATTATAGGATATTTTTAAATTCATACTAATTAATACTTAATTATGCACTGTATGTGCGCTTAATATAGTTCTCTACGATGACTTGGAATTCTTCAGCAATTCTATCACCTTTAAGTGTTACTGTTTTTTCACCATCTTCGTAAACTGGGGCAACAGGCGTTTCGCCTGTGCCGGGTAAACTAATACCAATATTCGCATTTTTACTTTCTCCTGGACCATTAACAACACAGCCCATTACAGCAACTTCCATTTCTTCTACGCCCTTATATTTCTTGCGCCAAGCTGGCATTTGCTCACGTAAGTAGCCTTGAATATCCATGGCTAATTTTTGGAAATAATCACTGGTTGTACGACCACAACCAGGGCAGGCAATAACCATGGGTGTAAAAGCACGAAACCCCATAGTTTGTAATATTTCTTGTGCAACGACGACTTCTTTAGTTCTTGCTGTGCCAGGCTCAGGCGTTAAAGAAATACGAATCGTATCACCGATTCCTTGTTGCATTAATACAGACAGTGCTGCAGAGGAAGCAACTATGCCTTTAGAGCCGATACCGGCTTCAGTTAAGCCTAAATGTAGCGTGTAATTACAGCGATTTGATAAGTCCTGATATATACTAATGAGTTCTTGTACGTTACTAATTTTACAAGACAGAATGATTTTATTTCTTGCTAAACCATACGATTCTGCAGCGGCTGCACTTTCTAAGGCAGAAATAATGATTGCTTCACGAGTAATAGCGGCTAATTCTTGCGGTTCAGCTTTTGCTCTGTTTTCATCTAATAAGCGTGTTAATACGGCTTGATCTAAACTTCCACCGTTAACACCGATACGGACTGGTTTATCGTATTTAACCGCACATTCTATCATTTGTTGGAACTGAGCATCCCTTTTAGAACCCTTTCCAACGTTCCCCGGATTAATTCTAAATTTACCTAAAGCTTCAGCACACTCAGGATACATTTCCAGTAATTTATGACCATTAAAGTGAAAATCTCCCACTAAGGGCACAGTGAAACCATTAGTATCTAGTTGTCTGCGAATTTCTGGGACAGCTTTAGCTGCTTCTTCATTATTCACGGTAATTCGTACTAATTCAGAACCTGCATTAGCAAGTTCCATCACCTGTTTTACTGTAGCTTCAATATTAGCTGTGTCAGTATTAGTCATGGATTGAACTACAATGGGAGCGCCACCGCCGACTTTAACGCTTCCAATAAGAACTGCTTCTGTGATTTTTCTAGGGCTAATTGACATAGTGAGTGGTTTTTTATCTTAATTACAATTACACTAAAGTATATATGAACATCGATAAAAAAAACAGATTGCTGTAGGTTAGCTTAATATGAGAATCAATTATTTCTCAGATATACATTTAGAATTTGGCCCCGCTGATTTACCTAATAACGATGCAGATATCATTGTTGCAGCGGGCGATATAGGCATTTATGATCAAGGGATAGAGTGGTTATTAGCTACTAATAAACCTGTGATTTATATAGCGGGAAACCATGAATTTTATACGCATGAATATCATGACACACTGCGTATATTACGGAATGAATGTGCTAATACTAATATCACTTTTTTAGAAAATAACACCGTTAAGTTCAGAGGTGTACGGTTTATTGGGTGTTCATTGTGGGCGGATTTATTTATTGAAGGCGAGGCAACTGCTGATGCTTTATGCTTGAGTTTAAATGATTTTAGAAAAATACGTTATGCTGACGGCATGTATAACCCAAAGCAATTTACCGCCTTATATAATTACTCAAAAATATGGCTTGAAAAAGAATTGACTAAGCCTTTTGATGGTCAAACCGTGGTCGTAACACATCACGCGCCAACTCAATGGAGTTGGTATGATTCTCCCAATACCATTAAAAAACTAGCGTATTGTAATGATTTGAAATCACTATTTCATGAACATGATATTACCATTTGGTTTCATGGCCATACACACAGTATCGGTGATTACCGGATAGCCGGTGCACGTATTTTGTCCAATACGCGAGGTTATGTAGGACGAAGAGTAGTTGATAACTTTGATATGAATAAAATTGTGGTTATTTAAGCAAGATTAAAGGATTTCATTTTATGAAATTATAAAAAATGCTGTAGATATTTATCATGTTGTTTAGCATAATTTTAACGTCTAAAAGCTGAAAACCATAAACTATAACAGTTCGCATAATGTATATTATGTTAAATTTAAAACCGAAGAAGATACCTAGTTGCTATATATAGATAAGCTACTGTACAATTTTCTTTTAAACTTTCTTAACTTACTTTAATGGCAAAACTCAATTTTTTATTACATCATTCCAGCCTAATGGTTTCTGATGTTGAAGCTTCGCTTTATTTTTACACTCAAATCCTTGGCTTACAACAAATGGATCGACCTGATTTAGGTTTTCCTGGAGCCTGGTTTCAGCTGGGTGAAAATCAACAACTACATATTATTAAATTACCTAATATGGACCCAACTAGTGGTCGGCCTGAGCATGGCGGCAGAGATCGACATGTTGCTTTAAGCGTTGATAATTTTGGTCTGGTGCGCAAGACTTTAGATGAAAATAATATAGTGTACTCGATGAGTAAATCAGGACGTAAAGCTTTATTTGTGCGTGACTTAGATGCTAATGCGATAGAAATTATTAGTCGTGATTAATTTAATAACTTAATTGGTCTATATAGAGCTAAGGAACGAGAATTCAATAATACCTGAGTCTGACTGTCTTTTGACTCCACAGTCACACTAGAATAACAGTTGCGTAGCTTACTTGCGCCTGTTTTCCTAGCACGACTGTAAAGCCAAAATTCTGCGCCATACTTTCGGGCATTATTAAACTCTTGCTCCTAAGCATACCGAAAAAATACTATCAGATTTTTCAATGGTAAAAATACCGGCCTTATTTAAACTTTATTTTTATAGCTATTGATGGACTTTAATTCTTTTGCCTTGCCCTCCTCTTTTTTTTCTTGGTTTACCCCAATTACGACCAGTTATGCATTAATTATTGCGGCTGAAATTGGTGATAAAAGCCAATTAGTTTGCATGACTTTAGCTGCGAGGCATCGAGCTACACCGGTTATTTTTGGTGCTATTGTTGCTTTTGCTTTACTTAATACCTTGGCAGTTATCTTTGGTGTTGCACTTACTAATTGGGTGCCAGCTTACTTAGTTGCAGCAATAGTCAGTGTACTATTTGCAGTGTTTGGCATACTAGCCTTGTTTTTTACCGAAGATGAAGACGAAGATGAAGCCTTACCAGAAAAAAGTACTCATGGCCTCTTCTTTACTACCTTTATTCTGATTACTGTTGCTGAGTTTGGTGATAAAACCCAGTTAGCAGTCGTTGCTTTAAGTAGTACGGCATTACCAGCTGCCATCTGGATTGGATCAACTTTAGCCTTAATAACAACGTCAATCTTAGGCGTACTGGCTGGTCGAACTTTATTGCAAAAAATACCACTCAGCTTATTACATAGACTGAGCGGCGTAATTTTTGTAATTTTGGCGGGGTTTGCAGCTGTGGAGGCGTATTATAGCTTTTATGCATCGTTTGATTCTTTCACTCAATTCTTAACCACTGTACAGTAAGGTTGTCACTCTTACCGCTAGCACGAAACATTGCTAGTTTTGCCTGTTTAAGCAAATTTATCTTATCCATATCTACCGTTGCTAAAGCAATAAACTCGCGATCCTTAGTAAACTCCCAGAAACCATCACTACAAAGAATAAAAGTTTCGCCTTGCTGTGCCGGCGGGTAAATATGGATATCTGGTAGAAATTGATTAGTAATATTAATGCTTTTTGTTAGCTGGTTTTGTTCAGGATGTGTACCCATTTTATGTTCATCTAATTTCCCTTCATCAAGAAGCCTTTGCGGGATAGAGTGATCTTGAGTACGCCAGATGATGCGTTGAGGGCTGATACGGTAAATACGTGAATCGCCACAGTGAGCACTAATAACGTATGCATCGGTGATAATTAAAATCACACACGTTGTATAGGCATCATACGCAACAGGATCACCTTGAAAAGCATCAGCCATCATAGCAACGGCATCATTAAACCACTTTTTTACAGTTTGTATAGGGGCGCTATTGATCAAAATACCGTATTTAGTCGCATACTGAATAAAACTATGACAAAAAAAACGTGCTGCTTTTTCACCGGCTTGATGCCCCCCTAAACCATCCGCTAAGACGAATACGGAATAATTAGGCGTTATCTTATTCAGCATATAATCTTGATTATAGGCTCGATCTCCTGCTGAGGTGAGCTGGTGAAAGCTGATTTCAGGCATTATCGTCGTACATTTCTCATGGCATTTTTCATATCGTTGACAGCCGTTGCTAAACCGCAAAAAAGCGCCTGCGCAATCAGTGCATGACCAATATTCAATTCAACTATTTCAGGTATTTGGCAAATCGCTTCTACATTATATAAATTCAAGCCATGTCCCGCATTGACTTTTAAGCCGGCACTATGCGCATAACGAGCCGCTTTTTGAATGCGCTCAAGTTCGGTCACTTGTTGTTGTCGATTTTTAGCATCTGCATAGCGCCCTGTATGCAGTTCAATAACAGAAGCACCGGCACTTACGCTGGCATCAATTTGTTGTTCATCAGGGTCAATAAAAAGGGAAACTTCTATATCAGCTTCAGCTAAGTGCTGACAAGCATTGCGCATTTTCTCTAGACGAGAGAAAACATCTAAGCCACCTTCCGTCGTTAGTTCTTCTCTTTTTTCTGGAACTAAGCAGCAAGCATAAGGCTTCACCTCAGCTGCAATGGTCAACATTTCATCCGTTACTGCCATTTCAAAATTAAGGCGGGTGTGAATCATTTCTTTTAATAAAAACATATCACGGTCTTGTATATGTCGACGGTCTTCGCGTAAATGCGCAGTAATGCCATCAGCACCTGCTTGTTCAGCTAATAATGCTGCCTGAATTGGCTCAGGATAGAGCGTACCTCGTGCTTGTCTTAAGGTCGCTATATGATCGATATTAACACCCAATAAAATTAATTGCTCTTGCATATAGATCTTTGTTGTAGTTTAGACATTAAGCGGCGGCTTTGCAGTGTTTTGCCTTGTAAATGAAAATCAATGACTTGCCGCATTAGCCATTTTGCTTCATTTAATTGGCGCTGATTGGTATAACTACCTTGGTGCATGGCAATTAAAGTAGCTCCGCTTATTTTCCCCTGACGATCAAAGCTAGGTCCTTGCTCAAGGTCAAAATGATAATTTATATCAGGCATAATTGGCTCATGACTGAGGCAATCATATTGCAATTGTAGCTCATAACCAAGCGCTTGCATTAACTGTACTTCAAAGTTACGTAACGCTGCTTCGATAGGCTGTTTAGTTTGAAGTTCTTGTAAACAAGTAAAATAAGCAAGAAATATATCTGGATAAGGCTCATCTAACGGAAGAAAGTAGCGCACTAATTCATTTAGATAAAAGCCGCAGTAGGTATTAATCCCCGGTAAAATTATCCCCGCATTACCCGCTTCGGCATGATTTAATAATTTAAGCCCACCTGCCCCTGTATAGCTAATATTTAAAGGCAAAAAAGGCCGTAATAAGCCTAAATATTTTGCTTTTTGTTGCCTAACACCTTTGGCTATCAGCGATATTTTCCCAGAGTTTTGAGTTAATACATCAATTAAAACGCTGCTTTCTTGATAAGGTTTATGATGTAATAAAAAACAAGCCTGTAAGCCTGAAGACATATGCGTTAACTTTTAAACCCTAAGCTTTGTAATGCGCGTTCATTATCTGACCAGCCAGACTTTACTTTAACCCATAATTGCAAATAAACTTTATGCCCGATTAAAGTTTCAATATCTTTTCTAGCTTCCATACCAATGCTTTTTAACAACTCACCGTTTTTACCAATAACAATATTTTTTTGGGTTTCACGCTCCACCCAAATCAATGCATAAATTTTAGTGATATGAGGTAACTCTTCATATTTTTCGATTTCTACGGTTAAGGCATAAGGCAGTTCATCGCCAAGTCTACGTGTTAATTTTTCTCTAATAATTTCTGCGACTAAAAATCGCACGGGACGATCAGTAATTTGGTCTTCCGGATAAATGGTATTGCCTTCAGGCAATAAGTCCATAATCAAGTTATCAAGTAGATCTAAGTTAGTTTGCTTTAATGCAGAAATTGGCACGATTTCTTTAAAGGGAAATTTTTTTTGTGCATCAGCAAAAAAAGCAAAAATCTTTTCTTTATCTTTAACGCGGTCGATTTTATTAACGGCTAGAATAACTGGCAAATTAGCTTTTTTTAACTTTTCAAAAATAACCTCGTCATACTCTTGCCAAGCTAAGCCATCAATTAGCCAAACCACTAAATCGACCCCTAATAAAGTCGTATCAGCTGTTTTATTCAAATAGCGGTTAAAGGCTTTTTTATTACTTTCATGCATACCTGGAGTATCCATGTAAATTGCTTGCCCTTTTTCATTGGTATTAATACCTAAAATTTGATGTCGAGTGGTCTGTGGTTTGCGGGAAGTAATGCTGACTTTCTGCCCTAATAGATGATTCATTAAGGTTGATTTACCCACATTTGGCTGACCAATAAAGGCAACATATCCACAATTCATTTTGATTCCTTAGCTATTTCTTGTAACATTAATTCAGCTGCATGTTGTTCGGCTTTTTTTCTTGAAGCGCCTGTCCCTATAAATTTAATTTTAAGTAAATCAACTGAGCATTCAACCTGGAATGTTTTTTCATGAGCCAATCCCGATTCACTGATTAATTTATATTTAGGTATGTCGATTTGTCTAGCCTGCATATGTTCTTGTAAGCGAGTTTTAGGGTCTTTTTGCCAATTATCTAAACTAAGTTCATTCAAACGATCAGTAAACAACATTAAAATCCAAGCTTTACAAGGCTCAATACCTTGATCTTTAATAATAGCGCCCATAATGGCTTCTAAGGCATCCGATAAAATAGAGTCACGCCGATATCCCCCACTTTTTAGTTCGCCTGACCCTAAAATTAAGTAATCACCAATCTTATGTTTTCGAGCAAGTTCAGCTAAAGAGCTTTGATTAACTAAACTAGCTCTTAAGCGACTTAAAATCCCCTCGTTTGCATGTGGGAACTTATTATAAAGTGCTTCAGCAATAACAAAACCTAAAATAGAATCACCTAGAAATTCTAAACGTTCATTATTTTTTGAACCTATACTGCGATGTGTTAGTGCTAAAGTAAATAACTCAAGTTGAGAAAAACTTAGGCCTAACTTTTTACAAAGAATTTTAGGAGATTTTATCACTGCTTGCCTACTTCTATCTCATTATCAAAATCAACCCAGACGCTTAGATTAGCTAAAAGAAGCTGCTTAGTATGATAAACAATTTTTACTTTTAAATACCCTGGTCGTGAAGTAATTTTGACATCTTTTCTCTTAATATCATAAACATAGTTCATGCTGAATTGTTTACTTAATGTAATCCATACAGCCCTCTTACTTTCATTTTCTATATTAGGGTGTCTTTTTAAACTTTCTAATGCTTGAACCACTTTATTATGCTCTATATAAATCGGTCCCACTTTTAAGGCTAATAATGTAAAAAAACCAATCAAGCCTAAAACAAAGATCAAAGAAATTAAAGTTAAGCCCTGTTGTTTTTGATACCCCTTTTGCATTTCTCTTCTCCTAACTATTTAATAACAGTTCCAATACGGTTAAAACCAATGCCAGTATTTTCCCAGTCCCAATTCATCCAGATAAAAAATGCCTTACCTACTAAGTTTTCTTCAGGAACAGTGCCCCAGTAGCGACTATCATTACTGTTATCTCGATTATCGCCCATCATAAAATAATGCCCTTGAGGTACGATAAAAGTGCCTTTGATATTGGGTGCGTTATGGTTTATTAAAATCTTGTGCTCGACTCCCAATAAATCTTCTTGTCGTAATTCTGCACCAGTCATACTCTTCCCTTGTCCAATTCCCACATACCGGCCTAATGAGTCTTGTTTAATAAACTGCCCATTAATATAAAGGTGTTTATCAATATAGCTAATATGATCGCCTGGTAAGCCAATAAGTCGCTTTATATAGTCAACTGATGGATTTTTTGGGTATCTAAACACCACTGCATCGCCTCGCTGTGGTTCTGAGATATCAATAATTTTTTTATTTATCACTGGTATACGAATACCATAGGTAAATTTATTCACTAAAATAAAATCACCTATTAGTAACGTTGGCATCATTGACCCCGATGGAATTCTAAAGGGCTCTGCAATAAATGAACGTAGTAAAAATACCACTAAAACAACGGGGAAAAATGATCGTGCATATTCAACGATTAATGGTTCATTTTCTTCAATATATGGAGTATTAGTGCGTTTGAGCTGATAACAATAGCCGCCCCAAATAATACCCGTCACAAGTGATGCTGAAAATAGAAAAAATGAAAAATCAAAATCCATTACTGTATTACTCCTTAAGAGTCTTTATTAACTTGTAAAACGGCCAAAAACGCCTCCTGTGGAATTTCAATATTTCCCACCTGCTTCATGCGCTTCTTACCTGCTTTCTGTTTCTCAAGTAGTTTCTTTTTACGAGAAATATCACCACCATAACATTTTGCTGTCACATTTTTACCCATAGATTTAACGGTAGAGCGCGCAATAATTTTTCCACCAATAGCTGCTTGAATGGCAACTTCAAACATTTGCCGTGGAATTAACTCTTTCATTTTTTCAACTAAGTCACGGCCTCGTGACTGACTTAAATCTCTGTGTACAATAATTGATAGTGCATCAACTCTATCGCCATTAATCAAGACATCTAATTTAACCAGTGCCGCTTCTTGAAAGCGTTTAAACTCATACTCAAAAGATGCGTAACCGCGACTCACGGATTTAAGGCGATCAAAAAAATCCAATACGACTTCGCTTAAAGGAAGTTCATAATGTAAAGATACCTGGCTGCCCATGTATTGCATATTCATTTGCACACCGCGCTTTTCAATACATAGACTAATAACATTACCTAAATAGTCTTGCGGAACTAAGATGTTCGCTTGAATAATAGGCTCTCTAATCATTTTTATAGAACCAATGTCAGGCAAATTAGCAGGATTATCAACATAGAGTAAGTCGCCTTTATGAGTTTCAACTTCATAAACAACAGTTGGCGCGGTAGTAATTAAATTGACATTATATTCACGTTCTAAGCGCTCTTGTATGATTTCCATGTGCAGCATACCCAAAAAACCACAGCGAAAACCAAAGCCTAAAGCCTGTGATGATTCAGGTTCAAACTGTAATGCAGCATCATTTAAACGTAATTTATTTAATGATTCACGTAAATCTTCATAATCATCTGAACTTACAGGATACAGACCAGCAAAAACACGCGGTTGGACTTTTTTAAAGCCAGTTAATGCATGAGCACAAGGGTGGGCAGTACCGGTAATCGTATCACCTACTGGAGCGCCATAAATATCTTTAATAGCGCCTACAACAAAACCTACTTGCCCTGTTTTTAATTCCAAAGTATCGATGCGTTTAGGTGTAAAAATACCAATACGTTCTGCGATAAAACTTTTTCCTGTCGACATAATGGTAATTTTTTGTTTTTTAAGCAAACAACCATTTACAATTTTTACGAGTGATACAACTCCCAAGTAATTATCAAACCACGAGTCAATAATTAATGCCTGTAAAGGTGCATCTTCATCTCCTGATGGTGCAGGAATGGTGTGTACCAACTCTTCTAAAATTTCAGCAACACCTAGCCCTGTTTTAGCACTGGCATGTAAAGCATGTTCAGCCGGAATACCAATAATATTTTCAATTTCAGCAATAACTTTCTCAGGGTCAGCAGAAGGTAAATCTATTTTATTTAATACAGGCATTACTTCGAGGCCAAGTTCAATAGCTGTATAGCAATTAGCCACGCTTTGTGCTTCAACACCTTGACCAGCATCAACTACTAATAGTGCACCTTCACAAGCGGCTAGTGAACGAGATACCTCATAAGAAAAATCAACATGTCCAGGGGTATCAATAAAATTTAATTGGTAAATTTCGCCGTCTTTAGCGGTGTAATTAAGTGTTACACTCTGTGCCTTAATAGTAATACCCCTTTCACGCTCAATATCCATTGAGTCTAGAACTTGAGCAGACATCTCACGATCAGATAAGCCTTCACATAGCTGAATAAAGCGGTCAGCTAAAGTAGATTTCCCGTGATCGATATGCGCAATAATCGAGAAATTTCGTATATTTTTTAAATCCATCGTGTCTTAATTACAAAAATAAAAGTGTGAAAAATGAAGCTGCAAACATCTGTCTACGACTGGTTGTATTGCATACCCAATAAGAGTATTTTAACAGAAGCATGATGCTCTAGCGTTAGTATTAGCGCTTAGCCTTCTAAAACAAAGTCAAAGCTTTGTAATAGTGCGGGTAATTCTTGGCGTGTTATAAGGTTTATGGGGATTATTAGGTCATTTACCGACAAGCCTTCATAGTTTAGTGACTCTTGTTCAACATAGATGTTCTCTATATCATAGAGTTCCAATGATCGGTAAATAGCGCCTATATCTTTACTTATCACCCTCATATTTTGTTGCTGGTTTTTTAAGTGAAAAACTGCATCATCTAATAATAATAGGCTTACTTTCTGATCAAAGGCAGCCGTTATTAATACAATATCTAATACTTCCTGTACTTTAATGCTGCTATAAGCAGGTACTTGCATCACAAATAAAAATGATTTGCTCACACTAATGTTCGCTCATATTGTCATTGGATAAATAACTCTCAGCATCGACATCAACCGATGGTAGCATTAAAAAAGCACCTAATTCCATCATCGCTTTACGGTAAACTTTACGCTTAAAATATACAACGGATTTTAATGGCTCCCAGTATTCAACCCATTGCCAGTCATCAAATTCCGGTTTCTTATGTTGATCTAAAATAACATCGGCTTCTTGGCCCACTAATTTTAATAAATACCAAACTTGTTTTTGACCTATACATAAGGGGTGTGAATTACGTCTAATATATTTTTCCGGTAATTTATATTTCAACCAATAGCGAGTGCGCCCTAAAATTTGCACATGCTCATGCTTGAGTCCTGTTTCTTCGCATAGTTCGCGATACATCGCTTGTTCAGGGCTTTCATTATTTTCTATTCCACCTTGAGGGAATTGCCAAGAATTCGCACGCGCTCGTTTAGCCCAAAATACTTGACCTTGAGCATTACAAAGGATTATGCCGACATTTGCTCGGTATCCTTTAGAGTCAATCATCTTTAAAACCTATATTTTTACTGTTCGCAATAAGCTCCTAAATGATAGAATCCTTGTATTGAACATAAAGAACGCAATCTTTAACCTGTGATTCGCGTTCCTTTGCATTACTTATGCACACCATTGTTCCACAAATAGCTGAGTGATACCATCCCCATTTTTTAAAATTCTTAACCTAAAGTGAACTAATAATGAGTTTAGCGATTTTCGATTTAGATAATACCTTACTTGCTGATGATAGTGACTACCTATGGGGGCAATTTTTAGTTGACCAAGGTATTGTTGACTCAAGCTATTATGAACAAGAAAATGACCGTTTTTATAAAGAATACAAAGAAGGCCACCTAGATATTTATGAATTTCTGAGCTTTTCTTTGAAGCCATTGGCCGACAATCCATTACAAGATTTACTTAAATGGCGTAGTCAATTTATAGAAGAGATTATTCGCCCTATTCTTTTAAAGCCTGCTCAAGAACTTATTAATAAACATCAACAAAAAGGTGATATTTTATTGGTCATTACTGCAACCAATAAATTTGTCACAGAACCTATTGTCAGCCTATACGGTATAAATCATCTGCTCGCTACAACACCTGAATTTCTAGACGAAAAATATACAGGAAACGTGACTGGAACGCCTTGTTTCCAAGAAGGAAAAATCACTCGTTTAAATGAATGGTTGCAAATAACAGGACATACTTTAGATGATAGTTGGTTTTATAGTGATTCGCATAATGATCTACCCTTATTAAAACTAGTAGAGCACCCTGTTGCCGTTAATCCTGATGAAAGATTAAAACAGTACGCAGAAAAATCAAACTGGCCAATTATTAGCTTACGTGATAAATAATGACTCTCCGTATTAGTTTAAATCATTACTGGTAATGATTAACTCCCATAATAAATCTGGGCATGTCTTAAATTAGTATTCGTTGGCTTAAAAATTAGGCCATGAAAGTATAGGGCTTAATGACTATAATTTATGATGATTAGCTGAAAAATGGCTTAACCTACTTATACAATAGCGATCTTTAAGTTGTACTTGATAGATAACGCCTGAATTCAAGTCATATAGTAACCACCCTACTTATTTCTGCTTCCAACTACCATTAGCGGTTTGATACCACCAGCCAGACTGAGCATGACTTATCCAACGCTGAGCAAAAGTAGATTTAATCTGTGCTGCCCATTCAGGGTGCCCATTTGCATTAGCAATAGCTTGATATAATTTATATCGATCTGCATTTTCCGCAGCAATTAATTTACTTGATTTATTACGATCTTTGAGTGGTGCACTGCCTTTAGTTGTTAATAAACCATCCGCTCGAATAGCTAAAACACCCTGCTCATAAAAAGGAATTAACGCCCCAAATCGAGCGCGCATATCTGCCGTTATACGTCTAATTTCAGGGCTATTAACGGATAAATTCGCTTCCGCATGTGCAGATGAAATAAAGACTGAAATCGTCTGATCAACTAGCTGGTAAACACTTACCTGCCATTTAGGCAAAGCACTTTGTGGACTCATTTCAGATTGCGGCTGGCTTGGTTCAAGCGTTTGTATGTCTTGAATAATTTCATCGGCTGCTTTTTCTGCCGCAGCAGCAGGGAAGTAAATATTAATCGTTACACAAGCTGTTAACAGCAATGCGCCAAATACAGGTAGGTTTTTAATACTCATAGTACAGTTATCCTTTATTCAATAATATATTCATCTGATGTTGTAATTCTGCGTAATCGTTCTAGTAAAACGCTCCAATTTAATCGTGGGTTATAACCAATAATATTAATCCTTGGTAATCCTCCACCCTTAACAAGGTAAAAGCCATTATCTATCGCCTCAACCCCCATTAACTGGCAAACACCTTGATGCAAATAGCAACCAAACCCTAGCTTGTCATATCTAAAGCTACTAAACAAGCTGAGGAAGCCTTTAGATAAAACATCAGCCGCACTGTTGCCACCAATACTAGCAATATTTTCTACCGCTTTCTGACTAATTTTATGGGTAGAATCATCACCTTCAGGTGTCCCCATCCAAGCATAAAATGAAACTGGCTGCCAATTTTCTAAATACAAATTTTGCACTACCCCCGATAATTTACCTTCAATATTTCCTATATGAAACTTACGTGTAATCATAGATAAATCCAAATTATCAAATTCCAGATCCATATAAAACTGAGCAAAATTTGTAAACATACCGGATGAAGCCAAGTTATTAATCCTTACTTGCCCACCAAATACGCGCATCTTTAGTTCACCATCGAGTGACAAAGTTTTATTTTGATAGCGTACTGAGGGAATATAGCCACTTATTGAGCCCGTCAGTGGCTCCCAGTTTAATGCTCTTGATAATTGCTCCAAGGATAAATTATCCGCCCATCCTTTAAAATGCACGATTGGATCATCATTATTTTCAGTTGTAGAAAAGCTAAATTTCTGAATAAATAATTCACCCTCTAATACGCCTAATTTAGCTGCTTGCAATAATCTAAATTGCCTATCAAATAAAGTAAAGTCTAGCTGCCCAGGTGCAAATGGAATGGCTCTAAGATTGAGTGTTTGCCAATTTATAAAAGAGGCTTGATTCTTATTTTGTTTAGTCCAATTAACCTCAGCATTCGCTTGACCTAAATAAAACCGCTGCTCATTATCACGCAAAGTAAATTGCTGCATATCGAGATTAATTTCTGACAAAATATTTTGCTGTAATTTCAGCTTAACCTCTAACTCTCCTTGTAATTCAATACCCTCTGTCGCTAAAAAAGGGGCTAGATAGACTGGCGTCACTGGCTTTAGCTGAGGAACATACAGCTCTAGCTCTGCTGATTCAATCAGTAAATCCGATTGATAATTTATAGCTGCACTTGCTTGAAGGCTGAGAAGTTGAGTATGTTTAAATTCAATGCTCTTCAACTCAACCTGTTTCTGACCAGGCCACCACGAACCATTATTTATCAACGTTACAGCATGAGCACTATTAATAGACAAATAAATTGGCTCTACATATAAATCACCAGAGGAAATATCAATCAGGTTTTGCCATTGCCATGCTTTTGCTCCTTTTTTCATGCTAAGTTCAGTTTTTAATGTGAGCGCATCACTAGCAATACGCCCCTGTTGATCTTGCATTGATAGCTGATCTAGTAGGGCAGTTGCTAATATTGTCTGCACAGCCCCCTGCTCTCCTATCATTTCTATATCAATATCAGCTAGTCCTTGGCTAATATTGAAAAGGTCTGAAGCTAAAAATTCCTTAAACTGCACTAAATTTAATCTTTGTGCTTTAAAGCGTAGTTGCCATTTTCCAGATTGATCTTGTGCATTAAGAGAAATTTTGCCACTAAACCCCGTCAAATTATCAATGACTAATTTACTTTTTTTGCCTTTAACTTGAAGTGAGAAGTCAAAAGCGTGTGCTTTAAAATCACTGGAATTGAAGCGCCCATGCCCTTGTTGGCAATCCATATAATTCTCACGCCAAATAAATTTTTGGCAACGAATATTAAGCTTACTAAAATTATTAAAGGGAGCTGGGAGTTTTAAGTGAGCAGAAATAAGTGATATTTTCGGCGCACCTTGATCAAGCTGAATTATTTTTAGCTTTGCATTATGCAATGACCAATCATTCGCTTTTATTTTATCAACACTAAAGGTGACGGAATCCAAAGCAGAAGCAACAGAGCAGTAACCGAGTGCAGTATATAGCAGACAGATATAAAGTATTAGGTGATGTAAGGCTTTAAATTTCCTTAAGCAAAGCAACGGCATTAAAAATATATTTTCAGTATCAATGAATTATGACCTTTTTATAAATGTAATGGTCAAGTAAAACAGGACACTTTCTTAGACCTCTTTTTTATGGAACTCACGTTCAAACTCTAAGGGGGATTTATAGCCTAATTTAGAGTGTGTCCGCTTACCGTTATAAAAAGTCAAGTAATCAATAACACTTAACTTAGCCGCTTCTTTTGTTCTGAATTTTTCGTAATTGAGTTGCTCGCTCTTGAGGCTACGAAAAAATCGCTCTGTCGGGCTGTTATCCCAGCAATTACCTTTCCGACTCATGCTTTTTGCTCAATCTTCATAATATCTATGTGATTACGATACTCTTTGCTTGCATATTGGCTACCACGATCCGAATGATGCAGCAGTCCAGGCTTTGGTTTTCTGCGCCAAAAAGCCATCTGTAAGGCATT
>Ga0256840_1000797_pt1 | contig 31358 bp, 33 predicted proteins | sample 355202metaG_FD_185969 | JGI IMG/M metagenome (GOLD analysis project Ga0256840, IMG submission 185969) | Hydrothermal vent microbial communities from Mid Atlantic Ridge, Atlantic Ocean - 355-202 | ecosystem: Environmental > Aquatic > Marine > Hydrothermal vents | place: Atlantic Ocean: Mid... | reverse complement strand
ACGGGTTCCGAGAAACTGGCATTGAAAGGTTGTATTTTATCAAATTAGAGCTTATAATTAATCAAAATTTTGTTAAAATTACAAAAATTTTATCTAGGAATGTTAATGCTAAGATTTGCGTCCAGCCCTACTGGAGATATGTATATAAATGATTTAAGAATTGCTCTCTTAAATTATATTGTATCAAAACAAAAAAATGAAGATTTGATTGTTCGTATAGACGATATGGATAAAGAAAATAATATTGAAGGTAAAGACCAAGAAACACTCGATATTTTGGGACTTTTTGGCATTGAATACACACAAGTTATATACCAAAGTCAAAATATTCGTTTTTATTCAGCAATAGCATTGCAACTTTTGCATGAGAAAAAAGCTTTTTCATGTTTTTGTTCTGATGAATGGTTACAAAAAAAACGCAAGGAAGCTCAAGAAGCCAATAAACCTTATCAGTATGATGATGCCTGTAGAAATCTGCCACCAGAACTTGTTATAGATAATACTGCTCCTTTTACTGTCAGAATAGTACGCCCTGATAAGCTTGGTTTTTCTTCCGATACAGTTGATAGCTTTGTTATAATGACGCAAGATAAAACGCCTACCCCTAATTTTGCCTGTGCAGTTGATGATATGTTAAATGATATTTCAATGATTATTCGCAATGAAAAATATCTCAATAATACATCTAAACAAATACATGTAAGAAACCAACTTAGATATGACAAAGAGATTGAATATGCACATTTATCTAGTATAGAAAATGAAGTCAGCGTAAAACAGCTTTTAGAAGAAGGGTATCTGCCCGAAGCTATTTCAAATTATTTAATATCAATCGGAACAAACCCTCCAAAAGAAATTTTTACGCTAGATGAAGCGATACAATGGTTTAATTTAGAGAATATTTCAAAAAGTCCTGCCCATTTTAATATGGACATGCTTCAAGACATTAATAAAAAACATTTAAAAAATCTGGATGCTACCGAATTGTCTCGTTATGTCGGCTTTGCTGATGCGGAAATCGGCGAACTTGCCCGTCTTTATATAGAAGAGGTAGCAACAACAAAAGAATTAAAAGAAAAAATTGCACCGATTTTTGCGCAAAGAAATATTTCTGATGAATTTACAGAGCAAACTGTTTTTATGGCACAAACGATTAAAAATGCACCCTACTTTGAAGAATATGACGAATTTAAAAACTATATTATGAAAGAGACAGAGCTAAAAGAAAATGACTTTTCTAAGCTATTTCGTATTTTGCTTACAAATGCTGAGCAAGGTCCAGATATTGCAGAGGTATATAAATACTTGAAAAACTACATGAAGGAGATTATTAAATGAGTGCATTGATTGAAATTATACAAGGGGTCGGCGGTATTTTCATAGGGCTGATAAATGTTTATATTTGGGTAATTATTATAACAGCATTGCTTAGTTTTGTGAACCCCGATCCATATAATCCAGTTGTTCAGTTTCTTTACAGAGTTACAAATCCGGCATATGCCTTTGTACGAAAATTCATGCGAACAGATTTAAATGGACTAGATTTTGCACCGCTCATTATTATTATAGCGTTGCAGGTGCTTATTGTCGTTATACGATCTATACTTTACTAAAATTACTGATTTTGTTTAAAAACTAGCGTAGTGGAACTTTGCCCCATTTGAATATTTAAATGTAAGGTTTCCTGCTGTTTTGCAAAACCGACAAGATAATACTGATTCCATTTTGACGCAAATGAAGTCAGTAATGTAAACTCATTTTTGGCAGATAAGTCTTCTGCTAAAAGCGCAGGCATGCCATTTAAAGAGAAGTTGATTATATCATTTTTGTTTTTAGCATATAAATATATATAAAAATATTCATAATCCTTATAAATTTTCGGATTTATTTTGTTCAAATATACAGCTGTTACAATACCGACAACTTCAGCTTTTTCATTAACAACTTTACTACTTTGAATATTATCTTCAGCAAGTTCTTGAGATTTTGATATATGAAACCTTTCAAAAGCATTTTTTTGTGCACATCCACCAAAAGTTATGATAAAAAATACTAGTATCGATATAAATTTCATTTTTAGCCCTGTTTTTTTGAGAGAATTATATCTTATTAAACTCTTCTTTTGTATAATAAACTTAAAATTTAAACAAAGTCATACATTGAAAAAAAGATTAGCAGTTGCATTTACAGGACCGTCTAACAGCGGTAAAACGACATTGATACTAAAAGTAGCCAGAAAACTCATAAATGAGCATCATTTGGAAGTAGCCATCATAAAGCATGACCCAAAAGATAAAGCACGATTTGATGTTGTAGGCAAAGACAGTTATAAATTCAGCGATACGGGTGCAGAAGTCATTGTAACTTCACCCAACAGAACAACATACTTTTCACACCGTCAAGCTGATTTAGATGAAATGATACGCATGTTTCATTCTTTTGATATTTTACTTGTTGAAGGGCTAAAAAACCTCCCTCTGCCTCGTATTAGTATCTTCAGGAACTCTATAGATAAAGATTATTTTCCATATATGGATGCTTTGGCAATAGATGAAACTATAAAAATAAGTACATATTCTCTGCCGGAAAATGTAGATATTTTAGATTTAAACAATACCGATGAAGTCATATCGTGGATATTGAAAAATGCAAAAAAAGTTTAACAAAGGATGGAAAAATGAGAGATATATTTGATGCAATTCAAAAAAGTGCAAAAAGAATAAAAACAGCAATAGACACCAAAGACATAGGCTATTCACAGCAAGAAAATAGTTCTGGAGAGACACAATTAGAACTTGATATCAAGTGCGACATGATTATTGAAGAAGAATTTTCAAAAATTGCTTCTATTCACACTATAGCTAGTGAAGAAAAAGAGCATGAAGAAGTTTTACATGAAACTGGCAAATACTTTATAGCATACGACCCCCTTGATGGTTCATCATTAATTGATGTCAATCTTAGTGTCGGTTCTATTTTTGGAATTTATGAAGGTGCTTTTGGAACACAAAGAATGGTTGCTGCATGCTATGTAGTATATGGTCCGCGTGTTGAAATGGTTTTTTCTCAAAACAAAACAAAATTGTATCTTTTACAAGCCGGAGAATTTGAGTTTGTCAAAGAAATAAGACTTGGTGAAAAAGGTAAACTGATGGCTCCGGGCGGCACACAGCAAAACTGGGAAAAATACCATAAAGCTATGATTGACGGCTTTTTTTCTGAAGGGTATCGTTTACGATATTCTGGGGGTATGGTTCCTGACCTACACCAAATTCTTCTCAAAGGTGGTGGACTCTTTAGCTACCCTGCTACAAGTGATAAACCTGCAGGAAAATTGCGTCGTCTTTTTGAAGTTTTCCCTTTTGCGTTTGTCTATAAAACATCTGGCGGTGAAGCGATTGACGGTAAAAATGAGCTGATGAGTCTTGGTTACGCACATATTCATGATACTTCACCATGTTTTTTTGGTTCAAAATATGAAGTTGATAGAGTAAAAGAGGTATATGCAAAGAATGCATGAAAAGCCAAAAGACAAGTTTGAACTCTATCTTGATGAAATGATACAAAAAGTCCAAGCGTGTCAAGAACAAAAAAACCACAAAAGTTGTAGCTTATGCGAACACTATTTTGGTTGTGAATTACGAGACGAGTATATCAAAGCCGTTTATAACAGTATGTCAAAAGGCGAAACTGGCGGATTTGAATTCTAATGCTATTGGCAATAGACAACATTTTAGATAAAATACATTAACAGACTTCTTGCATAACCCAGATACATTTCAGAGGGTTAAAAAGTAGTGAGATAGTGCAAAATAAATTTTTATTCCTAGCCAAAGCTAAGGATAAAATATTTTTTTGTGCTAGATTGCTACTTTTTAGTCCTCCCTTTGGGCACATACAAGAGAGCCTTACTCTGCGTTAGATAACCCCAACCGTAGCTACAGCTACGCTTGAGAACATCTGCCTTGATTAAAACTCTCTTGTATGAGCTGAGATATATCTGGGTTATGCAAGAAGTCTAATATTTAACAGGATAAAAAATTGAGTAAATACATAACAACACCTATATACTATGTCAATGGAGAAGCTCACATCGGGCATGCTTACACGACTTTTATCGCAGACACTTTAGCACGCTATGAAAGACTCAAAGGTGAGGATACTTTCTTCTTAACAGGAACGGATGAACATGGACAAAAAATAGAAGAGTCCGCAGAAAAAGCTGGTAAACCTACACAAGAGTTTGCAGATGAAATCAGTGCTACTTTTAAAAACCTATGGGATGAATTTGACATAAGTTATGATAAATTTATACGCACAACCGACGAAGACCATATGAAAGGTGTACAAAAAGCTTTTGAAGTTATGTTTGCAAAAGGTGATATTTACAAAGATTTTTACGAAGGTCATTATTGTGTTAGTTGTGAAACATTTTTTCCCCAAACACAACTTGTTGATGGTGAATTTTGTCCAGATTGTGGACGAACTACAAGTGTAGTAAAAGAAGAAAGTTATTTTTTCAAACTTTCAAAGTATGAAGACAAATTGTTGGAGCATTATGCGAATAATCCTGATTTTATTATGCCCCGCTCGCGTGCAAATGAAGTGATAAACTTTGTAAAAGGTGGCTTACATGATCTTTCTGTGACGCGTACATCATTTAGTTGGGGTGTTAAAATGCCTAAAAGCATAGGAGATGACAAACATGTAATGTATGTTTGGTTGGATGCGCTTTTAAACTATATAACCGCACTTGGCTATGGTTCAAGCGAAGAGTTAATGAATTATTGGCCGGCAGATATACACTTTGTTGGTAAAGATATACTTCGATTTCATGCTATTTACTGGCCTGCATTTTTAATGAGCCTTGATTTACCTCTTCCAAAACATATAGGTGCCCATGGATGGTGGACACGAGATGGTGAAAAAATGAGTAAATCAAAAGGCAATGTAGTTTCACCAAAAGAAGTGGCTGATGCTTACGGTGTTGAAAATTTACGATACTTTATGCTCAGAGAAGTCCCTTTTGGTCAAGACGGTGATTTTTCTCAAAGAGCTTTTATAGACAGAATCAATTCAGAACTCAGTAATGATTTGGGAAATCTGCTCAACCGTATTATAGGGATGAGTGGAAAATATTCTGATTTTGAAATCGATAGCGTAGATGTAGAAAAATACCATGCAAAAGAGATACAAAAGATGAATATTGTTCTTGATTCTCTTGATGCATTTTTAGAAAATTTACAAACACACAGATACCTTGAAGAGTTGTGGAAACTTTTTTCAATTGGGAATGGTGTTATACAAGAGTGTGAGCCATGGGTGAAAATGAAAAATGGGCAAAAAGATGAAGCACTTGCTACTGTTGCCGTTGTTGCCAATATTTTAGCAAAAGCGGCAATTATGTTGCACCCTATTATGCCAAATACTACTAATATTATTGCTGATGCTTTAAATTTTGAAATTAATACTGCTAGTTACAAAGAGATGATACTAGAGAAAAAACTATTGAAATTATTTAATATCAAAAAAGTCCCTCCCTTATTTCCTCGTGTGGAAGAGCCATTAATGCAAGAAGCTCCAAAAGGTGAACCCGAAACAATAAAAGAAGAACAAAACTCTAAAAACAAAGAAAAAGAAACAAAAAAAGAAGATGATAACCTCATTGGAATTGGTCAGTTTTTTGAAACATCTTTAAAAATTGGTACAGTTGTTGCAGCTGAAGAAGTGCCAAAAAGTAAAAAACTTCTAAAACTACAGGTTGATTTAGGTGAAGAGACGCCGAGACAAGTTGTTGCAGGAATAAAAGAGTTTTATTCTCCTGATGATTTGCTAAATACTCAAGTATGTGTCGTAGCAAATCTAAAACCTGCCAAGCTCATGGGCATGATGAGCGAAGGAATGCTTCTTGCTGCTAAAGATGAAGATGGTTTATGCTTAATTAGACCACAAAAACCTAAAAAAGCAGGCACACCTATTGGATGAGACTTGAAAATACCCTAGCACTTACACATGGAGAATTAATAAATTCCCCTTTTGTAAACAGTTTTAATAACATTGTTTTTGAAGCAAAAGCCGTAAAAAGAGGTGATCTTTTTATTGCTTTTGATGAAAAATCTATAGAGGATGCTGTTTTCAATGGAGCGTATGGTGTACTATTTGATAAACCAACGCAAATTACAGATAGTGAAATAGCTTGGATAAAAGTTAAAAATATAGAAGATGCTTTAAAACGACTACTGCGCTTTGAACTCATCAACAAAGAAATATCTGTATATGCATGTGGTGATATCACACTCAAACTTGCACTACAAGTTGTTACAGAACCAAGTTTCATTGCCTTACATGGTGATATAAAATCGGTCTTTAAAGAGCTGTCTACTATACAAAAGGGTTCTACGGTATTGTTTAGCCCTAACTTGATTTGTGCAGATTTATTTACAAACATCAAAGAACTTCCAAAAAACACAGCACAAAGCATAAATATCATTGAACAAACTTTATTTGAAACATCTTTTATATATGACAATATTTTTTATGAAAGACAGCTTGTCTCACCATTTTTTATGCCCTATTTAGAAGAATTACTATATCTTTTTAAAGTTTTAAAAATTAATTTTAGACTAAGAAAATTCACACCAATTGATCATTTTGAAGCAGTTTTTACAAATAAAAATTTTGAAATAAAAGATTTTGGCACGAGTGATAAGGTATTAATATTTGAAAAAAGCACCTCTTTAATAGAAAATGAAATAAGTTTTTTGCAAAAACAGGCAACATGGGCAAAAATCATTTATATTATTCCCTTTACATGTAAACAAACGCTTGATGCAAAAGTTTTAGAGTATGAAAATATTTTTCTCTATAAAAATGAAAATGAAATTAAAAATATTTTACAATCAAATAGTTTTCACTTTGCTTTGATTGTTGGTGTAAATAAGTCTCTATTGGAAAAGCCTTTAGTGAGACAAACACAATTAACTTTAGACTTTTAAAAGGATGAAAAAATGAATCGAAGAGATTTTTTAGGGAGTGCAGCAGTTGCTTCTGCTACATTAGCATTTAATGGCTGTAATGAGAGCAATCATGTTGCTATAGATTATTCAAAACATCCAAAAAAACATGATAACGCAGCAAAAACTGTTCATTTCAATAGAAATAAAAAAACAGTTATTAAGCTTGCTACAAGCTGGCCTGCACATTTTCCAATTATGGGGACAGGTGTTGAAAAATTTGCCAAACGAATACAAGAGATAAGTAGCGGCTCTTTAGAAATCAAGATTTATCCTAAAAATGTTCTTGTCCCTGCTCTTGCTGTATTTGATGCTTGTTCTAGCGGTCAAATAGATGCTTTTCATTCTGGGCCTTACTATTGGAAGGGGAAAAATTCTGCTTTTTCACTTTTCAGTGGCTTGCCTTTTGGTTTTACCGCAGAAGAGGTAAACTCATGGATGCTCTATGGAGGAGGTCTGGATTTGTGGAGAGAACAATATACAAAGTATAATTTGCATCCGTTTTTAGGTGGAAACACAAACATACAAATGGGCGGATGGTTTAGAAAACCCATAAACTCTTTAGCAGATATGCAAGGACTAAAAATGCGAATACCGGGGCTTGGGGGAGAAGTCTTTTCACGCATGGGTGTGAATCCTATTCTTTTGCCTGCAGGAGAAATTTATACTTCACTCGAGCGCGGTGTTATAGATGCTACGGAGTGGGTCGGTCCCGCACTTGACATTAAAATGGGCTTTTATAAGGTAGCACCCTATTATTACTCAGGATGGCATGAACCCGGTTCTGTGCTTGAGTTGACATTCAATAAACATATATGGAGTAAATTAGCAAGCGAGCATCAGGCTATGATTGAAGTGGCTGCAAGTGAAATGAATGCGAATATGGCAACAGAATTTCACCATGACAATATTTATGCTCTACAAAAACTAAAAAGCTTACATGTAACGCTTGCAAAATTTCCTGATGATGTCACAGAAGCAGGGAAAAAAGCACTTCAAGAAGTTATAAATGATTTAAGCACACAAAACAGTGACTTTGCTAAAGTATATGCTTCTATAAAAATATATTTAACACTTTGCAAAGAGTGGAGTGATGTCAGTCTTGGATATTTTTTAAATATCCGATAATTTTTACTTTTGTAAAAACATATAAGTTATATCATCGTCCTGCGAAAGAATTTTTTGCTTCCTTTTTGCTTCTAATTCTTCTAGGTTTTGAGCTTTTTTGAAATCTTGTATGAGGTATTTTCCATAATATTCTTGAGAATTATTTATAAAATTCTCATTCAAACCATCACTAAAAATGAGCATCTTGGTTATTTTTTCACTCTTCATCGTTGTTGTATTTATATTTTTTGTATAGGCTGCCAAAGGGGAATTATTTGATTTTATTTTTATGACTTCATCACTATCTTCCATCATACATAAAATCGAAGGCATCGAAAACATAGCATATTCTAATGTATGCGTAGTATTAAAATATAAAAAAGTTGCACATACAACTTCTTCCTCTAGTAAATTCGGAGCTATAAACTCTATAAGTTTTTCTATAATGTGTGTCAATGAAAAGTCTTTATTTTGTATGGCTTCATCTATTTTATTGTTCACAGATGCACTGCATAGCATTGCTGTTACTGCTGCAGATATCCCTTTGCCCATGCCATCTACTAAAAAAATAAAATATTCATCTTTAGATATTTTTCTTATAAGGTAACTGTCACCACTTAAAATATCTTTTGGTTTATACAAGACTTCACAATGAAAATGCAAACATTTTTTACTCTCTTGCAAATCATTTTTTATAATGGTTGTCTCTTTTTCATAGGTTAAGTTTTCTTGGTAATCGCTGTAAGATAATTTCTCTTTTTGTGTTTGCAATAACAGTCTGTCCGCCAACACGGATTTGGCTACAAATTCCAAAGTAGAAAATATTGATTGTGATGAAATGGGCTTTTTTATAAAGCTTGTAATACGCAGGTCAATAGCATCGCGCAACATCTCTAAACTCTCTAAAGCAGTTATCATAATGATAGGAATAGTCGCATCCACTTCTCTTATTTTCTGTGTCATTTGCAGACCTGTTAAAACAGGCATTGAGTAGTCTGTTAAAACAATATCAATAGACTCTTTTTGAAACACTTTAAAACCCTCTGCCCCATCATATGCCGTATAAACATTTTTAAAAAACATAGAAAACATTGTCTCATATACACTCATAATATTGACATCGTCATCAACGCACAGTATATTGAGTGTATTGTAAATTTGAAGATTATTCTTCATGATGTGTGCTCAATATAATTGTAAATTTAGTCCAATCTTCAAGACTCTTGACCTGCATCTGTCCCCTAAGATTTTCTTCTATCATCTTTTTACTCATATAAAGTCCTAATCCTGTTCCTTTGCCCTGCTCTTTTGTTGTAAAATAAGGCTCAAAAATTCTGTTAATAATATCTGGTTTTATACCACCTGCATTATCGGTCACTTCTATAATGTAATGCGTATCTTTTACATATGCTTTTATTAAAATACTGTTGTTTTCACTTGTATGTTCTTCAAAAGCATCTCTTGCATTAGAAATAAGGTTTATCAGTACATGTTCCAAATCTTTTCTATAGGTAACTATAGTCAATTCTTTTTCTATATATGTAGAAAAATGAATATTATGATTTTTAAGTTGTGCACCCATTAAGCGTAAAATATCATCTATAATTGTCTCTATTTTTACAGACTCTTTTTCATGTGCCGGTTTTGAAAAATTCATAAAATCATTAATAGTATTTGACATTTCTTGAGCCATATTTTCTATAAAAAGTGTTGTTTTACTTATACTATCGCTCGTAATTAAATCCATGTCATTTTGCATGCTTAATTGAATCGCAGAGGCACTGATGGCATTTAACGGCTGTCTCCACTGATGGGCTATCATATTTACCATTTCACCCATTTGTGCTAGTTTTGATTGTTGCGAAATAATGTTGTCTTTTACTTTTATATCTGTCAAATCTAAAGATGTTCCTACAATTTTTAGTGGTTTATCATTTTTAAATATCATTTTAGCGCTTTCAAACATTGTAAGAATAGTACCATCTTCTTTTTGTATTCTAATTTCCACATTATGGATATTGCCATCTTTTAATTTTTCTTGTGCTTGTAAAAGCTTTGGTCTATCTTCCTCTACAATCATATTTATAAATTCAAGATAGCTTGGTGCCCCTTCAGACTCTTTTCTGTTAAATCTCTTAAAACTTTCCTTAGACCATGTGATTTCTCCACTCTGTAAATCTAGTGCCCAACTTCCTATATGCGACAATTCCTGTATGATTGACATATTTAAATCTTTTACTTCAAGCTCTTTTTTTAAGATTTGCAATTTATCATTTTCATCTTGCAACTCTTTTGTGGTAATATCAAGTATATGCATTAAAGCAGAATATGTTTTTTCTTTTGATGTAACATCCTCTTGTTTTTCTGTTTTTACTTCTACTATACACTCACTTTCAGACAAAGCAATAGCCGTTAATGTTTCATTAAGAAGTTCCAATTTCTTTTGTGTATAGAATTCACCATAGGTAAAAAAACCGCTCGTAGACGCTAGTTTTGCAAAAGGCATTAGTTCATCTTCTATAAGACCAGACATAAAACGACGACGAGCCATACATGAGTATATAAAAAAGCTTTCAACATTAATACTCGAAACTTTTAAAGGATTTTTCACTATTTTTCCAACATCACCAATACTAAAATAGACTGCTTCTCCTTCTAACAAATTTCCAGCAAAGCTTAAGCTGTCATCATCATGTTTCGCTGTAACGGCTCTTGCAACATCAACTCCATTTTTTGTAATAATGAGAGGAAATTCTATGCCGCTAGCTGGTAAATTATTAGTAACCTGTGTGCCCAAATATTTTTTATAAAAATCAACAGCAGTCAAGTCATCTACTCTATACACTCTGTTTTTGTCTGATTTCGTGATGATATGCTTTCGCCCGACTTTGTTCCAGCCAAAACTATAAAGACTCTTTACATGTAATACATCAGAATTAAATGCGACTGCCACGGCACCAGTATCATAAAGCGTGCTCCCCATACCGACATAACAATTCTCAAATTTTGCATTATCGCCTGAGAGTCCACCGGCAACTTTTACCTCGGGAGCCACAGAATATATACCATTTAAAAATTCTTCACCATTACATAACAGACCGTCGGCAAAGGCTATAAGGAGTTTTGTTCTTGGTGTCACAAGTTTTTTTGCAAGGGCTACGCCACTTTCAAAAGAAGAACCTATTTGACTATAGGCGAGTTTTAGTTGTGTTGTCTCAAATGTCGATATAGAAACAACTGTACTCAAAAGAGAGACTTTTCCTTCATAAATCTCTCCGTCGGTCGAAGAAGCTATTATTTTTGCATGTGTAAACTTTGTTGCTAAAAATGTTAAAATTTCTGCAAATCTTTGCTTGTCTTCTCCTGAAAAAACCTGTATAAAGATAGAGGTACTTTTTGCAATTTCTTCATAATCTTTGTCAAAGAGTTGCGCTAAATCATTCTCATTTATAATATAGTTATATGTTTTCATTTTTTTTCCTAAAAAAATTCAAGTGAATCGTCATCATCATCTATATCCTCTGTTGTGTTGTTTTCATCATTTTCAAGAAATATTTTTTCTATTTCTAAACAGTTTTCGGCAAAAGAAGCATCAAGATAATGAATATCATAAGTGGTGTGTTCTATAAAAACATTCACTATCCACTGTTCTAAATCATCAACTAAACCACGGACTAAAGTAACAAGTAGTTTTCTTTTTTCTCCATCAAATAGTATTTCATCATCTAAATTCTTTAAAAAATAGACAAAACTGTTAAAAGAACGAAAAATGACATTAAACAGACCTATATTTTCTACAATTTTATTAAAATTTTCAAACAGTTCCGCTATAACTAGCAACGCATTTCTTGCATTTTTTCTGTCTGCTTCTTCAAAATCATATAAACTCAAACGAAGAGAGTCAATATCTTCATCAAAATTTTCTAGTTTATCTTCTATTGAAGGATCCAACTCTTGAGACAACTCTTTCGCCGATACTTTTTCATGTGCTGTATAGCGTAAATCTAATTTTTTAGCTTCATCAAGCTCATATTTGAGTTGCTCTATAGGATTTTCATCGACAATTTCTACTTTTTTTGCTTGCTTTTCTATTGGCTTATTTTCATTTTTAACAACCAAAAATGTAACAAAATCTTTCTCTTTTTTCATTAAAGTCATATCAATTTTATTGGATGATAAAAATCGTACAAATTGTTCATCATTAAGTTGTTCTATTTGTGAAACACTAATGTAGTAGTTTTGTTCATTTTCTTCAAGGATAATCTCGTTGTATATATTGTTTTTAATCATCAGTAGTTCAAGGTTATATATAGCTTGTAAAATATCTTGAATATATACATTACTGAACTGAGCATAGAGTTTTGTTCTATAAAATATTCCCAAGATTCTTCCAAATCTTCAATCCATTCTATGTTAAAAATCATTTTTCTTTTAAAGACCTGCTTGCTTATTAAATTTACTGCGTTTTTATTATAAGAAAATCCACTTTTGATAAACAGATTCACAAAGGACTTTATTTGTGCTATAAACAATTTTTGGTTTAAAGGCTTTGCCGTATAATTACTGACACCACTTTGGAGGATTGCTTCAACATCTTTAGTATCCGTTAGTGCCGTAAGTGCTAAAATGGGAACAGATTTATCAAACAGTCTAATTTTTCGTACGGCTTCTTTGCCGTCCATTATCGGCATATTTACATCTGTAATGATGATGTTTTGAGGCTCGTTTTGTGCGAGGGTAAGCTCTTCTTGACCGTTAGTAGCAACCGAAATTTGTAATTTGAGTGCAGGATAATACTTAACAAAGATCATCTCCACAATAGAAACTAAAATATCTCTAAATTCTATTTCATCATCAGTAATTAATATGTTAAATTTCATCACATAATTCCTGCTTTGGCTCACAAAAATAGTACCCTTGAGAGTACTCAATGTCAAGTTTTTGTACTATGTCCTGAACTTCTTTTGAATGTACATATTCTGCTATGACCTCTGCACCGATACTTTTGGCAAAATCGGTAATAGTTTTTACAATAGCATAACTTTTTGTATTTGTAGCAATATTTTTTACAAAACTTCCATCTATTTTTATAAAATCAACATTCATGGAGTGCACTCTTTCAAAATTGGAATTTTCTGCTCCAAAATCATCTATGGCAATGATAAAACCCATATCTTTAAGCTTCGTCAATTGTTCTAAAGAATTTTTAGCCCCTGTGACACTTATACCTTCTAAAACTTCTAAGATAACACGCGAAGGTTTTATATTGTATTGTAAAAGTTTTTCTTTAAAATATGCTTCGAGATAGTTTGTATTTAAATCTATTTCTGTAACATTAATAGAAAATGTATGTTCATTATTTTCAAAAACTTGAAAAGATTTATCTATCATAATTTTAGTAATATCTGGAAGTAAGCCTAAAATCTGTGCTATGTTAATAAATTCAGAGGGTGAGTAAATTTTATTTGTATTGACTATTCTTGCCAAACATTCATACTTTTGAATTTTTTTTGTTCGATTATCAACGATGCCTTGAAAATAAGGAACAACATAATTTTTATCAATCGCATCTCTTATAATTGGAGAGTATTTTTGTATTTGGGCTTGTAGTTTTTCAATAAGTAAATCTTTGCTATAGGTTTTAATGATATTTTTTCCCTGATGTTTCGCTTCTTTTAACGCTATATAAGCATGTTTTAAAAGTTGCTTGCTTCCTCTGGCAATAGCTATGGTAACTGTAAATTGAATATCATTGTCATTTAATTTTACAACAGACTCAGCTACAGTCTCTTGCAAATTTTTCACATATGTCATAAGTTCGTTTTCAGATTGCTTACATGTAATAGCAAATTCATCATTTCCCAAATAGAACAAACGAGAGTGTTTTAGCATATTTTTAGCTAACAGTCTTGACAAAAATACAATACTTTTGTCACCACACTCATAGCCATACACGACATTGATACTATCAAAGTTATCAATGTTAAATAAAACAAGTGCTGTATTTTCTTCAATACTCTCTAAAGTTTTATTCAACGCAAAACGATTTTGTAAACCGGTCAGCTTATCAGTCACTACTTGCTTTTCTATAATTTTTGTTTTCCTATTCACCTCTTCTTCTAATTTTTTTCTATAATGTTTCATTATTTTACCGGCTGAAATACTGTCTGCCAATTTTTTAATACTTAACATCATTTTATCCATTTTTATGGGTTTTAAAAGGAAACCGTCAATATCAATTTCTATAGCTTTAAGCAGATAATCTGTAGCATTATATGCAGAAATAATGACAATTTTCTGCATAGGATTCTCTTCTTTAATGAGTCTACTTAACTCTAGTCCATCCATTCTAGGCATGTTTATATCTGTAAATACAATATCATAAGAAGATTTTTGATATTTTTGCCAACCATCTTCACCATCAACTGCAACATCTACGCTTTTAAAAAGTATATCAAATATCATCATCGTTTGTTCTCTAACAACTGCTTCATCTTCCACATAAAGCACTCTTATATCTTTTGTCTGTTCTGAGAGAAGCTTAACTTCTGTTATCATTATAAACTCCTTGTACTCTTTTTCTATCAAAATCGAGTATAAATTTTGAACCGTTTTCAAGCTTTTCATAGAGTAAATCACCATTAAAATGCTCTCGCATTATTCTTTTACTCATATACAGCCCCAATCCTGTTCCTTTACCCTGCTCTTTTGTAGTAAAGTACGGCATAAATACTTTTTCGCTCACAGTATCACTAATACCACCAGCAAAATCAATTATTTCTATTGTTTGATTTTTTCCTGTTTGCATAGTTATAACTTTATTTTTTATATTTTTTCTCTCATCATAAGCATCTCTAGCATTCATCAAAATATTGAGAACAACTTGCTCAAGCATATCTTTTGAACCTTGAATTTCAAATAATTTTTCATATTTTATCTCTATATTTATATTGTGTGAATTAAATTGTACATTCACTAAATCTAATATCACATTAAATATATCATTAAATAAAAAAACTTCTGTTTTTTGTGAAGATTTAGAATAGTCCATAAAAGTATTTATGACTTTTGACATTTTTTGACACTGCTCTTGTATAAAACTTTGTGTTGTCTCAAACTCTGCATCATCCAATTGTCCCATTTGTTTTTTCATCACAGTTTTTATACTCGCGGCACTTATTGCATTGAGTGGCTGCCTCCATTGGTGGGCTATCATATTGATCATTTCACCCATTTGTGCCATTTTAGATTGTTGGAACAAAACCATATCTCGCTGTTTGGCTTCTATTTGCAGTTGTTTTAATTCTCGCAAATCAATAAGTACAGCAATTCTTATGGGTATATTGTTCATGACATCAAAATAACCTTGCACCATAAGGGGTATAGCAATCTTTCTATATCGTATAGTGACTTCATAAGGAGACGAATCATTTGTTGAAATATGCTCTAGTGTCAGTTTTTTATCTGTTTCATTTAAAAAATTGGCAATGGAGTATTTTTTTTCTATAAAATCTTCTATTTTTAAAATTTCTAGTAAAGATTGACTGATTTTTATAATTTCACCGTTCATATTTGTTAGTGAAAAATAAACACCTTTAATATTGGAAATTAAATTAATTAAGTCTATATTTTCTTTATATGATGTTGCATCTTGCAAACTTATCATATAACTTTCAGAACTATCATCAAATTGTTTAAAATTTACCTTAAAACAAGTATTTATATTTTTAGCACTTTTCATCATGGCAAAAAACTCTTTATCAGGATTTTTTTCTAAATGTGAAATCCAATTCCCATCTTTATATGTCGGTTTTAAATAACTCTCATTCTCCATTTGTATGAATAATGCACATATACAATTATGAAATTTTTTAAAATCTTCATAATCTTTATAATTACTAAAATCGAAAAAAGCTTTATTGATGTACTCAAGGTTTTCACCATCTGTTGCCAAAATAATATCATCTTGTAAGTCCATGATAGCTCTTAGTTTTTCTGCATAAATATTCATTTTATCCTCTAAAAAAAATCTACTTCGCCCTCATCACTATCTTCACAATGCCCAGATAATGTGCTTTTCATAAATTCTATATTGTTTTTCAAGGAATACTCAAAAACATAGACATCTTTAAAAATTCTATCTACAAACATATCCATTAAATAAACACTCACATCACTTAAAATTTCTGAAAGATAAGTAAAACCTTTTAAGTTTTCAGGTTTAATTGCTTGCAAATCAAGCTCTTTTACATACAAAGCCAACTCTTCATATATAGGTGTTACCGATTTTGTTTGTTCTGTCTTTGCAAATATCTCCGCCACATCATCTACTTTATTGGCTATATTGACAAAGAAAGGATGTGTTAAATTTCCTGCGTTTAATGCTTGTACCATTTCCATCAAGTCATCTGCTATAAAAAGAGCACTTCCCTCATAAGTGTCAAAAAAATTGTCCATAGGCTCTTCTGTAACATTCTCCTGCTTGAGAGTTATGTCTCTTCTACCGATGGAGTTTACGGCATAGGCACGACTCAGTACAGTAAAAAGTCTTTTATAAAAAGTGTCTTTATCTATAGGATAACTTACCGTTGTATCAACTTGAGGTACTATCTCAAAAAGCTTTTTGTACTCTTTTGGATTAAACATAAGCATGACTAACATTTCATCATTAAATGCTTTAATGCCATAGTGAAAATCTACAGCTAAAGGATTGTTATCCGCTACATCAATTATGACTATATTTATATGTCTCTTTGTAAGTATGCTATTTATTTTAGAAAGTATTTCGCTGTTTATATCTACTTTTGAAGATGATAAAAAGTATGAAGAGATTTCATCATATATTTTTTCACTACTTTTCCCTACATATAAGATGTTATATTCTGCAGCTAAAAACTGCAGATATTTACTATAATCTTTACTCATTTTTACCTCTCCTCAACTTAGTTGATAGTTTGTCTGTTGATTGTATTACTTTATGCTTAAAGATTCACTTAAATAATTTATTTCAGTTAAATTGTCGATTTTTTTCGGAACGCGGACTTTAGTCTGGGCTGAGAGTGACAGAAAATAGCAACAGCCGGCACTGAAGTACCGGTTCCAAAGTTAAATTGCGAAAGAGGCTCTTTATTTGCTTAATCATAGTAATATTGCAAAAAAATCATACAAAGAAATTATATTGAAAAAATTATTATTTTTATTACTCCTAATCTTCACATCGGCTTTTGCGTCTTTTAGAGGAACTGTTATAAATAAGGACACCTTACAACCTGTAAAATTTGCCAGTATCAGTGACACCCAGCAGAGTGTTACAAGTGATGAAAACGGTTCATTTTTTATACAATCAAATGAAAAAACATACCATATTAAAGCCTATGGATATTGGCCATATACTTTTGCATCTGATACAAATACAAGCATATTAGAATTAGAGCCCATCAAGGTTAAAGCACTGTATTTGAGCTTTTGGGGTGCTAGCAATAACTCCGGCACTTTAAAAAAGATATTGAAACTCATAGACACTACACAAGCAAATGCTGTTGTTGTTGATGTGAAAAACGCATATGGTTCTACACAATTTTGGACAGGATTTAAACAAGCAAATAGTTATGGTGCTTATAAACAGCGTACAAACAGAGATATTAAAAAATTTATGCAAACTATGAAAAAACATCATATTTATACAATAGCCAGAATTGTCACATTTAAAGATGAACTCCAAGCTTCTCACAATCTTGATTATGCCATCAAAAAAGACACTAACAACACTGTGTGGAGAAACCATGACAATATGGCGTGGGTTGACCCTTTTGATGAGCGTTCACACAATTATGCAATTTCTATAGCAGAAGAAGCTGCCAAAGTCGGATATGATGAAATAAATTTTGACTATATTCGTTTTCCGGCAAAAAAAGGGCTAAATTTTTCACAACAATGCACTCAACCTAACCGTATCAAGGCGATTGATAAATTTTTAACAGAGGCAAAAAAGAGATTGCAAAAATATGGTGTTTTCATCTCTGTAGATACTTATGGAAATGTTTGCTGGGCAAAAGATGACAATGGCATTGGGCAAACAGTTTCTTCGCTTGCTGCTCATGCTGATTATTTGTGTCCGATGCTCTATCCTTCCGGTTTTTCAAGTGGTTCATTTTACTTTAAATACCCGGCAAAACATCCCTACGCCGTTGTTTATAGAAGTATAAAAACGATTCAAGAAAAAATACCAAGTAATAGAGTACGACCGTGGTTGCAGTATTTTAAGGACTATACATCTTCACGAAAAGCGTATAAAAGAAAAGAGATTCAAGCACAAATAAAAGCTACGGATGATATAGGGACAAACGGATGGATGCTTTGGTCTCCCTCAAGTAAGTATAATCTGGATTATTTACGACGATAAATGAATATTTTTTAATTTTTTTCTGAGTGTTTTGGCATGAGGTAGGTATTTTGCAACCAAGTCATGAAAATCTTTTGAGTGATTCATATGCACAAGATGAGCTAGTTCGTGAACTACCACATAATCTATGAGTTCTTTTTGTACTTTCATCAGTTGTGTATTGAGTGTAATTACTTGCAAAGAACTACAACTCCCCCATCTACTTTTCATCTTTCTAAATTTTAAAGTTTTATACTCTAATTGCATCATACTTGCAAAATATTGTACTCTTTGTGGCAAATATGTTTGTGAGGTATGTTTGTAAAAATCATCATACACAGATAAAACTCTTTTCTCTTCAGATATACGAAGGCGTTGTAATTTTTCACGCAAATAGAGTGCTTTATCACTATCAATACTATAAATTTCACCAAAAAGCAGCACTTCGTCTTCTATGTTTACATGTAACTGCTTGTGTAGCGCATTTTTATGCAGTTGCTTACGAATCCAAGACTCTTTTTCATGAAAAAAATCTCTTGCATAGCGTTGCTGCTTATAAGGTGTTTTAATCACTATAGTGGAATCTACATTGACTCTTATGTAGCTGTGTTTGAGTTTTGGTGCATAAATAACTTCTGCTGAGAGTTCTTTACATGTAACGGTATTATTCATACAAAATTGGGTCAGGTATACCTGCTTTTTCAAAGCCGTTTAAACGCAGTCTGCAGCTGTCACAGACGCCACAGGCTTTTTCTTCATTTTTATAACAGCTCCAAGTTAATTCCAGCGGTACATGTAACCGCAATGCTTCTTGGACTATTTGTGACTTTTTAAGATGTACTAGGGGCATTTTTATTGTTATATTTGTTTCTTCTTTTGTCCCCAAATTTATGGCTTTTTGCATGGCTTGAATATATGCTTCTCGACAATCAGGATAGCCACTGCTGTCTTCCTCAACAACACCGATGCTAATCACCTGCGCACCTTCTTTTTCGGCAATAGCGGCCGCCATAGATAAAAATATACCGTTTCTAAAAGGGACATAGGTTACAGGAACGCCCTCTTCTACGCCATTTGTCGGTACTTCTATATTTTTATCTGTCAATGCAGAAGCACCGAGTTGTTTAAAAAAGTCCAAATCTAAAACATACTTTTGCTCTACATGTAAACTTTCACATATATTTTCAAAGCACTCTAACTCTTTCGTCTGCGTCCTTTGATCATAATTAAAATGTACGGCTATAATTTCATACCCTTCATTTTGCATTATATAAGCACTTAAAGTAGAATCCATCCCACCGCTCATAATACATACGGCTTTTTTATTTCTTTTCTTTTCTTTTTCCATAATGAAATTATAACTAAAAAGTTTTTTTAATCTTAAATAAAAGAAATAGATTATATACTTTGTAATAAAATCATAAGGAGATTATTATGGAAGTATCCTCTTCAACATCAACACAAGCTTCATCAGGGTTTGGGCAAACAGATATTCAAAAAAAAGCACAAGATGTACAAAAACAACAAATAGAACAACTTCTTCAAAGTGCACAAAAGCAATCACAAGAAGTAACTGCACAAAAAACTGGTATGGGTGGAAGCCTTAACATTACAGGTTAAATTCCTTTTCTTTCTTGGCAGATGGTTTTACATCTGCTATAATTCTACGCATGATAGATATTGATAACAAAACTTCACTTACCATAAATACTTCATTTATACAAAGTATTGCAGACACCCTAACAGACAAAGAGATTGAGCTTATCATTACGACAAATAATGAAATACAACAAATCAATAAAGAGTATAGAAATATTGACAAACCGACGGATGTTCTCAGCTTTCCTTATAAAGATATGCCCATGACACCACTCGGTAGTATTGTTATTTCACAAGATTTTGTTGTAACAAAAGCACAAGAATTAGGGCATTCTCAAGAAAATGAATTTACCCTTCTTTTTATACACGGACTTTTGCACCTGCTTGGCTATGACCATGAAATAGATAGCGGTCAAATGAGAGAAGAAGAAGAGAGACTTATTTATGAATTTAAACTACCAAAAAGTTTAATAGTCAGAACACAAGGATAATAATGGATTATATAATTTTTTTAGCTGCTATGGGCGCTTTGATTTATGGAGCTGATTTTATCGTTAAAGAATCAGAAAGAATTGCACTGCATTTTAATATTTCGCACTTTGTAATTGGTGCAACATTAGTAGCTTTTGGAACATCTCTTCCTGAAATGGCAGCTTCAATGGTAGCATCAGCACAGGGAAAAAGTGATATGGCGGTTGCCAATGTTGTTGGTAGTGTTATTTTTAATATTACCTTAGTTTTAGGTATTGTATTTATGATTGCAAAATCAATGAAACCTGATAGAAATCTTTTCTCAAAAGATAGCGCTTGGGTAATTGTCCCTCTAATAATATTTTTTATAATGACCTTTGATGGAAAAATTAGCCGTCTTGATGGCATACTCCTTTTGCTTATGATGGTTTCTTATCTGATATTTTTGTTTAGTAGCAACAAGAAGGAACTTGAGGGGGAATTAGATGAAGATTTACAAAAAGAAAAGTTCAATTGGTCTAAAAGCATTATACTTCTTGGCATTGGATTTGCCTTAACAATAGGCGGAGCAAATTTTGTTGTTGACAGTGGTACAAACATTGCAAGAAGTTTACATGTAAGTGAGTGGATTATTGGTCTATTTTTAATTTCACTTGGCACTTCTTTACCGGAACTTGTAGTCTCTTTAGTGGCTGTAAAAAAAGGCAATGCAGATATGAGTATAGGCAATATCATTGGCTCAAATGTAGCAAATTTCTCCATGGTTTTAGGTGGTGCTGCTCTTTTAAACCCACTTAGTGTAAACCTAGCCGATACAAAATTTGATATGCTTATCCTCGCAGCAGCTTCTATAGCACTTTTGTTTATTTTGGCAAATAAGTTATACAATAAAGCCGGTGGCATATTTTTACTTATAATTTTAGCACTGTTTGTTCAAAACGCTTTTACATAGAATTTATTTCTTTTTTATATAACCAAGTTCTAAAAGTTTGTTATATATGTCAGAAACAATGGAACCTGCCGCATGCCCGCCATGCCCACCATGCTCTACCATAACAGTCACAATATACTGAGGATGCTTATATGGTCCATATGTTGTAAACCATGCATGTGATCTTTTATAATAAGAGAGTTCATGCTCCCGCTTTCTTTTTTTAATATCTTGCTTAATCCCAACAACTTGAGCTGTTCCTGTTTTTCCTGCTATTATTACTTTTGAATGTAAGTAATGCGTAGCCGTACCATGAGGTGAATTACATACTTCATACATTGCTTTACGAATAATAGGAAGTTTTTTCAACTCAATCTCGTTGAGCACATTTTTATATGTAATTTTATATTTTTCATCCCCAACCATAGAAACAAAATGTGGTGTAGGTAATTTACCTGTAGCTATTAGTGCCGTTTCTCTTGCAATTTGCAGTGGTGTCACTAAAAAATCTCCTTGCCCGATGGACATATTTGCAGTTTCACCAATATTCCATGCCTGATGATACTTTTTCATCTTCCATGCTCGAGATGGTACAACACCTATAAATTCATTGGGCATATCTATACCTGTTTTTTTACCAAAACCATATCTTTTAAGTCCTTTACTCATAGCCTCATTTCCAAGAACAAGACTACCTTTATAAAAGTAGACATCACAACTCTCTCGTATGGCTTTTATTATATTTGTATGGTGGTGTCCTGTTTTTTTCCAACATCGAAAAGTTCTATTAGCTATTTTTATTTTACCAAGGCAATTAACACTGCTATATTCATTTAATTTTGTTGTAATATAAAGCAATCCAAGCATAGGTTTTATAGAAGAACCAGGTGGATATAGTCCATGCGTGAGTTTATTTGTAAACGGATGATCTAGGCTTGAGGAGAGTTCATCATACATTTTATAAGACATACCTGAAACAAATATATTTAAATCATAATTTGGGTAACTCCCCGCAGCTAAAATAGAGCCATCAACATTCATAACAATTATTGCACCGACTTTACCTTCAAAAAGCTTTGATATATATTTTTGCAATTCCATATCAAGATTGAGTTTTAATCTTTTATCTTCATCGGGAGCTTTATAACTGAGTTCTTCTACTTCTTGGTTATTGGCATTAACTTTTATCTTCTTTTCTCCAGGAGTGCCCTGCAGATAAGTATTGTAGTATTTTTCAAGCCCTGTTTTACCGGTATATCCTATAAGGTCAACCAACGGGTTGTCTTTTACATCTTTTTCATTTGCTCGTGCAACATAACCAACCATATGTGCAGCTATATTTTTATAAGGATAATACCTTTTTGGTGCAGGAACAATTTTGATATTTTTTCTTAAGTTGAGCATAGAGTACACAGGCATCATCTCATCATAGGGAATAAAATGAACAACATCTATAAAATTATGATTATAAAAAGAGTCTTTTTTCTTATAGTTTTTAATAATTTTTTCTTTATTTAAAGAAGGTAAAGCTTTCTTTAAAAAAGCGACTTCATCAACAAACTCATTCTTATATTTTTTTAATAATAAACGAGGAGCAATTTCTATCTTAAAACCAAGCTTATTAATAGCAATCGGTCGGTTTTTAACATCAACTATTTCACCCCGAACCGGTGCAATCTGTTCATGTTTTATAGTGTTTTGCAAGGAAAGTCTTGAATAGTAACTGTTTGATTGTATAGCTAAGAAAAAAACACGCACAATCAGTGCCATCCATATTGAAATAAATAAAAAAATAATAAACTTTATTTTCACAGTAAACTCACCAAAAAGAATTCAATTATTATATAATATACTATATAGTAATTAATACTTGGCTGTGGCAATAAAAAAATATTTGACAACAGCGTTAAAAATAAAAAAAATCCCAGATAAACAAGTACAACAGTTATAATACGAATACATGTAAAACAACTGAAACTCTGCACAATTTTAGGCATTATAAACTTGTATAATATATAAAAGTAAATGACTGAGCTTAAAAATATATAACCATAATTTGCTTCAAAAATCACTAAACACAACACAATAAGAAAAAGGGAAACAGTATCATCATTGTCTAACGCTTTAGTGAATAAAACATACAATATAGCTAACAATGGTGGTAAAAACGGATAAATAGTGCCCAAACTATCATATAATACAAAAAGTATTATATAAAGAAAAGGAACTATAGGTTTTTGATGAGAGATACTTCGTTGCATATCGGAAAATGTTTACATTTAATACAATCAGCCCAAATTTTATGTTCAGGAAGGGACTCTTTTGGAATTTCTACAAAGCCAAGTCTTTCAAAAAAAGACTGTTTATATGTTAAGCTCAAAACTTTTTGAAGACCAAGTATTTTGCCTTCATCTATTGTATAATTGACTAAAGTCTCTCCTATTTTTTGACCGCGAAAACCCTCTTTAACAATTAATGATCGTATTTCACCCAAATATTTTGTATGTATATGCAGTGCCGTAAAACCAACAAGCTCTGCATTTAAAAAAGCCAAGGTATAGGAACGAATATTTGTGGCTATTTCATCCTCACTCCTCTCTAAAATAACACCGCTTTGCACTTCAGGAAAAACTAGCTCTCTCATTTGCCTAATATCTGAGAGTTTTGCCTTTACATAATTAATCTTCATCCACTTTCTCTTGTAAAACATCGTAAATCACTTGAATAATTTTACGCATACCTCTTTTTTTTGCGCTTGAAACCATCAACGCATTTGGAAATTCTTTTCGTAAGGCACTTTGCTCTTTTTGATTGAGCTTGTCTATCTTTGTAAAAATTTGCAGTATATATTGATTTGCTCTTGCATTACGAAATAAAAAATCACTCACAGAGGTGTCTATCTCTAAATTCGGATGTCTACAATCTATAAGATGTATAAATATTTTAATTGCTTCTCTATTGGCAATATAATCAGTCAGATTTTTTTCCCAGTCATGTTTTATTGATTTTGAAACTTTTGCATATCCAAAACCAGGTAAATCTACAAACTTTGCCATCAGTTTTTCAGATGTCTCTCTATTTAAAAAAGTAACATCAAAATAATTTATTAGTTTCGTTTTTCCCGGCGTTGAAGAAACTTTAGCCAAGCCTTTATGATTTGTCAAAGCATTAAGCAATGAACTTTTCCCAACATTTGAGCGTGCCATAAAAACAACTTCATTTTGTTCCTCTGCTTCAGGAGCTGCACCGACATTCGGAGCAGAAGTTATAAATTTTGCATCAACAATGTCTATCATTTTTTCTCCTTTTTGTCTTTAATATCAAATATCATAATAACAGGTTCTTTTGCAACACCTTTGGCATATGCTTTCCCATCTATAGCATTTAAAACAACTTCATCACCAAAAATTTCTTTTTTATCATCAAGTTGCTTTAAATGTACATTCTGAAAAAAGTGATATTCTTTTTTCAAAGGGTAATAAATAACCTTTTGAGCAACACCGCTATAGCGTGCGCCTTTTTCCGTTTGTATAACAAAAGAAGCATTTCCAACGGCTATAAATTTTATGGGTTTATTATTTTTATCTGTATATACGGTTACTTTAGAAGCATTCAATTCATCATTGACTTTTTTAATTCTAACATGACCGGTAAAAACTGAAATACCTTTATCTTGATCTCCTCTAAACTCATCGGCTTTAATCTTGAGTTCTTGTGAGAACAATGCAGTTTGTAGTAAAAATATTATTATAAGTAAGTATTTCATCTATTTTCCCTCTTTTAGTTGATATTTCGCAGTGACATTCTTTGAATAAATTTTCCTAGAAATGCTATTGTATTTTATATAACTTCCAATGACAGTATCATCATTGAGATAAGCAATGTATTTTGCATTACTTATAATGTTTGCCGTTTTTTTATTGTATATTGCTTTTTGGCTTTTAAAAGTCAGTCCATCTTCTCTTACATATACAACATGTCCGGTTAAGGTAACAATTTCATTTTTGTAAACACCAAAATCAGCAATCATATTAGCAATATATTTTTTTGAATTATCCGTATAATCCATATCTTTAATTGTATATCTATCAGCATATCTTGTACCTTTTGTGCCAAGAAGTATTGTAGTCAGTCCTTTTGGATTGAGTTCATACATTGTAAAATCACTCAACTCAAACAATGGCACATCTTTAAAGTGCTGTATTTTAATATCCATAGGCTTAAACATAAAAAAGATTACCAATAAAATGCTAATAATGAAAGTTAAAAATATATTAATGTTAATAGCAATCTCCTTTTTATATCCATACAGATAAAAATGCTTCTTTTTGGTCATTTTCTTCGACTAAAATATCTATCATTTCTCTTACTGCACCATTGCCACCACTTTTTAAAAGTACAGTATTGACAAGCTTCTTAATCTCATCATGCCCATCACTTGGTGTAAAACTTCTTCCCGCAAGACGCAGCATATTATAATCATTTAAGTCATCCCCTATCACAGCAACTTCATAAAATTTCAAACCAAGAGATTTTACAATTTCTTTTATAACTCTGTCTTTATCTCGTATGCCTTGATGTAAGTGCTGCACACCAAGCTCTTTGGCTCTTTTTTCTACTATTTGGGAGTTTCTTCCGGTAATGATGGCTACTTGATTGCCTGCTTTTATCCAGGTAGTTATGCCAAGTCCGTCTTTAACATTAAAGTTTTTACTTTCAACTCCATCTGCTGAATATATAAGTGTGCCATCAGTTAAACAGCCATCAACATCCAAAACAATCAATTTAATCATAAAACATCTTTTGTACTTGGTATGCCGACTCTCTCATTTTTTGTAGTCGCACGCCTAAGTGCTACTGCAACTGATTTAAATGCTGCTTCTATAATATGGTGCTTATTCTTCCCACGACACTCTATAATGTGCATGCTTATTCGTGCATTTAAAGCAAATGCACGGAAAAATTCTTCAACAAGCTCTGTATCAAATTGCCCTACTTTACCGCTTACATGTAACTCATATACGAGAAAAGGACGGTTGCTTAAATCTAAATCACAAGAGACACAGGCTTCATCCATGACTATGTTTGCACTGCCAAAACGCTCCATACTTTTTACAGGGTATATTGCCTCTGCAAGTAGCGAGCCTAAAACAATGCCCACATCTTCAACACTGTGATGGTCGTCAATATGTGTATCGCCTTTACATGTAACGTCTAAATCAATTAAAGAGTGCTTAGAAAAACTCTCAAGCATATGGTCTAAAAACCCGATACCTGTGCTAATATTACTTTTGCCTGTACCGTTTATATTCAGTGCTACTGTGATATCTGTTTCTTTTGTTGTTCTTGTTTTTGTCATCATTTTCAATCCTCTCTCACTATGAATGCACCTTTAAAAATGCCATTTGCTTTATAGTCTCTTGCTTCTTGTTCACTTTTAAAGCCTTTAAGCCAGACTTTAAACATTCTGCCATTTTCACCTTGCATATCTTTAATGACTGTTGTATATCCATCTGTATTATTATATTTTTCTTGCGTCTTAATTGCACCGTCAATTTTTGAAAAAGAGGCAATCTGCAACGCAAATCCACCATGTAAAGCCATACTCTTTGGTGATTTTTTTAGCTGTCTCGCACTAGGAATTTTCTTTTTTCCTTTACCGGCAAAGCCAAGTACCTCTAATGTTACAGGGGCTGTTCCTGTGCCTATCATGTTAATTTTTGATGCTGCTGCTTTTGAAAGGTCTATAATTCTTGTCGAAACAAAAGGACCTCTGTCATTAATGCGTACAACTGTACTTTTACCGTTTCTTCTGTTGGTAACTTTGACGATTGTATTCATCGGTAGTGTTTTATGTGCAGCTGTCATGTCCCACATATTATACCGTTCACCATTAGATGTAAACTTTCCATGAAAATTGGGACCGTACCAGCTTGCATTGCCTCGAAATCTATCACCAACGCTAACAACTGTTGGATAGTAGCGTTTTCCATGCACAACATACGGTCGCATGGTTGCATTGGAGTATTTTTTTCTATTATAAGTCGACTGATAAGCACTCTTATCATCACTGTAATAAGTCGGTTCAGAGTATTTATAATGACGATAACTACTGTAACTTCTCGTGCTACATCCACTCATTAAAAAAAGAGAACTCACAGATAAAAAAAGAAAGAATTTATTCATACAATTTTAACCTCTCACCTATTCGAATTAAAGAACCTCGAATATTATTTTGGGCGCGCAAATTTTTTACACTTATTTTATGCTTTTTTGCAATTAATTCAAGTGAATCCCCACGCTTGACCATATAATAATGTCTACTTCTTAATTTGTGATGATTATTTTTTGCTATAGGTATGATTAATTTTTGTCGAATTCTCAAACGATTTGTTCGCAATTTATTAAAATCTTTAATAACTTTGTATGAAACGCCGTATTTTTTCCCTATACGAGAGAGATTATCGCCATTTCTTACTATATGCACCTTGTAAAAGTTCTGCATAGGTTCTTTGTAGTATTTTTGTTTAAATTCAGCAAGTTTTATATATGGAATATATACATCATAGCCTTTTGCATATGGCGGTACAAAATCATACTTCAAATGTCTGTTAAGCTTTTTTAAATCTTTGAGTGGAATATGAATGAGTTTTGATAGTCTTGTTAATGATTCTCCACGAGGCAATTTTACAGTTGCAATTGAGTAAGCATTTGCACGATTTAAAAGATACTCATACTCACTGTGTAGCATATATTGTTCATCACTCCCTATGAGTGCGAGTGCGACTATTTTTCGTATATAGTAACGGCTCTCTCTGGGAATATAATGCTTTTTTTTGTCAAGTAACACAGAAAGTTTGTCCGTTTTTGCTTTTCTGATTGCCTTACTTAGAGCACCTCCACCACAGTTATAGGCAATAGCAGCTAAATACCACTTGCCAAAACGCTTATGAAGTGCTGAAAGATATTTTGCCGCAGCTTCTGTTGACTTGATGAGATCACGCCTTTCATCTACATATTCATCAATTTTAAGATGGTATAGTTTTGCTGTATGTGGCATAAATTGCCATAACCCAGTTGCTCTTTTATGCGAATAAGCCTTTGTATGAAAATTAGATTCCGCCATAGCAAGATATAAAAACGCTTGAGGAACATTGTATTTTGAAAGTATATTTTTGATAGCAGGAATAAATAGATACGCATCTTTCATCGCTTTAAAAAAATGTTTATTTTTTGAAAGCGTTTTATTCTTCATTTTGTTCATTATTGGATCATATAAAAAAGATGGTTGAATATCAAAAGAGTTTAAAAGCTGCAACTCTTTGTTTGTATTAACATCATATGTAAGATTTGCAAATAGGACTAACGGGAAAAATAGGCTTAATATATATTTTATCATAGACAACTTTTTAGTTTTAATTTTTTAATGTATGCTATTTTATCTAAAATAGTATTAAAAAAAGTTGTAGCTGTTTTAATATTAAGAAATATGAAAGAGTTTCAGGGCATTTTCTGTAGTCAATTTTTCTATTTCTTCTCTTGAAATCTCTAAAATTTCTGACATTTTCTGCGCTACCAAAGTAGTATAAAGCGGCTCGTTTCTCTCACCACGATGCGGTGTCGGTGTCAAATATGGTCCATCTGTTTCTATAAGAAGTTTCTCTTTTGGAATGCGAGGCAAAATGTTGACAAGTTTTTTGGCATTTTTAAAAGTTACAACACCACCTATGCCAAAGTAAAAATTTTCATTTGCCAAGCTTAACAGTTCATCATCTGCATTAAAACAGTGCAAAACTCCACCTACTTCACCGGCATTATGTTCTAAAAGCAACATTTTGGCATCATGTGAAGCATTGCGAATATGCACTATCAACGGTTTTTTATGCTTTTTAGCAAACTCTATCTGCACTGAAAAAACCTTTGCCTGCGCCTCTTTCTCTTTTTGCTTCTCTTCATCACTGCCTTCAAGACGAAAGTAATCCATGCCACATTCACCAATGGCAACACACTTTTCATGCCCGACATACTTTTCAAAGTAACTTACATCAAAACCTTCTATGTCATAAGGATGCACGCCAATAGCGAAGTAAACATCACCATAACGCTCTGCAATGCCAATGGCTTTTTCCAAAGTGCTTAAATCTGCTCCGGGAATGATAAAACGCTTCACCCCACCCTCTCTTGCACGCTCTAGCACTGCATCCAAATCTTCATCGTACCGTTCATCATCCAAATGTATATGGGTATCAATTATCATTTTTTTCTTCTTTTCTTTACATGTAATATGTTTCGTATCATCAAAAATATAAAAAACGCAGATACTAAAACAGAACCGCCTGCCAGAAGCATATTGCCAGAATTATAAAAATTGTAGGCTAAAAATAGCCCGACAATGGAAATCACGAAACACATTTACTTGCCTCCAGCAGCTCTTTTGCAAATTTTTTGGCTTCCTCTGAGATACTTTCACCACTGATAATTCTGGCTATTTCATCTACGCGTTCATCCATGTTGAGCTCTTTTGTTTTTGATATTTTACCATCTTTATAGACTAAAAAGTGCTGATCACCCATAGAAGTAAGCTGCGGTTGATGAGAAATGACAAATATCTGAAAATGTTTTGAGAGCTGTTTGAGCACTTTTGCAACACTCATAGACTCCTCACCACTCAGGTTTGCATCAATTTCATCAAGCATTAAAACACCGCCGTTACTGCTCATAAACTCCGACTTTAAAGCCAGTACAGCCAAACGAAGCCTATTAAACTCTCCTGTACTTATTTTAGAAAGTTCTGTATCATCAAGTTCTATCTCTAGTTTATCCTGCCCATGTACATCATACTCAGTTTTATTTATATGAATTTTTGCATTTCGCAAATACAAACTGTTCAAATAGTTGTTCAAATCTTTTTCAAAGGCACCCAACGCTTTTTCCCGCAAGGCACTCAGCTCATCAGCAAGCTCTTTTACCTCTGTTGAGAGTTTTTTAACCTTTACATGTAAGTCATTCTTTTCTACTTCTATGTTTTCATATTTTTGCAGTTCCAACTCTTTTTGTTTTTTATACTCCAAAGCCTCTTTTATGCTTCCGTACCGTCGTTTGAGTCCGCTTAGCTCTTCTATGCGGTTGAGCACCTCTTCCACATCAACTTCATCAAGTGCGCTAAAACGCTCCTGAGCGTTTTCTAAAATGTTTCTGAGCTCATTCATCGCATCATCAAAAAAACCGCTCTGCTCATCTAACGCTTCTAGCGCAGAAGAAACCAGATGTTCATAATTGAAAATCTCATTTGCGGACTCAATGCTACCTAAAACCTTCTCTTTTTTTGAGAGTTCTTTTTTTATGCGTAACAACTCTTCATCTTCACCGACAGTCGGGTTTATGTCTTGTATTTTTTTGATCTCATAGGCTGCAAACTCTTTGAGTTCTACTATTTTTCTCTCTTCTTCAGCTATTACATGTAAAGCTTTTTTGACCTCTTTATATGCTAAAAAACTCTTTTGATATTTTTCTTTTAGTTTCGTAATTTTTTGAGACTTCGCCCCTGCTCTGTTGTCTAAAATATCAAGCAGATTTTCATTTTCAAAATCGCTAAAGTCTTTCAAACTCAAATGCCGCAAATAATTTGCAGCAACCAATGAAATAGACTTCTTCGAAAAGCTTTGATTGTTTATAAAATAACGAGACTTTTCTTTTTTGATATGCTTAAATACATTTGGCTCATCATTCTGAATGCCAGTCTGCTCCTCATCAATCTCCCAAGTAACACTGCTCTCACAAATACTGGCATCACAAGAAGTCCCACCCACAGATGCCAAAATAGACTCCATAAGTATAGACTTCCCGCTCCCGCTGG
>Ga0256840_1000796_pt1 | contig 31365 bp, 33 predicted proteins | sample 355202metaG_FD_185969 | JGI IMG/M metagenome (GOLD analysis project Ga0256840, IMG submission 185969) | Hydrothermal vent microbial communities from Mid Atlantic Ridge, Atlantic Ocean - 355-202 | ecosystem: Environmental > Aquatic > Marine > Hydrothermal vents | place: Atlantic Ocean: Mid... | reverse complement strand
AAATATTAGTACTTTTTCTTTCAACATGGGCTTTGCTTTCAGCAGGGGAAATACGTATAGCTGTCTCTGCAAATGTTTCTTATGCCATTAAGCCTTTAATTGAAGCTTTTTATAAAGAGCATCATGAGACGAAAGTTGAAGTTGTATTAGGAAGCTCAGGAAAGCTAACGGCACAAATAATCCATGGTGCACCCTATAGTTTATTTATGTCTGCAAATATGAAGTTTCCAAATGCCCTATATGAACAGAACTTAACTGTCTCAAAACCTGTTATCTATGCACAAGGGGCTTTAGCGATACTTTCACAAAAGGAACGTAACTACTGTGCAGAAATTTTTGTCTTAAAAAATTCAGATATACACAAGATTGCGATTGCCAACCCAAAGACTGCTCCTTATGGTCACGCAGCTAAAGAAGCGCTAGAAAATGCAAAGTTATACAGAAAGCTTCAAAAAAAGTTTGTTTATGGTGAGTCCATCTCTCAAACGCTTATCTATGCAACAAGTGCTGCAGATATTGGTATTATCGCGAAGTCTTCACTATTCGCACCTCAAATGGCACAATATAAAGAAGCTATACATTGGACAGAGGTAGATAAAAACCTCTATACGCCTATAGACCAAGGGATGGTTATTTTGAAATATGCTGAGAATAATATTGAAGTAAAAGCTTTTTATGACTTTATGTTAAGCCTAAAAGCAAGAACGATTTTACAATCTTACGGATATAATGTGTTATGATAGATTTTGCACCATTTATACTCTCATTTAAGCTAGCAGGAGTCACAACAGGGATACTTTTTATCTTCTCTTTGCCTTTGGCATGGTGGCTTTCTCAGACAGATTCAAGATCCAAACCAATATTAGAAGCCATAACGGCATTGCCTATTGTTTTACCTCCTTCTGTGCTTGGGTTTTATATTTTGGTTGTGCTCTCCCCAAATGCAGCTTTAGGTGGCTTTTTTGAAGAGATGTTTGGTGTTAAGTTGGTTTTTTCTTTTACAGGTTTGGTACTGGCTTCTTGTTTTTATTCGCTACCTTTTATGGTACAACCTTTACAAAATGGTTTTGAGTCCCTAAACAAACATATGTTAGAAGCTTCATATCTTGCAGGTAAAAATAAACCTCAGACCATTTGGTATGTAGCATTACCTAACATGAAACCTGCAATTATCACCGCAATCATCATTACTTTTGCACATACTGTAGGTGAATTTGGTGTGGTACTCATGGTGGGTGGGAGCATAGCTAATGAAACAAAAGTAGCTTCAGTGGCTATCTATGAAATGGTTGAGGTAATGGAGTATGGTAAAGCACATATCTATAGTGGCATTATGGTGGCAATGAGTTTTGTGGTTTTGCTCTGTGTGTACATCTTTAACCATAAACATAAAAAGATAGGTATCGTTTAATGTTACAAATAGATGTAAAGAAAGTACTATATGGTAGCGAAGGTGATATGATACTTGATGTCTCACTAGACATTAAAGAGGGTGAGTTTGTAGTGCTTATGGGCGAGAGTGGTTCAGGAAAGACTACTTTACTTCGAGTGTTGGCAGGTTTGGAAAAATGTCAAGGTGACATTTATGTAAATGGGACATCATGGAAGCATACACCTCCACAAGAGCGTAGTATAGGTTTTGTTTTTCAAGACTATGCACTGTTTGATAATATGTCTGTGGAAGAAAACCTACTTTTTGTACGTGATGATAAAGCTTTAGCACAGAGACTTCTTGCCTTGACAGAGTTAAAAGCACTTGCATTACGTAATGTAAAAACTTTAAGTGGTGGACAGAAACAACGTGTTAGTCTATGTCGTGCTTTAATGAATACACCTAAACTATTGTTGATGGACGAACCACTTTCTGCATTAGATGAACAAATGAGAGAAAAACTCCAAGTAGAGATAGCCAAACTCCACAAAACATTTGGTACTACAACGATTATGGTGAGTCATGATGCCAATGTGAGTTATGGTTTAGCAGATAGGATTGTTGTGCTTGAACAAGGGAAAGTAATAAAAGATGGTCAAAAAGATGAGATACTTAAAAGCCTCACAACAGTTACTTATAGCTTATAGGATAAAATATAGCAATTTTTTTAAAGGACTTAAAAATGGCATGTGATTTATGTGGTGGTGATGAAGGGTTGAGTGCATATACAGTTGCACCTAAAAAGGATACGATAACTATTTGTGAGGTGTGTAGTGCAAGTATTGATGAGCCAACAACAAACGAAAAACATTGGAATTGTTTACATGACGCAATGTGGAGCACTGAACCAGCTATACAAGTAGTGGCTTTTAGATTACTTACAAAACTAGGCGCACAAGGTCAGTTAGATATGTTGTACCTAGAAGACGATGTAAAAACATGGGCAGAAGAAGGTTTAGATGTTGACAATGTAGAGCCTACACGTGACTCAAATGGGCAGATACTTGTAGAGGGAGATTCTGTAAGTATCATAAAAGATCTTGTGGTAAAAGGGGCAGGGTTTACAGCAAAGCAAGGCACATCGGTTAAAAATATCCGCATGGCTCTAGGTGACCCTACACATATACAAGGACGTGTTAATGGTACGATGATTTTCTTGAAAACAGAGTTTTTAAAGAAGCAGTAAGTATTATATTTATCTGGGGTAGTAGAATTTAATATAAATAAGATGTTAAAGTTTCAGCTACAAGAAATAGCATATCATGGCACTTTAACTAAAGCACAACTGAAAACTTTGTTACAAAGTATTAGTCTACCTATGATTAAATGGATGATATTCATGAATACGAACGCAATAGCAGAGGAGGGCATAGAACACGACTATCAAAGGCAATCCTTAGAAGAAAAAGGCTGTGATATTTATCAAGGGTATCTTTTTTCTAAGGCACTACCCAAAGATGAATATATTTCTTCTCATGTGATATGACTATTTTAAAAGTTTTTCTATATCTTTTACTATTTTCATTGGTTTCGTAGATGAGCCATAACGTTTAAGTACCTTACCCTTTTTGTCTACAAGAAACTTCGTAAAGTTCCATTTTATACTTTCTGTACCTAAAAAGCCAGTGGCTTCTGACTTTAAAAACTTGTAGAGTGGGTGCGCGTTGTCTCCATTGACTTCAATTTTTTGAAACAATGGAAAGGTGACACCAAAATTAAGTTTGCAAAAGTTTTGTATCTCTTGTTCTGTACCAGACTCTTGCCCTCCAAATTGATTACATGGAAACCCTAGGATAGTAAACCCTTTATTTTTGTAGGTCTCATAGAGTTTTTCCAACCCTTCGTACTGTGAAGTAAAACCACATTCGCTGGCTACGTTGACCACAAGTATAACATGGTCTTTATACTTAGACATAGAAGTTAAATCTCCAGTAATAGAAGTAGCATTAAAATCGTAAAAATGGTTTTGCATAGGTTCTCCTGCATTGAGTGTAACGGTGAGTAAGAGCGCTGTCAATAGTTTATACATAGAATGTCCTTATAGTTTTAAATGCTACAATGATAGACTTAAACATAGACTTAAAGGCATCATAAAATGACAAAAAAAACATTTATTAAAGGTAAAGACTCTAGTCTTGAAGAGACAATAGATAAGATGTATCAAAAGCTTAAGCATATAGGCATAGAAATAGATGAAGTTTCTACTTTAAATCCTGTACCATACGTTTACTCACAACATATAAGAGATAAAAGTTGTAACCTCATGTTTACCAATGGTAAAGGGAGCAGTGCAAAGGCATGTTTAGCTTCAGCATTGGGCGAATATTTTGAGCGTTTGAGCTGTAACTACTTTTTTGCAGACTACTACCTAGGCGAGAAGTTTGCTACCGATACTTTTACACATTACCCAAATGAGCGTTGGTTTACTTTTGATGATGAAGATAGCTCTATGCCTGAAGGACTTCTTTCTAAAGTGCTATGGGATTACTATGACCCTGAAGGTGAATTACACCCTTCTCAGATAATAGACACAAATGCTGGAGTAAACGATAGAGGCATCTGTGCATTACCATTTACAAGACAGAGTGATGGTGTAGAGGTGTATTTCCCTGTTAACATTATAGGTAATATCTATGTCAGTAACGGCATGGCTGCGGGTAACACACAAAGTGAAGCACGTGTTCAAGCACTTAGTGAGATTTACGAGCGTTATGCGAAAAATAAGATTATCTCTGAGGGGATTTGTTTACCTCTCATTCCAGAAGAAGTCATGGATAGATATCCACACATTCAAGCCTCAATCAAAAAGTTAGAAGATGAAGGTTTTGCATTAAGAGTATGTGATGCTTCTTTAGGTGGGGTGTATCCTGTAATATCTGTCACGCTCATTAACCCTAAAGATGGCTCAGTATTGGCTTCGTTTGGTGGACACCCTTGTTTTGAAGTAGCATTGGAACGTACTGTGACAGAACTATTACAGGGACGCTCTTTAGACATGTTAGATGATTTTCATTCACCCTCATTTAATCTTGATGAAGTAGCCGACCCACATAATTTGGAAGCACACTTTATCAACTCCACTGGACTCATTTCCTATGAATTTTTTAAAGACAAAAGTGACTACGATTTCGTAGACTGGAACTATGATTCCGATACCAAGAGTGAACTCGAACATATGATAAAAATAGCCCATACACAAGGCTTTGAAATTTATATAGCAGACTATGGACATCTAGGTGTGTATGCGTGTCGTATACTCATACCAAGTATGTCAGACATTTACCCTGTGGAAGATTTACTGTGGAATAACAATAACGAAGGTGCATTTTTTCGTGAACTCATCTTATCACTAGCTAAACGAAGTAACGAAGAACTAAAAGACGTCTTAGAAAACCTAGTTGAAGGTGAGTACAGTGACATGTTAAAAGTTGCAGAATTCATAGGTGTAGTACCTGATGCAGGTACACCATGGGCAAGTTTACAAGTAGGTGAACTTAAAGCCATGCTTTACTTGGCTCTGGGAGAGTATGAAGAAGCACAAACATGGGTTACGTGGTGTATGCATATGGCAGTGTTAGAAGAGAGACGAGCCAATCTGTATAGATGCTTAGATGCACTGTTAAGCATCAAACTAGAAGGTAAAAACTTAGATGATTATGAACAGAGTTTAGTACAGATGTATTCAGTAGAATGTATGGGTATTTGTATGGATATTATGAGTAGAAAAGTAAATTTTTACGGCTTACATTTTACAGGTTTAAGTCTTGATGGATTTGTCAAACATAAAGCATTACTTGATGGCTACGCCAAAGTGCATAAAGCAAAAAAAGTGTACTATAAATCTACTAGTATTTCAAGGTAAAGTTAAACTTGAAATAAGACTGAACAATGCCATTTTGATTGATACTTTGTTGTAGTCGGTAAGTATCTTTGTTTTGATTGTAGGCATAGTCTACAGATATTTCTATATTTGCTGCGTTAAATGCTCTGTCTAAGTAAGTATTCATCTCACCGATAGGGTTGAGTAGTGCACGTCCTATGCCACCTAAAATAAAAGAATCATAAATTTTTCCATTGTTTGACATCAGCGTGCTGTAGAGGTGGTTGCTGTACTCACCAAGCAAAGAGCCAAGCACTGGTGTCACTATTAGGTCTTGTATAGAAGGCACTTCGGCAAAGGCTTCCCAGCCATACTCCCAATAAAATGTAGACATGATTGTCGTGAGTATGGCTGACTCTTGCCAGCTAAGTCCAGACTGTCTTCCCCATACATAAAAGTATGATCCTGCTATCGGATGTCCTATATAGTTTACTTGCCAAGCATCATTATCCCAAATGGGACCTTTGGAGATATTATCTGCATGTTTTTGTAATAAATCTTTGGCATTCACAAATGTTTTGTCTTCACTACTCCATTTACTTATACCCTCAGGGAGTATGGCTATTATTCCTATAGTCGCAACAGCGAACACTTGCATATAGGCTAATTCTCTGCCTAGTTTTTTATAGCGAAGGTCTATATTCATATGGTTCTTTTCACTAAACTGATTTATATAGTTAGAGGTATTATTATTTTCTGTATCATAAGGTTGAAAGAGAAAATCTTTTTTTATGATATCACTATTTGCTGTGGTAAAAAGTAATGAGCTACCGAGTATTATAGTGTGTAAGAAATTTTTTAATAATTTGTGGTGTTTTATTGTTAACATTAACATTTAGAGTAGCATATTTATTAGTAAAAGTAAAGTGAATTATAACCCTTTCATAACCACATCAAATAAATAATTTATCTCTTCATCTTCCAAAAACACAGTTTTTTTACTATGAAAGAAGTCAAGTATCTTCTTGGTAGGCATAGATGGGCTGTAGATACAGGAAGGGTGTGCAGGTCTAAAGGCTTGCATCAGGGCAATGTCATCTTCTATACGTTGCTCACAGATAAAACAATTTTCTTCGGGATAAAGCCTTCCTTCATAATCTAGCAATGTAATGTAGCTTTCACAGACGATGCGTTTGGGGTTTTGTTTGTCCCAACGTTTGGCTGCGGTAAGGAGTAAATGATAGTAAAAAGGGTCTAACTCTTCTGCATCTTTGAGATGGGGTTCAAACTTTTTGATGAAGTTATGCCACATAAGAAGTTTATTTTTGTCATAAAGCCATGGGAAACCCATATGAGAGAGTGCACGTAGACGAGGTAAAAAACTAGACCCTTCACCTTCAACCTCAAAGTCTACCAAGTTTCCAAGCTGTAAAATGGAGTGACGTGCCCCAAAAAAACGGTAGTAGCTTCTTACTTCAGTAGAGGTCAAAACAAGCGCAATAGAGTCTTCATTTTTAGCTTTTCTGACTGATAGTATAAACCCTTTGATTATGTCCCCTTTTCTTTTTATTAATTATAGTCAAAAGAATGTTAAACATCTAAGTACGCTCTACGTGGGCGTACATCACTTAAACAAATCTTAACACCTTTTTAGGTATAATCCACACCATTTAAGAGCACTATATGATGCTTGATATTTTATTTTTAAGGTTACTCATGCAAGATTTATTTACCTCATTTAAGGACAATTGTGGATTCGGACTTTTAGCTTCTATCGACAATACACCTTCACATAGAAATGTAGAAGACGCCGTTACTTCTCTCTCACGTATGATGCACAGGGGTGCAGTAGCAGCAGATGGTAAAACAGGAGATGGAGCAGGATTGTTGCTTTCTCTTCCTAAATCATTTTTTGCTAAAGTGTTGTCAACTGAAGGCATAGAACTTCCTGAGACTTACGCCGTAGCCATGGTATTTTCTCGTAATGAATCTGACTTTGACACCATCAACAAAGTATGTGAAAACAATGACTTAAATGTACTCTACACACGTACCGTACCTGTAGATACAAATGCACTTGGCGAGCAAGCTCTTGCTTCACTTCCAGCTATCAAACAAGTGTTCGTAGCGCCTAAGGGTGCTGTGGCATCAAACCGTTTTGAAGCACTTGTGTACCTTTCACGTAAAGAAATAGAAGCTAAGTTACGTGAAGATGAAGACTTTTACATTCCTTCATTTTCAACTTCAGTTGTCTCGTACAAAGGGCTTGTTATGCCTACACATATTAAAGAGTTTTACACAGATTTAGCCAACCCTGATTTTGAAATCTCTTTTTGTCTTTTTCATCAACGTTTTTCAACCAACACACTGCCACAGTGGAAACTAGCACAACCCTTTAGGATGATAGCCCACAACGGTGAGATAAACTCCGTGACTGCAAACCGTTTTAACGTGGCTTCCAAAATGGCTACAGCGAAGTCTGATGTCTTTTCAGATGAAGAGATGACGAGACTAAGAGACGTCATACAAGATGGCATGTCTGACTCAGCTAGTCTTGACAACTTTATGGAGTTTTTACGTGTCAATGGCGTGGACTTCTTTAAAGCTGCACGTTCACTTGTCCCTGCTCCTTGGCATAACGCTCCACATATGGACTCTAATTTGAGAGCTTTTTATGAGTATGCAAGTACCTGTTTTGAGCCATGGGATGGCCCAGCAGCGGTCAGTATGACAGATGGTCGTTACATCGGTTGTGTACTAGACAGAAATGGACTTAGACCTTCTAAGTACATAAGAACTACAGATAACAGACTTCTCATTTCTTCGGAGTATGGTGTACTTCAAATACCAGAAGAGGAGATAGTTGAACGTGGACGCTTACAGTCTGGTGAGATGATGGGTATTGACCTCAAGCACGGTAAAGTGTTAAAATCAACTGACATAGATGAGTACTTAAAGTCTGCACATCCTTATGACAAGTGGCTTGGTAAAAACATGTCTTACCTACAAGAGTTTGTACCAAACACACATGTAGAAAAATGTTGTAAAGACCAAAAAGATATGGAAGCGAAACAACGTTACTTTAACTTTACAACGGAAGTTGTAAAAGACATCATCAAGCCTATGATGCTTGAAGGCAAAGAAACGACTGGTGCTATGGGTGATGACACGCCTATAGCTGCTTTTTCCACACAACAGAGAAACTTTACGGACTTTTTTAAACAGAAGTTTGCACAAGTAACCAACCCACCTATAGACCCTATACGTGAAAAAACAGTCATGAGTCTAAATACTGGTTTTGGAGAAGTGCATAACATTCTTTCTGATGGACCAGAACACGCTAAAAGACTTAAAACAGTTCTTCCTGTTATGTCTGCAGAGAAGTTTTCTCTTGTAAAAGAGTTTGGAAATGAATCGAATGAGAAGTATGATGCAGGTTATAAAGCAGGAACATATTCAACAGTATATAACACAGATATCAAAAGTGCATTAGACGCCTTAGTGGCTAACATTGTTAAAGATGTTAGAGACAATGGTATACGTACTGTGATAGTTGATGACAGAGAGTTAGATGAGTCATCTAAAGTGATACCTATGCTTATGGTAGTGGGTCGTTTAAGTCAAGAACTATTGGCTCATGACCTTAGGCACCTTACAAGCATAGTGGCTGTTACAGGAGAAGTGTTTGATCCACATACAGCAGCACTGATGATAGCGTATGGGGCAGCTGCTATTTTCCCTTATGTACTTTACTACACGGTAGAACAAATGGTAGAGGACGAGGATGAAGTAAAAGCAACCCTTAAACGTTTCAGACGTGCAATGGGTGCAGGGCTTATGAAAATTATGTCAAAAATGGGAATAGCTACTATCTCTTCATACCGAAACTCTCGTCTTTTTGATGCTATCGGGCTCAGTGATGAAATAGTACAAGACTGTTTTGCAGGAACACAAGGACTTTTACCTGGTCTTAGCTATGAAGACATAGATGCACGTCTAAATAGCAACCATAAAAGAGCCTTTACCTCTAAGTTTGATGACAAGAAGAATGTACTCTACAAAGGTGGATACTACAAATACAGAAAAGGTGAAGAGTTTCATGACTTTTCTCGTCCTACGATTACTGCCATTCAAAAATGTGCTGAGACGGGCTCTAAAGAAGACTACGCTGAAGTGCAAAGACTTGTCAATGGTAGAGATAAAAAGTTCATTCGTGACTTCTATGATGTAAAAAGTAAGAAAAAGTCTATTAGCATCGATGATGTTGAGCCATTAAGTGAAATTTTCAAACGTTTCTCAACGGCTGCTATGTCAATGGGGTCTATCTCACAAGAAGCACATGAGACCTTGGCAGTAGCTATGAATACCATTGGTGGTAAGTCAAACTCAGGTGAGGGTGGTGAAAACCCTGCTCGTTATGGTACAGACAAAAATTCTGCCATTAAACAAGTAGCCTCTGGACGTTTTGGTGTAACACCTGAGTATTTACGTTCAGCAAAAGAACTTCAGATAAAAGTAGCACAAGGTGCTAAACCAGGTGAGGGTGGACAGCTTCCAGGAAGTAAGGTCTCACCACTCATTGCGTCTCTTAGATTTACAAAACCAGGTGTGACACTCATCTCACCTCCACCACATCACGATATCTACTCGATAGAAGATTTGGCACAGCTTATTTACGATTTAAAACAAGTTAATCCTCTTGCAAAAGTAGCAGTTAAATTGGTCTCTACCGCAGGTGTAGGAACCATCGCTTCAGGTGTGGCAAAAGCGTATGCTGACAAAATCATCATCTCTGGTTCAGATGGTGGTACAGGTGCAGCACCTATTGGGTCTATACGTTTTGCAGGTAACCCTTGGGAACTAGGACTTATAGAAGCACATAATTCTCTTAAAGCCAACAACCTCAGAGGGCAGGTAACTCTAGAGACAGATGGTGGTCTTAAAACTGGGCTAGATGTTGTGAAAGCAGCTATTTTAGGTGCTGAGCAGTATGCTTTTGGTACAGGAGCCTTGGTCATCGTAGGGTGTGTGATGCTTAGAGTGTGTCACCTAAACACTTGTGCGGTAGGTGTGGCAACACAAGATGAAAAACTCCGTAAACGTTTTTCTGGAAATGTAGAAAAAGTCATCAACTACTTTACGCTTATGGCAGAAGAAGTAAGAGAGATACTTGCAGAACTTGGATATACCTCACTTGAAGAGATTATCGGTCAAAACCACTTACTTAAAGTGATAGACGACGAGTTCGCTAAGAAATTTAATTTTGATAAAATGTTATATGACCTAGAAGGTGAGAACACTTGTCAAGTAGCATTTAACGAACCATATGACCAAAATGAGTATGAAAAAGAGCTAGTAAAAGAGCTTATGCCAACGATAAAAGACCCTTCAACACCTATTGTTATAGAAAAAGAAATTTCTAACCTAAACAGATCATTTGCTACACGTATCTCTGGTGAGATAGCAGCACTTCATGGAAATGCAGGTCTACCAGATGGCACGATAACACTAAATATGAAAGGGACTTCTGGGCAGTCTTTGGGTGCATTTTTATCTAAGGGTATCAACATCAACATCGAAGGTGCAGGAAATGACTACATCGGTAAAGGTATGCATGGTGGACAGATAGTCATTACTTCAGATAAAGCAGGACACGACTTTGCTCTTGGTGGTAACACCTGTCTTTATGGTGCAACAGGAGGAACACTGTATGTGCATGGTCAAGTAGGTGAGCGTTTTGGTGTACGTAACTCTGGAGCTACTACGGTTGTAGAAGGTACAGGAGACCACCCTTGTGAATACATGACAGGTGGGGTAGCAGTAATACTAGGGAAAACAGGTGTGAACTTTGGAGCAGGGATGACAGGTGGTAAAGCATTTGTCTATGACTTAGAAGGTAATTTCTATGAAAAAGTGAACCCAGAACTTGTTGAAGCACTACGCATTGACACAGACGAATGGGATACAGAGATGTTTGAGCTTAAAGCACTGCTTAAAGACTATGCTTCAAAAACTGGCTCAAAAAGAGCCACACACATACTAGAAAATTTCAGAACAGAGATTCGTAAATTTTGGATGGTAGCTCCTCGTGGTGCAAAACCAACGATAGTTGCAGATAAAAAAGGCGAATAGGTTAAAAATATGACTCCTTTTATACAAGCCTGCATCAAAGCCAATGAAGAGATTGCACTTGCTATAAAAGATGGTTTTGATGCTTCATGGTTTGAAAAAACTGTTGTGGGTGCAGGGGGAGATGTTTCTTCTAAACTTGACTTGATGGCTGAGGCTATTTTTGTAAAACACTTAGGCTCTTTTGGACAGATAGAGTCTGAAGAGTCTGGTATCATAGGCACAGGTGAAGCCAAAATCATCATAGACCCTATAGATGGTTCATCTAATGCCCTTTCTCTTTTTCCTTTTTATGGTACTTCTGTTGCACGTGTCAATGCTAAAGGCATTTTAGATGCAGCCATAGTCTGTAACCTTGCAAATGCTGACATTTTCTTTACTACCCAGAAAGGGGTACAGCAGGGCAAACTCTTTTCTACTACATTTCATACGCCACACTCTGTACCTCATGCAGAAGTAGGGCTTTTTGAAAAAGCCTATGCAAACCCAGAACTTGTAGCTCTTCTAGATGAAGAAAAGCTCAAATTTAGAGCACCAGGGGCGATTGCCCTTTCTTTGGCGTACGCACGTTCGGTCAATTATGTATTGTATATGGGTTCGTTTCGCATTTATGATTTTGCAGCAGGACTTGCACTTTGTGAAGGTCTTGAAGTGATTGTTGAAGAGGATTATGTTATAGTATCAAAAGAAAAATCAGTCGCACAAAAGATTGAAACATTAATTAAAAAATCATATGAATTATAAGGGGTAAAAATGTTTGGCAATATTTTTGGTGGTACAAAAACGGAAGCAACCCACAAAGAAACACAAAACCAATGGATTAAGTGTCCAAAATGTACATCACTCATGTACTATAAAGAAGTAGAAGCAAAACAAAATGTATGTCCTAAATGTAATCATCATTTTCGGATATCAGCTGAGAAACGTATAGCTTCTATCGTAGATGAAGGTTCATTTACTGAAATGGATACGAGTTTAGCCCCTGTAGATCCATTAAAGTTTTCCGATAAAAAATCATACAAAAAACGTTTAGAAGAAGCCAAAGCTAAAACAGGTAAAACATCATCTTTGATGAGTGGTAGTTGTACTATTGGTGGTGAGCCAGTAGAAATAGCAGTATTTGACTTCTCTTTTATGGGTGGAAGCCTTGGGAGTGTTGAGGGTGAAAAGATAGTGCGTGGTATAACTAGAGCTATGGAAAAAGGCTGTGGTTTTATCATCGTATCTGCTTCAGGTGGTGCAAGAATGCAAGAGAGTACCTACTCACTACTACAAATGTCTAAAACATCTGCAGCTCTGAACAGATTACATCAAAAAGGGTTACCTTTTATTTCTATTTTAACTGACCCTACTATGGGGGGAGTATCTGCCTCTTTTGCGATGCTGGGTGACATTATAATGGCGGAACCTGGAGCGCTTATCGGTTTTGCAGGACAAAGAGTAATTAAGCAGACTGTTGGGGTTGATTTACCAGAAGGTTTCCAACGTTCAGAATTTTTACTTGAGCACGGTCTCATAGACATGATTGTTGACCGTGGCAAGATGCATCAAACAGTGACTGACCTCTTAAAACTCTTTAACAAAAAGGCGAGCTAATCGCTACACAGATTTACGCGTTAGTAGACAAGGAAACGCTTACTAATAAAGGTGTTTCACTTGTCTCTCATCTTCAACACTTACAAACCTTCAAAAATATTCCGATACTTCAGTACCGCAATAAATCAGGATCTTTAGAGGATAAAAAGTCAGACTTACTTACTATCCGTCAATACTATGATGGTACGCTTATTATAAATGATGCCATTGAACTCATTGCATATGCAGATGGCTTACATGTAGGACAAGAAGATATACGTAGGTATAGTACCAACTTAGTCGAATCCATAAAAATGATACGTCAAAAAATAGGTCGTAAACAATTAGGACTCTCTACGCATAACAAAGAAGAGATAATAGAAGCAAATATACTTGACTTAGACTACATAGGACTTGGAGCTTACCGAGCGACACATACAAAATCTGAAGCCAATGTAGGTGGTATAGCACTCATTAAAGCAGCAAAGGATTCTATACATCCTGTGGGAATGATAGGTGGGGTGACATTAAAAGATGAATTTGAAGAACCTATATATTATAAGGTTATAGGTTCTGGATTGTATAAAATATGAACTGGCTAGCCCATGTTTTTCTCTCTGAAAACCATATAGAACACCAACTTGGTAACTTACTAACTGACCCACTCAAAGCAAAAGCTTGGGAGGGTGCTAGTCCTCGGATACTTTCTGGCATAGAAACACACAAGCGTATAGACAGATTTACAGATAGCCATACTTTGGTGTCACAAAGTAAAATGCGTTTAGCAAAAAGAGGTCCACTAAAGGGCGTTGCACTTGATATTTTATATGACTATTATTTGAGTCTTTATTGGGAGAAGTTTTCCACGGTTAATAGGGTTTCCTTTTTAGAGACCTTTCGAGATGAAGCACCTCATGCCATCAGAGGTTACCCTGACAGAGCGCAAGAAGTCATAGCAAGAGTAGTTATAAACAGGCAGCTCTCATCATATATTACTATGGATGGCGTTGAGAGCGCATTTGTACGTATAGATAAGAGACTTTCCGAACGTGTACGACGTAAAGACACTACGACACGATATTTACCTATCATTATAAAAGAGAATGACTATTTAGAGAAGGCTTTTTTAGATTTTTTCCCAGAGTTAATGCAAGAAATATCAAAAGATTTAAATGTAAATTATATTAAGCATTGGAAGATATAGCATGTTTATGTGCGATTTATATTCGTTTGTAAATCAAATTATTAAATAAAACCTATAGATATACTTGACATTAAAAAATCTTTCTGCTAAAATACTCCTATTAATTCAATGAGCACTTGTAAAAACCCTAGAATGTTTACACTTTGGACAAGGGCATTACACAGTTTTAGCTATTTGTTGTCTCCCCTATATTGTTAATAGACAGCTGGAACTGGTATAATGTAGTAAACTACTCTAGGGTCTTTAGAGGTGCTTCTTAACTTTATATTTTTCCAAAGGAAATCATATTATGTCGCAGTCATGTCCAATATCGCAAAGAAGAGTTGATTCAAATATAGTAAGGACAATTTCCTTTCAAGTGGCACTTTTTACATTAATTTTACTTATTACTCAAGAAAGTGTTTTTGCATTTATTTTAGTGTTTGATTTTTTCATGAGAACATTGCGTTTGTCACAGTTTAGTCCTTTCCATCATGTGAGTAAATTTGTACTTACAGGTTGGGGAATTGCACCAAAGTTATGTGATGAATCTCCTAAAAGATTTGCACTTTATATGGGGCTAGTCATTTCACTATTTCTTGCTGTATTGTATGTGGCTGGTTTTACAACTTTTGCTACAGCAATTACCATTATTTTATTAATTTGTGCATTACTTGAGACATTATTCGATTTTTGTATAGGATGTAAGATATACTACGCCATACAACTAGGAAAAGGTTTTTTAAATAATGGTAGGAATATCAAGTAAGACAATCTATGCTATTGCAGCACTTCAAGTACTAGGCTCTGTAGAAGAGAATGTAGTACTTAAGATTAAAGATATAGCAATCACTGCTAATATTCCTCAAAATTTTTTAGAACAAATACTTTTAGAATTGAAAAAACAAGGTTTGTTATTGAGTGTTAAAGGTGCACACGGCGGCTATAAACTTGCTCGTGGACTTAAAGATATTACACTCAGAGACGTTGTAATCGTCTTAGAATCAGATATCTTCTCAGATATTGTCCCAACAAATAACCCTGCATTGAAACTTTTTTGGGAAGATTTAAAATACAATGTGATAAAAGTATTTGAAATCCCTCTTTCTGAATTAAAAAACTATGAATTAAAAGCGACACAAACACTGAATTATTCTATATAGGAAGCAGACAATGAACAACCCCGTAGACTTTGACTATTTTAACACACAGCTTGTCCATAATGTAGGGAATAGAGTAGGACCCATTGCTCCTACAATTGCACCTTCTGCAGCATTTGGTTATCAAAATGCTGAAGAAGCAGAAGGTATTTTTGCTGCAACTGTCAATAAACCTCTTTATGCAAGAGTAGGTAACCCTACAAATGCCAAATTAGAAAGTATCGTGGCTGACTTTGAAGGTGGTTTTGGTGCCATTGCTACTTCCTCGGGTATGGGCGCTATCTCTATGGTGTGCACCGCCTTTTTAAACTCTGGTGATGAATTACTATGTATTGGTGGTTTTTTTGGTGGTACATATTCTTTAGTCAATGATACGCTTGCCCGTTTCGGTGTGACAAACAGTTTTTGTGAAGTAGATGATTTTGAACACATAGAAGGTACACTTAGGCGTGGTGTAAAAATGGTAATATTTGAATCTGTAGGTAATCCAAGTCTTACCTTACCTGATGTGCAACGCATAATAGATTTATGTAACCAATATGAAACCGTGGTGATGATTGATAACACAGCAACACCACTACTATTAAGACCATTAACAATGGGTGCAGACATAGTGGTGCATTCTAGTACTAAAAATATGTCTGGACATTCAGCAGCACTTGGTGGCGTTGCGGTGTTTCGTGCAGTAAAAGAGCAAGATGATAAACTACTGAATGAAAAATACAGAGACTTACATAAGATAGTCAAAAAAATGGGCAAAAAATCTTTTATACCTATCTGTAAAAAACGTGCAATACGTGACTTTGGTATGACTGCTAACGCCTTTGGTTCATTTATGACGATGGTAGGTCTTGAAACACTTTCTTTACGTGTGGAACGTATTAACAAAAGTGTAGAAAAGGTGTCGGCATTGTTAGATGAAGGTTTTCCAGAAGGTGTACGTGTAAATCACCCTTCACTTCCTTCAAGTCCAGATAATAGGCGTTATCTTTCTGACTTTGCACAAGGCTGTGGTCCATTACTTAGCATAGACTGTGGTACAAAAGAGAGAGCTTTTACTTTTTTAAATAATTTGAAATTGGTCATTTTAACTGCAAATATAGGAGATAACAGAACACTTGCATTACATATGACAACAACCATTTATTCTGACTTTGATACTCAAGCACGTACATTTTTGGGTGTTCATGAAGGGCTAATTAGAGTATCGGTTGGACTTGAAGACCCTAAGCGCATTGCCGAAGACTTTTTGCAAGCAGCAAAAGTACTTTAGGACACGCTTGTTACGCTTACTTTTATGGTTCATCTTTTTGTTTGTTATGCTTCAAGCTAACACAACAAAAGAGGGCTTAATTTATCTAAATATGCTACGTGTAAATTCTGGACTCATCCCATTAAAAGAGAACACTACATTAAGTAAAGCAGCAAAGTCTCATGCCAAATACCTCATCTTAAATCAACATAATGGACATTATGAAGAAAAAGGAAAATATGCATATACAGGTAAAACACCATCTGAAAGGGTTGTTAAAGCAGGATATCCTTCGCGTGTTACGATGGAAAACCTTTCTTTAAATACAAAGACTCAAAAGAAATCGATAGACAATCTTTTTTCTGCTATTTACCATCGATTTGTTTTTTTAAATTTAGAAAAAGATGAAATAGGACTTGGTGACTATCAAACGAAGAAAAAAAGGCGTATAAAAAGAGCGTATGTGTATGATTTAGCTTCTTCAAGTATTTCAAATCTTTGCAATAGGGAACACACGATAGGAAATGGTCAGTACTACATGAAAGGTGTCTGTAATATGAGTGAGAAAAAGATACCTCGCGTACTTTTCAGAGAAAAAAAGTCTTTAATATCACTCCAAAATGATGCTATCATTCTTTACCCCTATGCAGGTCAAAAAGAGGTATATCCTGCTTTTTACAATGAATCTCCAGACCCTTTACCTAACTATGAAGTAAGTGGTTTCCCTATTTCTGTACAATTTAACCCTTCTGTCTATCAAAACGTGAAATTAAAATTATTTAAACTCTATGATGACAGGGGAAATGAAATTAAAAATACAAAAATACTTCAAGCGAATAATGATATAAATCATCTGTTTACAAAGTTGGAGTTTGCTCTGATGCCTTTAGCACGGTTGGAGTATGCTAAGAGATATAAAATTGTTTTTGAAGCATTAGCAGATGGTAATAAAGTAAAGAAGGTATGGGAATTTGAAACATTGCGTCTGCAGTATCATTTTTTTAGAATAGTCAAAGATAAAGTTACGCTACGTGTTAAGTCAGGAGAAAGTATTGTGCTGTATATGGTAGCAAGTAATCCTAATGATTTACTTAAAAGTTACAGAGCTAGTGGAGGGATAAAAGCTGAATTTTTAGATCAAAACACTTTAAAAGTTACCTTTCCTAAGAGAAAGTCATCAGCAAAAGCAAGGCTAACTTTTTCAAATAATAAGAAAATTTCTTTTATTATTGAATAGTATTACAGCACTTTCTTGCCTGCTATATATACTTCTGAAACCTCTTTCGTATGTAAAATAGACCAAAGTGCTAACTCTTCAGAACGTTTTGGGATTTCACTTAATGTGATAATAGCGAAATCTGCGAGTTTACCCACTTCGATGGCACCACAATTTAGACCTAAAATGTCTGCAGCATCTTTTGTTACTGCTTGAAGAAGTTGGGCTGATAATATTTGGATAGGAATGTCATTGTGCAAAAGTAAAGCAGCTCTTAGTTCGTCAAAAATGTTGAGAGAATCATTTGAACTTAGTCCATCGGTGGCAATGGTATAGGGTAGTTTAAGTTGTTCGATGGCAAGTCTACCACAGCCAAGGTAACGGTTTGAACGGGGACAATGTGCTATAGAGTGTCCTTTCTGGGCTAAATAGTCTAGTTCAACTTGGTTTGCTTGTACACAGTGGGTAAAGTGTGTAGGATAGCTGTCAAAGGCATACATGAATTCTTGTATGTTTGTTACAGGCACTTCAGTATTAAAGTACTTTTTAAAGAATCCTTTAAGTTCACCTTCTGCATTCTCTAGCCACGCTCTTTCTGCTTGAGATTCTAAAAAATGTGCACTTAAGGGAAGCGTATGTTCCTTAGCAATATTGACTGCTTTTTGTAAGATGATAGGATGTACAGAATAGGGAGAATGTATGGCAATAGCAGGACTAATATGTGAGGAGGGTTCACATGACATAGAAGCCCTCACTCTCTCCATGAAATCACCGTAAAGCATGTCAGCATACTGTGCATTAGAGCCTATAAGTTCATTAAAAAAAACCACACGTTGGGGTGTTTTTTCACATACTTCTAACTCATTTCCAAAACTGGATATTGCTCCAAAAGTAGTAGTGCCTGAGCGTAACATACTTGCACATGCAGCCATCATGATAGTATTATCACATGCGCTGACAAGATCTTCCCTGTGTTCGATTACAGAGTCAAGCCATGGCATAAATGAACCATACTTAAGAGATGTTTTATTGGCTGAAAACTCCAAATGTACATGGGTGTTGATGAAGCCAGGGAAAAGTACAGAGTTTGCTTCAGTTCGATGGATAGTAGCTTTTGTATATTTTGTTTCTAGGATTTCAAGAGTACTTATTTCATGTATTGTATCTGTGAATGCCACAGCTTGATTGGTGACGAAACCTTGAGGTGTGTAGATAAAGTCTGCACTGATAATTTGTATATTTTTCATCTATAATGATTAACCTAGGTTTGCACCAAAGGAGCAACTTTCTATTTTGGCTACACGTCCTGCGTGTCTACCACCTTCAAATTCTGTTGATGCGAAGATTTCTATCATATCTTCTATAACACCTTTACCTACTACACGTTCTCCAAAACATAAGATATTGGCGTCATTATGTTGTCTAGTAAGTTTTGCAGTGTATGTGTCATGACAAAGTGCAGCACGAATACCTGTAACTTTGTTCGCAGCAATACTAATGCCAATACCTGTACCACAAATGAGTATGCCTAGACTTCCTTCATCTGCTAGCACAGCCTCGGCACATTTTTTTGCAAAATCTGGGTAGTCTACTCTGTCTGCAGAGTCAGGTCCAAGATCAATAATCTCATGTCCGAGTTCTTGGACAAAGTCCTTAACGTAAGCTTTTAGTGCATAGCCTGCATGGTCTGTTGCGATGTAAAATTTTTTCATGCTTTATCCTTTACTCTATAGGGGCTTCAAGTTGTATTGACTCTATGAGTCTGCCTACACGTCCCCATCTAATGGTATAACGTTGTTTATTCCATAAGGTTTCACATGCATCTGATGCGATGTCCATATTAGGACAGATACGACCTAGTTTGTCATGGTCTTTACCTCCACCTACACCATTGAAGACTTGACTATAAGAACGGAACTCTATACTCATGTAAATGAGCCAAGGTTTTCCAACAATGAGTTTGTAAGGCACAGAACCCCAAAAGCGGCTGTCATTTGAGTTGTCACGGTTATCACCTACCATGTAAAAGTGATCAGGTTCAACTTTTTTATAAAAAAGATGACCTTCGCTTCCATCGGGGTGAACAATGCGTCTTACAGACATATCAATCTCTTTATTATAGTTATAGGCAGCAGTTAGGTACTCAAATCCAGTATTCCCCTCTGGTGTATATTGGATACCTGGATATTTGTTCATATAGGGGTTTACTACCCAGAGTTTGTCATAAAGTGATACTATCTTTTCTTTTGGATAATTTTCTTTAACATAGTTATTGCCTTCATGGAAGTGAATCATCAATTTTTTGTCAGAAAAGAGTATTTCATCTCCACCTACAGCAACACAACGTTTTACAAAGTGTATTTTAGGTGTTTTGGGATTACGAAAGATAACGATGTCTTCTCTTTCTGGACGTGGTCCTTCTATGAGATGGCCATTGTCATTAAAGTCTGGGAGAAGTGGAATCTCTAACCATGGTAAATGTGGGGTAGGGATACCATATGAAAACTTCTTAGCAAAGAGAAAATCTCCGATGAGTTGTGTGCGTTTCATTGACCCTGATGGTATGACAAATGACTGAGCCACAAAAAAGATGAGAAAGAGCACGATAATAATCGTCCCTGTCCATGAAGAGGCAAAACGGCTAAATGCAGCTAAAAACTTTTTTAAATTATTCATTATGTTCTTGCCTTTGCTGCTTTAAGTGTATTGGACAGTAGCATTGCAATAGTCATTGGACCAACACCGCCTGGTACAGGCGTAATGTACGAACATTTTTTGCTTACAGCTGAAAAGTCAACATCACCTACAAGTGACCCATCAGCTATACGGTTAATACCGATGTCAATAATGATAGCGCCATCCTTCACCATATCTTCTTTGATAAGCCCTGGTACACCCACACCTACAACAATAATGTCAGCCCTAGAGGTATGTGATTTGAGGTCTTTTGTATGTATATGTGTGATTGTGACAGTTGCATTTGCATTGAGTAGTAGTGATGCCATCGGTTTACCTACAATGTTTGAAGCACCTACGACACAAACATCTTGTCCTTCAAGGTCAATGTTGTACTCTTCAAACATTTTCATAACACCTAATGGTGTACAAGCAACAAAACAGTCTAAGTTTGTGACAAGTCTACCCACATTATATGCATGAAAGCCATCCACATCTTTTTTAGGGTCAATGACTTCTAAAATTTTATCTGTATCTACATGTTTAGGCAACGGAAGTTGCACCAAAATACCATCTATGCGTGGATTGTTATTCATCATTTCAATAGTTGCGATGATTTCATCTTGACTTATGGTGTCAGGCATGTTATGCGTGATAGAGTAAAAGCCTACTTTTTCACAGGCTTTTGCTTTCATTTTAACATAGGCATGGCTTGCGGGGTCATCTCCTATGAGTATGACGGCAAGTCCTGGAACAATGTTTTTTTCTTGTTTTAGTTTTTCGACTTCAGTAGCTACATTGGTTTGTACTTTGCTTGCTAAAGATTTTCCATCGATAAGTTGCATGTAGAGTGCCCTTATAATAAATTTAAGGTATTATATCGAAAATACTTTTATGGGGAGTAAACGTAGTGACATGATGAAACGACTATTAATGCTATTACCATTTTTACTTTTTGCTGGAGAAGACTTTATCTCTCACTATGAGTACGGAGAGATGCTTTACGCAAACCCTAGAGGGGTGAGTTGTGTACAGTGTCATGGTAAAAAGGGTGAAGGAACGGTGATCGTTACTTATAAAGATGTAGGGGGTAAGCAAGTGCTTAAAGGTGCTGATATACGTAAAGAAACACTTCAGAGCATGATAAATTCGGTAAATACATATCATAAAGTGATGCCTAGATACTACTTAACAGATGAAGAAGTAACAGCGATATATGATTATCTTAAAATCAAAAATCGTCATTATCTTGAAAAGTTCGAAGAAAATACTACTATAAAATAATTGAGATAGTTTTTATTTGTTATATTGAAAAATAAATATTTGGAAGTGACTATAGAGAAAGAATAAAAAGAATGGAAAGTTTACAGGAAAACCTGTAAACTTTTAATCTTAGCAAGGTGTTACGTTCTCAGCTTGTGGGCCTTTTTGACCTTCACCAACTTCAAATGTTACTGCTTGACCTTCAGCCAATGTTACACGTCCACCGTTGTCGTTGTTCACTTGACGGAAATGTACGAATACATCGTCTCCACCATTCTCTTGTTGGATAAATCCATAACCTTTTTCATCGTTGAACCATTTTACTGTTCCGTTTACTAATGTTGCCATTTTTTGTACCTTTGGGTAATAATTTTCACTTGTATTTAAGTGGATTTCAAATCAGAGAGAAGTCTTTCGGGGTCTAGCAATAACACTTAACACACGAAAAATGAACTCGAAACTCATCTTTCATCGGAACTATTGTACCTTATTTTCTGTGAGTTAACCTTATATTAAAATAAATATTTAAAAATTATCAATTATTATTATCACTCTTGAGAGCTTATTGTGTATTTTCAACTAGCCAATTTTCTAAAGTTAGTAAGTCTTCATATGCTATAGGTTCTATAGAAAGTATTTCTGTAAAACTTTTGACACCCATAGAAAGTAAGTATTGCAAGTTATTGTCAAAAGTGGCATCTTGGATGACATAGATGTTTTCTTTGGGTACTTCAAACATAAAGCCACCGTTAGGAATAGGAGACATGGAGAGGGTAATGGTATAATGGTCTTTGATAATACTCTCTTTTTGTGAGTACATAAGCCCTATGTTGTATCCCTCAACGGTAAAACCCTTGATAGCAACTACGAGAACTTGGTTTTTACCTTTTTTAGAAGAGTTAAAAATACCTACAATCCCCTTTATGGTACTGTAGCCTGGAATTTTACAAAAAACATACTCAAATATATCAGCAAGTCTTGTCTTAACGAGCCAACCTAGCAAGTAAAGAATCACAAGAAATGTGAAGATAACTAAGATACCCCACATAAAGGCATGTGAGTTTGGTTCAAAACCTGTGACATTAAAGACCCAGTCTACGGTGAGGCTTATTTTCCCATAGAGCCATGAAAGTATGATGAGTATTGCCACAATTGGAAGTAACCAAAAGAGCCCCTGTATGATAATTTGAGTGAAGTGTTTTAAGGGTGAGTGTGTCATTTGGCTTCCTTGAGAGTGATTTAATCCTTATAGTATACTCTCTTAGATTTTATACCTCTTGAAGTGGTACTTCATCTAAAGAACAATCACTCAGTTTATTTAAGAGCCATTCATGTACTTTTGAACCTTCATTAAAATAGAAGTAGACGCCTTCACCTTCATCATCATTTTGGATGACCAGTGAATCTTCATTTTTGTTTGCCCAATCTCCTAAGCTAGTGTACGCAATAGGACTTTTTTGTAAAATAAATGTTTGTGCGATAATTTCTTTTTCTAAAGAGTAAAAAAAGAATCGTTTTTTGACAATCTCACTTAAATCTACAGGTGTATTTTGGTTCATTCTGTTAATGTTGTACTCAAAAGTCTCTAGTAAATCAGACAAAAAGAGGTCAAACCACTTAAGTACTTTTCGCATACATGCAGTAGTCTCGGGGTCATCGTTGTCTCTGTCTAGATAGACGGTGTTGTAGTCTTTACAGATGTTATTGTAGTCAAGGCTTAGACCCATTTTTTTCATAGACATTCTGTGCCTACTCAAATGGTTCTTCGTAGTAGCCACTTTTAAAGTATTTTGCAAACCACATTGCCTGTTTACCTCTACCTAAACTAGGGCTTTGTTCAAACTCTAAGTTTAAAGTGACTTTACCAAAAAAATATTCATCAGGTTTGTTAAATAATTCTTGCACTTCTTCTCTGTCTAAGTCTTCACAGTATTGTAGTGGTTCAGAATTTTCTACATCTAAAAATGCAGTACCTGCACCTTGATAGTTTATGCCAAATGTAGGTTCAGTTTTCCCATCATAAAGTGTATGTTCTTTTAAATCGATTGTTATCATGATATTCCTTTATTAATATGTTCGCATTCTAATATAATTTTGATTAAGGTATTGGGTTAGGATGTAAATCGTGAATATTTATGGATTTATTAAATCACATACCAACATGGAATCAACCATTCCACGTGCTATTTGTTCTGTACCTACAACTATTTTAAAATTTGGAAACTCTTTTCTTAGTTCTTCTTTTTCTATAAATCTGTCTACTTTTATGGTGACAGGTATTTTTAGTTGCATTGATTTTAATATATCACAGACTAAATGTATTTTTTCACTGTTATCAAAGGCTACAATAATAGCCAAGGCATCTCTTACATTAGTGGATTCTAAGATACTTTTTTTACCAGCATTTCCAAAAATGACATGTTTACCCTCTTTTTGTCCTTCTTTTACATTGTGCATATTGCTTTCTATGGCAATATAATCAACCCCTCTTTGTACAAGCTTGTCACATATCCGACGTCCTAAGCGTCCATACCCAAGTACAACGACATGATGAGATTGCTGTTCTTTTTGTATGGAAGCTGTATCTTGCTCTTTTTCTTTTGTCAGGACATCAGCAAGAGATGAGATGTTTCTTAAGACAAATGGTGTGAGTATCATAGAGAGTATAATGGTAATTATAAGTACTTGTGCAACTACAGGACTTACTAAATTTTTTGCACTTGCTAGTTCAAAAATGACCAGTCCAAACTCCCCAAGTTGGAAAAGTGCCAATGATGTTTTAAGTGCTACACGTTTGATGCTAACCCGTGCAACCAGTAAGAAGATAATAGCCATCTTAATCACAGTAAAGAGCAATAAAAGTCCTAAAATAATATGGTAATACTCTGAAATAACTGAAAAATCTATCTGCATTCCCACTGTAACAAAGAAAATACCTAAAAGTAAATCTCTAAAAGGTATGAGGTCTGCTTCTACTTGGTGTTTGTATCGAGTTTCTGCAATAATCATACCGGCTATAAGCGCACCCAAAGAGTATGAAAATCCTAAAGAGTGTGCTAAAAGTGAGGCTCCCATGACTAAAAAGAGGATAGACCCTATAAATATCTCATCAGAATTACTTTTAACTACTTCATTGAAAAAGGGCTCAAGTATGAATTTTCCAAAAGACCACAGGACGACAAACAAAATAATGGCTGCTAAAAGGGTTTCTCCTAAAAGTGTACCTAGAGAGAGCTTGTCTTTTGAAAAGATGGTAATCATAAGTAAGATAGGTATAACCATAATGTCTTGAAAAATTAATATACCTAAAGAACGTTGTCCATACTCTTTGTTTATGTCTCGGTTTGAATTGAGTATTTTTAGCACGATTGCAGTAGACGAGAGTGCAAGTGCGGCAGATACGATAATTGATGATTTAACAGAGATGCCAAAAAGATAATACGAGAGTATAAAAAAGATGAGCATACTTAAACCTACTTGTAAACTTCCAAAAAGAAAAACCTCTTTACGCATTTTAACTAGGTGCTTGATGGAAAATTCTAAGCCTATGGTAAACATAAGAAACACAATTCCAAACTCTGCAATAATATGTAACTCTTCAGAATCTGTAGTGTGAGAAAGTTGTAACATATATGTGATAATGATACCTGTGCTAATGTACCCAATGATAGTGGGAATATGAAATCGTGTTAATAAAAGATTAGTAACAGTGGCTATAAAAATAGTAAGTACGATGATCTCAAGCATTGTGTATTCCTAAATGTTAATGATAGATAATTGTAGCACAATAAAATGACATAAATCGTGCATATTTATGTACGAAGTAATAATAAAAGACGATAACATTGATTTGAATGTATCCTTATCTAGAACAAAGTTTAGGAAAGTATGATGTTTTTATGAATGAGCATAATAAGATACCCACTATAGAAAAACCATGTATTAGACAATGTACTCTTAATGATGAGGAAATATGTATGGGATGTTTTCGTACTTTTAACGACATGTTAAAATGGCACAAATCAAGTATAGAAGAAAAAAAACATGTACTTCAGTTGGCAGAAGAACGCAGCATAGCCCATACAAATAAAGTAAATAAGTATTTTAAATAAGATAGATTTACTCCTATTCTTGACATATGTCAAAATAATTAGCCTGTTTATCCGTTATATTTCGGTATCAAAATTAAAGGATACGAAATGAACGAACAAGTAAAAGCCATTGTAAAATCAACAGCACCACTTTTAAAAGAAAAAGGTGAAGAGATAACAACAGCGATGTATAGCATCTTATTTGAAAAACACCCAGAGGCTAAAGCACTTTTTGAAAATGCATCACCTGACCAATATATAAAGTTAGCCAATATGGTCTATGCTTATGCTGCAAATATTGACCAACTTGATAAATTACAAAGTGGCATCGAAAAAGTGGCACAAATTCATGTAGATGTTAAAGTACTTCCTGAACATTACCCATGGGTAGGAGAAGCACTGCTTGGGGCTGTAAAACAAGTACTTGGAGATGCCGCAACAGATGACGTGATGGATGCATGGGGACAAGCGTATGGCTTTTTATCAACAGTCTTTATCGACAAAGAACAAGAGCTGTATGCAAAAGCGAAAGTAAGTGATACTTCAGCGACTGCCTAGAACCATTTTTACACTTATACTCTCAGCCATTATCTCTGAGAGTATAACATTATCCACTCTTGTATGATTTTAACTTCTTCTTCTATAATGTTATGTGTTTTAGCATAACTTTTAAACGTAATGTTAAACCCACCATCTTGTAGTACCTCTATCTGATTTTTTGCTGTTTCAAAGTCCAGTGCTTCATCTTGGGTACCATGAGTACAAATCCAGTTGGCAGTTTTTAATTCTGGGTTCATCTCTTTTAGTAGTAGAGTAGGGTCATTCAAGTGACCGCTAATGGCAAAATACCCAGCCATTTTTTTCTCATACCTCGCACCAAATTCAAAAGTAAGTAACGCACCTTGCGAAAACCCTAAAAGAAAACCCTCAGATGCATCGAAATCTTTTTCAAAGAGCATGTTAAAGGTTTGTGTGAGTAGTGAAGAAGAAACATTTATGCCTTCACTATGATGCGGCGCATCTTGGTACCATGAGTAGCCTTCGCCGTAGGCAGTGGGCGCATTGAGTAGGAGGTAGTGTATATCATCAAAACCAAAGGTTTCGGCTATCCATGTAAAGTCTTCTGCTTTTCCACCACGACCATGTAAGATGATTATGAGCTTATTTGATGGGACTTCTGATGGGAAAAATATATTTTCCAAGGGCAGATAGTCAAGTGTTGTGAGGTAGTGTGGAAAGGTTGTCATGGCGTTAGTAGACCATTACAGTTTACTTTGTATCCATGTTTTTATCATCTGTAGCTCAACTTCAACAAGCGTATGGTCTTTGTCGTAGGTTTTAAAGTCTATGTTCATGCCACCCTGTTGGAGTTGTGCTACTTGTGCTTTAGACGTAGCGTAAGGTAGTACGCCATCAGACGTTCCATGCGTGCAAAGCCAGTTGGCATTTTTAAGTGAGGAGTTCATCTCATTTAAAAGGTTTGGTGCATCATAAATGTACCCGCTTATTGCGATGTACCCTGCCAGTTCTTTTTCATACCTTGCCCCAAACTCAAAGGTAAGTAACGCACCTTGAGAAAAACCAAACAAAAAGCTCTGTGAAGCATCGAACTCTTCGTCAAAGAGCTCATCTAGTATCTCTGCAAGCACACCAGACGAGTAAGCTATACCCTCTAGTTGGTTAGGTGGTAGGTCATACCACGAACACCCACCAAAGTACTCGTAGGGGCCATCTAAGAGGAGGTAGTTCATGTCATCTAAATTTAAGTATGAAGGTAAAAAAGTAAATCCATTAGAAGAGTCACCTCTCCCATGTAGGATGATCATGAGCTTTTTTGAGGGCGTTTTTGCAGGTATAAATATGTTGTTTAATAGTAAATTTTTCATGAGCGTAGTATACTGCATTTAGTTTTAGAAGTGCCCTTGTAGTAGATGTAACCTTATTATCGTAGCTTTACTATATAATTCTATTAATATAATAGCCTCTATAGATGAGACTATGCAGATAAAAGGAAGTCATACCATGAACAAAGATTTAACAATCCTCAGACCAAACAGACCAGACATCATCACTGAAAAGGTAGATGCTATAGGCTTTTACCGTAAGATGGACACAGAGGGAATAGTAAAACAGATGATAGACGGAAAGGTTATACTTGTAGAAGAGTTTTACAGTAATGGGTTACAGGTTTTAAATGAATTAAGAAAACAACTCTTAGTCAAACACAAAGACAAAAGTTTTCAAGGACAACGTGACTACCGTGCTGCCTTTAAAAAAGCTTCACATAGACTACTACTCAAAGTAGAAAAAAACAAACTCCTCGTTAAAAAAGCACCTGATTTTGGCTGGTTAGAAATCTTATACCCTGATGTAGCGGACTTCTATATAGCTTTTCCCGAAGTACAAGGTATGAACAGTTCTTGGCAGTGGTATAAAAAAGGGCTTGAAGTAAAGACCTTAGACATTATGCTTCACCCTTACTATGGCACGTATTTTCCTACACGTTTTGACCATTTAAAACTTTTTGATAAATGGTTAAAACGCTATGATGGAGCAAAAACAAATGCCATAGACATCGGTGTGGGTTCGGGAGTGTTAAGTTTTCAGCTCATACAAAATGGTTTTGAAAACATTTTTGCTACGGACACCAACAAAAATGCCATCATCGGAGTAGCTGAAGAGAGCAAAAGACTAGGCTACGAAGAGAAGATAACATTAAACCATGGAGACTTGTTTGATAACTGCGATGTAAAAGCAGATGTCATCGTGTTTAACCCACCATGGTTACTGGCGAAGCATGACTTAGACGAGGGCATAGACAAAGCGATGTACTATGAAGAAGAACTCTTCCCAAGGTTTTTTGAACAAGCACAAAAGCACCTTACTCCCGAAGGAAAAGTAGTGCTTATCTTTTCAAACCTCGCGCAAGTAACTGACGAGGAAAGCACCCACCCCATCATAGAAGAACTACAGCAAAACAACCGTTTTCGAAAAGAGTTACATCTAAAGAGAGATGTGAGAGCATCGTCACGAAGAACCAAACGTAGAGATGCTAGAGATAAAGAAAAGGTGGAGTTGTGGGTTTTAGCTCTTAGAAATAGGTAATACTATGGCAACCAAAGCAACCATCTACAAAGCACTTTTAAACATAGCAAATATGGATAGTCATTATTATGCTGAGCATAACTTGACAATGGCAAAGCATCCATCAGAAACAGACTTGCGTTTGATGGTGAGGCTCATTGCTTTTGTGCTAAATGCAAGTGAAGAATTGGTTTTTACGAAAGGTATCTCTGCAGAAGATGAACCAGATTTATGGAGAAAGTCTTTAGGTGGTGATATAGAACTGTGGATAGACTTAGGACAACCAGATGAAAAACGTATCAAAAAAGCATGTGGACGTGCAGATGAAGTCATCATCTATACTTATCAAGAAGGTATGGCAGCTTCTTGGTGGAAAAATATAGAAACGTCACTCACACGATTTTCTAACCTTAAAGTGGTATTTCTCGATATAGAGGGAAACATAGATGCACTAGCAAAACGTGCCATGAATCTACAAGCCAATATCTTTGATGCTGAACTCACCCTTCAAGAAGAAGACGAGAGTGTTGTAGTAAGAGAACAGGTGTGGATGTCAATGGTTTAATTCTCTTTTTTAATGATAGTTTGTTTATGCTCATTTATCTATAGAGTTTTTAGACTCTTCTGTACTTATTTCAATATATATGACAATGTGAATGAACACTTTATTAGACAAATACACATCAAATGCACAGAGTCTTTTTATACTTGTATCAGTTAGCGTCTTAAAGGATATGCTATGCATGAAAAATTTACACACTTTGGTGAACTTTATCGACATTTAGAACTAGGTGCTGCAAAGGCTGACTTTCTACATCATAAAACTGATGCGGGTTGGAAAAGTTACTCAAAAGAGACATTTTTGCAGTCTATACGTTACTTAACACTCTCTTTTTATGAGGAAGGGTGGAAGGGAAAACACGTAGCCATCGCTGTGTCCCCTTCGGCACATTGGCTAATGCTTGACTATGCCCTGATGCTATGTGGTGCTGTATCTGTTCCTCTTTTTACCAACATCTCTTCAAAAAACCTTCATTTCGAATTTTTAAATGCCAACATGCATACCGCATTTATAGAAGAAGAAACACAAAAGAGACTTATAGATGAAGTAGAGGGCAACATAGAGGTAATCTATAGAGATGCAGTAAACGGACATAGAAGCATTACTGAGCTTATAGATAAAGGTAGGCAGATAGACAAACAACATCCTACACGTTTTAGAGAACTACTCTCTGGCATACATGCTGAAGATGTCGCAACCATAGTCTACACCTCTGGAACCTCAGGTATACCCAAGGGTGTGGAACTCACCCACGCTAACCTCATCTCTCAAATACACGCTGCTGCACAGAACTACCATTTTGACAAAGACGTAGACATTGCTTTTTCTTTCCTACCTTTAGCACATATCTTTGAGCGTATGGTGATGCACTTTTACCTCTCTCGTGAACTGACTGTTTACTTTGCAGATGATGTTAAAAATGTAGGGGTACTCCTAAAAGAAGTGAACCCTACAGTTATGACAGTTGTACCAAGACTCTTAGAAAAAGTATTTTTTAAGATGAAACTAAAAGCTTTGGAGGGGAACATTATCAAAAAAGCATTGGTCAATTATGCCTTTCATAGAGCAGTCACCAAAGACCCTTATGCACCTAAAGGCATAGTAGATAAAGTATTGGATGCCATCGTCTATAAAAAACTGCGATTGGCTTTAGGCACTCGTATGCGTATGATGATTTCTGGTGGAGCAGCCTTGCCAGATGCTCTGTATAAGTTTTACCTGAACATCGGTACACCTATTTATCAAGGCTATGGTCAGACTGAGACGAGTCCTGTCATCGCCTCTAACACACCTAAAGATAACAAAATAGGTACGGTAGGTAAACCTTTTCCTCATGTAGAAGTGATGTTAAGTCCTGAGCATGAGCTTTTAGTCAAAGGTCCCAATGTGATGCGAGGCTATCACAACAACACAAGAGCTACAGAAAAGGTAATAGACAAAAGTGGGTGGCTACATACAGGAGACTTGGCAAGCATAGATGATGACAAGTTTATCTCTATTATAGGGCGTACCAAAGAGTTACTCAAAACCTCTACAGGTGAGTATGTGACGGCTGTCTACATAGAACAAAAACTCACAAGTAACGGTTGGTTTGAACAAGCCCTTGTAGTAGGAGACGCCAAACCTTATGTGACTGCACTGCTTTTTATAGAGCATGAGTTTTTAGGCAGGCTAGCCACTTCTATGCACACCACGCCGCTTAAAGCCTTGGAGTCTGACAAGTTCAAAGCCATGACAGCCAAGTTTATAGCCAAACTCAACAAAAAACTAAACCATTGGGAAAAGGTACGAGAGTACCGAGTCATAGCAGATGAACTTAGCATAGAAAACGGTGACCTCACACCTTCTATGAAATTGGCTAAAAACCATATGATGGAAGTGTATGCTGAGGAGATAGAGGAGATGTATGCGGGGCATGTGTA
>Ga0256840_1000795_pt1 | contig 31367 bp, 38 predicted proteins | sample 355202metaG_FD_185969 | JGI IMG/M metagenome (GOLD analysis project Ga0256840, IMG submission 185969) | Hydrothermal vent microbial communities from Mid Atlantic Ridge, Atlantic Ocean - 355-202 | ecosystem: Environmental > Aquatic > Marine > Hydrothermal vents | place: Atlantic Ocean: Mid... | reverse complement strand
ATCATATCGTGTTATCGCAGACCATATCCGTACAGCAGTATTTTTACTCTCTCAGGGTGTAAATTTCTCCAATGAAGGGCGTGGTTATGTACTTCGCCGTATCTTGCGTCGCGCGGTTCGTCATGGTTATCTGCTTGGTTTCAAAGAGCCATTTATGCACAAGCTTGTTGATAGTGTTGTAAGTATCATGAGTGCAAGCTATCCCTATTTGGAGACGAAAAAAACTATCGTTACAGAGCTTATAGAGCTTGAAGAGAAGAGCTTTTACCGCACTATCGCATCAGGAATAGCACTTTTTAATGAGGAGTTAGCAAAGACTGAAGATGTATTTAGTGGCGAAGTGGCATTTAAACTCTATGATACCTACGGTTTTCCTCTTGATTTAACAGAAGATATGTTACGCGGAAAGTCTATGAAATTAGATACAGGCACCTTTGATACTCTGATGAAAGAGCAACGCTCTCGTGCAAAAGCAGCCTGGAAAGGTAGCGGTGACGCAGCAGTTTCGGGTGACTTTAAGGCTCTTTTAGAAAAATATGGTGAAAATGAGTTTGTAGGCTATAAAACACTGCAAAGCGATGCAAACGTACTCGCGATTTTGAGCGATGATTTTAGAAGTATTGAGTGCTTACATGCGGAGCAAACAGGCTGGTTACTCCTAGATATGACACCATTTTATGCTGAGAGTGGTGGGCAGGTTGGTGATACAGGTGAGATACTCGATCGTGCAGAAGTTTTAGACACTCGAAAATTTCACGGACTCAACCTCTCTCATGTGAAAACAAGCAAAACTATCTATATAAATGAGCAAGTCCAAGCCAAGGTCGATAGCTCTCGTCTTGAAATCACCAAACATCACTCTGCAACTCACCTCCTTCACGCAGCCTTGTATGATATCTTAGGAGAGCATATCTCTCAGGCAGGTTCACTTGTTGAGCGTACTCGTTTACGATTTGACTTTTCTCATCCCAAAGCCTTGAGCGCAGATGAGATACAAGAGCTAGAAGATCGTGTAAATTTTGAAATCTCTCGTGGTATAAGCGCTAATACCCAAGAGATGAGTATAGAAGATGCTAAAAATAGTGGTGCAAAAGCACAATTTGGCGAAAAATATGGTGACAGAGTTCGAGTCGTCAGTTTTGATAAAGCATCTATAGAATTTTGTGGTGGTATTCATGTTGAAAATACAGCCAACATAGGCACCTTTATCATCACAAAAGAGAGTGGGGTTAGCGCTGGAGTACGTCGCATAGAAGCGGTTTGTGGCAGGGCAGCATATAACTACTTTAAGGCACAAAGACATACTCTTCTTGAGGTACAAGAGGCAGTCAAAAACCGCGATACGCTAGCAGGGGTAGAACGACTCAAAGAGCAGGTGAAAACACTTAAAACTGAACTCTCAGAAGCGATGAGTGCTTCAAAAGAGGAGTTACATGTAAGCACTATCTCTGGCGTAAGTGTTGTGGTAGAAGAGCTTCACAGCGGCGATATTAAAGAGCGTATAGATGAGCTGAAAAATGCTCATGACTCCCTTGCTGCTATGCTTTTTCAAGTCAAGGGAGAGAAAGTTCTCTTAGCTGCTGGCGTGAAAAATGCAGATATCAAGGCAGGTGATTGGATTAAAAAAATCGCTCCTATCTTAGGTGGAGGCGGTGGTGGTCGGAGTGATTTCGCCCAAGCTGGTGGGAAAGATATGAGCAAACTCCCCGAAGCAAAAGAGAGAGCCTTGGAGTTTGTTAATGAGGTTTTAGCGTAATGAATGAGTTTTTTGCTGAGTATCAAGTAGCAATAATTTTCTTACATGTAATAAGTGCGGTAGTATGGGTTGGTGGTATGATAATTATGCGTTTTGCGGTGCATTACTCATTTGCTCATCTTGAGGGAGCTGAAAAATTACAACGTACATCTCACGCACTCAAAAATCTTTTTATGCTTGTCTTACCTTTTATCCTTACACTTCTAGCAACTGCTCTGATTATGAGTACAGCTATGGGCTTGCATTTTAGTGATGTCAGTGCTATTGCGATAGCAAAAGAGGCTATTTGGCTTATTATGGCTCTGAATTTTGCACTGATGTTTTACCGCCGCATACGAGCAGAAAAAAATATAAAAATAGCTGAATTTGCAAAGGCAAAAGCCTATCTTGAACCTATTGGAAAATATATGGTTCCGCTTAATATACTCTTAGGCACTGTCGCTATCTATCTTGGTGTATTTTTGAGTCACCATTTTTGATGATACGCCTCTGTTCTGCTTCTGAGTCTCGCGCGCTTATTTTAAAAAATGCCTCTCTTGAGTTTATCCAAAGTCCCCTCACGTTTGATGAAGAGCAGATAGTCGCTTCGTGTGCAAAAAACTTTGTCTATCAAGCAACAATGGGCAAGTATCAAGAGGCATTAAAAACTTTTGATTATAATGAAATCCCTCTTCTTGTAGCAGACACCGTAGTCACTGCCCACAATCAAATCCTCCGTAAAGCACGATGCAAGGATGAGGCACGAAATATCTTAATGAGTCAGAGTGGCTCTACAACTTCTATCATTACATGTATGATTTATCGCTCCTCAAAACTTGAACTTATCGACCTCTCAGCAACGGATTATATTTTTGATGATTTTGATAGGGATGATTTAGAAGCGTATCTTGATTCACGAGAGTGGCAAGGAAAAGCTGGCGGATGTATGGTTGAAGGTTTTTGCAAGCCTTATATCAAGGAGGTTAAAGGCTATGAGAGTTGTGCGATGGGACTTAGTGTTGAAGTGTTAAAGGCTTACATGTAATGTATTATAAAAGAGAGTTAGATGCCTTAAAGCACGCAGGTCGTTTCCGTGAGCGTGAATGTTTTGATGAAAATATCGTAGATTTGGCTTCTAATGATTACTTAGGCTTAGCACATAATTCCTCACTCTTATCTCTTACATGTAAAGAACTTTTACGCTATGATAACCACGCCCCAAAAGCTTCTATGCTTGTCAATGGCTACCATAAAATCCATCAAAATTTTGAACAGGCACTCTGTAAGGCAAATGGTTTTGAAAGTGGCGTGGTTCTAGGTAGCGGGTTTAATGCAAATATCGCGCTGATAGAAGCCTTAGTGCGTAAAAAAGATACCCTTTTTATAGATGAAAAATACCACGCCTCAGGACAACTAGCAACGCAAAATGTCAGCGGTGAGGTGATTTTTTTCTCTCATAACGATACAAAAGAGCTCAGAGAAAAACTTCTTACATGTAAGAGTCAAAGAAAGATTGTAGCCGTAGAGGGTATCTACTCTATGGATGGCGATTTGATGAAGAGGGAGATATTTGCTCTTACAGAGGAGTTTGATGCGCTTCTTATAGTCGATGAGGCGCATAGCAGTGGCGTTGTAGGTGAAAAACTGATGGGAGTTTACGAGTATTTTGACATTGCTATAAAACCAAATCATATAAAGATGGGCACACTCGGCAAGGCCTATGGCAGTTTTGGAGGCTATATTCTCGCCTCAGAACATATCATAGAGTATCTGCTTAACCGTGCCAAACCCATCATCTACGCGACCGCACCAAGTCTTTTTGATACTCTCTTAGCACATAAGGCGTTAGAGCATATCTTAGCAAATCATAAAGCCTTACATGTAAGGATACAAGAACGCCAAAAAATGGTGCAAGATATCTTAGGCTTAGAGTGCGATGGCTTGATAGTGCCCATCACTATCGGGGATAACAAAAAGGTAAAAGAGATTCAAAAAGAGCTTTTAGAAGAGGGTATTTTAGTCGGTGCTATCCGTCAGCCAACTGTTGAGAGGGCTATTATCCGTCTTATTGCGAGATTGGGCGTGGATGAGAAGATTTTTGAGAGAGTTTTAAGGCAATTAAAGATTAAATAATACTACAATATAATAGTACATAAAAAAGGAATATAATGCTAACTATTGCCTCAAGAGATATTGTTAAAACACCTTCTTATATTACTTCGCCCAAAGAGATTACCTTTGTGGAGGATGCTAAAAAGCATATTATAAAGAGTGTTGTCTTTCCTTATGAACTCTATGAGCAACTCAGAGAGAAGATAGAAGATGAACTCTATATTATTCAAAACAAAAAGGCACTCTCAAAAGAGGCTTATGAAGAGTTTTTAGAGATAGAAGAGGTGAGTGAGGATCTTTGTAAATGAGAAGAGGGGAGATTTATTTAGTCAATTTTGCTAAAAAGTACAATAGCGAATTTGGCAAAATCAGACCTGCACTTATTATTCAAAACGATATAGCAAATAGAAATATCGATAAGGTGGCATTCAAGGGTGTCACAGTGATGCCTTTGACTACAAGCATTAGTGGCGGGGATGTAAGAGTATATATCAAGAGTCGTGATAAACTTCAAAAAAGCTCCGAAATCCGCATCAATGAGGTATGTACTTTGGATATTTCAAGATTTCAGCTAGAAGATGTTTTGACAAAATTAACACAAGCAGAACTCCAAGAGCTTGATGATAAAACTCTACGACATTTTGGCTTGTAAGATGGAGGCTATACGCATTAATTCACTTCGTATCACTCTTGATAATATAAAACTTCTTGATATCGCTTTTGAGATAGAACACTCTTTAGCTCTAGTGGGTCAAAGTGGAAGTGGAAAGTCACTCACTCTTAAAGCCTTGCTTGATATGTTGCCTGAGAGTATGGATTTAAGCCTTGATATTGAAGCCCCTTTTGCCTTGACGCGTGGTGAAAATGTAGCATTTGTACCCCAAAACCCTTTTACAGCACTCTCTCCATTGACTAAAATTAAAAATCAATTCTTTATTGACGATAGTGACTTAGATGTTCTTTTTGATAGGGTTCATTTGAGTAGAGAGTTATTAGAGAGATTTCCGCCAGAACTTTCAGGTGGGCAGCTGCAACGCGTTGTTATTGCGATGGCTTTAAGCTCTCGTCCTAAGCTGCTTCTACTAGATGAGCCAACAACTGCACTAGACCCTAAGACACGAGTGGTAATTATAAATCTACTCAAATCTCTTCAGAGTGAGCTTGGGTTTAAGATGCTTTTTGTGACACATGATATTTATAGTGCTTCACAACTGTGCGAGAGTATCTGTGTCATAAAAAAAGGTGAAGTTCAAGAGAGTGGTGCGATGCAAGATGTTCTTGAAAATCCATCTAATAACTACACAAAACGGCTTATTGAAGCGAGTTTTTCACAAAGGAAATTTAGAATATGATTCGTCTATTTTGGACATTAGTTATTCTTGGCACTCTTGCGATATTTGGGTCAGGTTTTTATTTTTTAAACGAGTATGGGCATGAGACACAAAAACTCATCAACTATAAACCCAATCAAACGACACGCATATACGATCGTAACGGAGAGTTGATTGCCAATATTTTTAAGAAACAGCACCGATTGTATGCCCCTTTTAGTGAGATACCTCCACGCCTTGTTGAAGCGCTTCTTGCGATAGAAGATACAACATTTTTTGAACACCACGGTGTCAATATAGATGCTATTATGCGTGCAATTATCAAAGATGTTAAGGCACGAAAGCTCGTTGAGGGTGCAAGCACTATCACACAGCAACTTGTAAAAAATACGCTTCTAACTCGTGAGAAAAAGATCTCTCGTAAGCTTAAAGAGCTTCTTTTTTCTCTCAAAATTGAGTTTGAACTTACAAAAGAGGAGATACTAGAGCGCTATCTTAATGAGGTCTATCTAGGGCATGGCTATTATGGTGTTAAAACGGCGGCTTTGGGCTATTTTCATAAAGACCTTGATCGTTTAAGTCTCAAAGAGATTGCTATTTTAGTGGGACTCCCTAAGGCGCCAAGTTACTATTCACCAACAAAAAATTATGAAGTGGCTCTAGGGCGTGCTAATCGAGTTCTTTCACGAATGCATACTCTTGGCTGGATTGATGATACAATGTATGCGCACTCTACGGATGAGCGCCCAGAAGTTTTTGATGAAACTCTGACGCAAAATAGGGCTCCTTATGTAGTTGATGAGGTGATTCGCCAGTTAGGAAAAGATTTTGAAGATCTCCGCTATGGTGGTTATGTGATTAAAACAACGATAGATTTAAAACTACAAGATGCAGCGAGAAAAGGGCTAAAATATGCCTATGATTTAGCACTAGAGCGTGCTGGAGATGCTGAAGATTTTAATGCAACAAAACTTAATGGCGCTCTTGTAAGTCTTGAGCCAAAAACAGGAGATATTTTAGCTCTTGTAGGGGGTGTTGATTATAAGCAGAGCTCTTATAATCGTGCGACTCAGGGACTCAGACAGCCAGGGTCTGCCTTTAAGCCTTTTATCTATCAAGTAGCACTAGATTTAGGCTATAGCGGAGCTACTCAGCTGATAGATGTGGCGCGTACTTATGAGTATGAGAAGAATGGCGAAACACAAAAATGGCAGCCTAAAAATTATGAAAAAGATTATAAAGGTCTTATCAGTTTACGAGAAGCCTTAGTCCATTCACGCAATCTCGCGACTATAAATCTTGTGACAGATATAGGTCTTAGAACAATGCTTCAAGAGCTGAAACGATACGGTATCAAAGATTTACCGCATAATCTCTCACTCTCTCTTGGTTCTATCTCTCTATCGCCTCTCTCTTTGGCAAAATATTATACCTCTTTTGCCAATAAGGGTGTGCAAGTAGAACCAAAACTAATCAGCTCTATCTCTAGCCCTTATGGTCATACTGTAAGTTTTGAGAGTAAAGAGAAAAATATAACAAGCCCGCAGCAAGCATTTTTAATGACAACGATTTTGCGTGATGTTGTTACTCGCGGTACAGGAAGACGCGCCAATGTGCGAGGTATTGAGGTTGCAGGAAAAACAGGAACAACAAACAAGTCTATGGATGCTTGGTTTGCAGGATACTCACCTACTGTGGAGACTATCATCTGGTTTGGAAATGATGATAACACGCCAATGAGAAAACGTGAAACTGGTGGACGTGTTGCAGGGCCTTCGTTTGCTTATTATTACAAGCAGTTGCTAGCACTCTATCCACAAACAAAGCGCCACTTTGATCAACCCGATGGCATAATGTCGACGACTATTAAAGGTAAAAAAGAGTATTTTTCAGATATCTCAAAAGCACCACTTATGAAGCAAGAGTATGAAGAGAGTGGTGGATTAATTTTTTAGGAGAAAAGATGAGAAAAGTTTTAATTGCAACGCTTATCAGCACAGCACTTTGTGCTGCTCTATTTGAGCAGGGAAGTAAAAATGTTGGTATAAATATCGGTGCAGGAAGTAGTTTTGGTGTAAATTATACAATCTTAGGAATTAATGCGAGTTATTTTGTAGTAGACAATCTTCAAGCAGGATTAGAGTACCGTGGTTGGTTTGGAGATGGTCCTGCTATTAATGAAATCAGTATTCCTGTGACATATATCGCCCCTTTGCATGAAAAATTTCGTCCTTATGTTGGTGGATTTTTCCGTAAAACATTTTTAGATAGTTCTCAAGGTAATGATTATAGCGTTTATGGCGTGCGTGCTGGTGTGAGTATGATAACTAGTGGCAACTCGTATGCCTCTTTTGGTTGGGTACAAGAGTATTATGATAACTCAGTGGGTGATAGCTCAAATGGCTATCCAGAAGTTGCAGTAGGGCTTAGTTTTTAAGAGTCTTACATGTAAGGAATTAAAAAGTGCGATTTAAAGCACTAAAAAGTGCCTTAATAGAAGCGATAGAGATGTCCGTATCGCGTCCTACCCCATAGAAAATTTCATGCTCATCGGTCTCAATAGCGATATAGGCTACCGCCTTAGCTGATGAGCGCTCCCCGCAAGAGTGTTCACTATAAGAGTTTATAGTGAAAGTGTGCGGATAGTCTTTGAGCAGAGATTTACGACAGGCATCAATAGGGCCATTGCCTTGACCTTCAGCTCTTATCTCTTTGCCATCAAAACTATACGTTAGCGTTGTATTGACTGTATTGTCTTTGCTTGTAGCGGAGTTAATCGCTAAATCAAGAAAACTAATATGCTCTTCTTGCTCAAAATAGGTCTCTTCAAAGATTTTTAAAATCTCATCAGCCTCAAGCTCACGACCCTCTTTGTCTGTGACGGCTTGGACTATTCGCCCAATTTCAGGCTGCATTTTTTTAGGGATTTGATAGCCATATTTATCCTCTAAGATGTAGGCAACACCACCCTTGCCAGATTGAGAATTTATGCGAATGATACTCTCATACGAACGCCCTACATCATTAGGGTCAATTGGCAGATAAGGTACTTCCCAAAAATTATCTTCTTTAGTTTTTTGGTATGCAAATCCTTTATTTATCGCATCTTGGTGTGAACCTGAAAATGCAGTATAAACTAACTCCCCTACATAAGGATGACGCGCATGTGTGTCGATAGCAGTACAGCGCTCGACCACATCTAAAACATGATTGATATCACTAAAGTCTAGCTGAGGATCAATCCCTTGCGTGTAAAGATTAAGCGCTAAGGTGATGATATCAACATTTCCAGTACGCTCACCATTACTCAATAGTGTTCCCTCAACTCTATCTGCCCCTGCCAATAAGGCAAGCTCTGTGGCTGCAACAGAAGTTCCACGGTCATTGTGTGTATGGGTGGAGACTAAAACATGTTCACGATTATCTAAGTGTGCACACATCCACTCTATCTGATCAGCATATACATTTGGTGTTGCCATCTCAACCGTTGCTGGCAAATTGATAACAACTTTTCGCTGCGCTGATATACCCCAACACGCAGTGACAGCGTTACAAATCTCCGCTGCAAATTCTAACTCCGTGCCCGTAAAACTCTCAGGCGAATACTCTAGTGAGATATCACCCTTATGGTTTTTCTCATACTTTTTAACAAGCTCCACGCCTTCTAAGGCTAAATTAATAATCTCTTGCTTCTCTTTTTTAAAGACTATCTTCCTCTGTGCTATGGAAGTGGAGTTATAAAGATGCACGATAGCATTTTTGACACCCTCTAAAGCCTCAAAACTTCTCGCTATCAAATGCTCTCTTGCTTGAACTAAAACTTGAACCGTCACATCATCAGGAATTAAATCTCTCTCGACTAAGGTGCGTAAAAAATCAAATTCTACCTTAGAAGCAGAAGGAAATCCCACCTCTATAACCTTAAATCCAAGTTGTAGCAAGAGATTAAAAAGTTCAAGTTTTTGTTCCAAATTCATAGGTGTGACCAAGGCTTGATTGCCATCACGAAGGTCAACACTGCACCAGATAGGTGCTTTTGTGATTGTGTTATTTGGCCACTGTCTATGTGGCAAATCTATCTGTGGGTAAGGGCGGTATTTGCCCATGCTCATGTTTCTCATGAGGTATCCTTTTGTATAAAACTTAAACAGCCACTCTTGCTACGGACGAACTGTTGGCGTAATTATAGCAAATTGAGATGTGAGATTAGTCTTTACATGTAAGTATTATGAAAATATAAGCTTTTTATGAGTTATTTAATTTTCTTATAGAAATTTTAAGACTAAACAATGAATTTCGTTTTAGTTGTCATAGCTTCTAAAACTTTTTCTATAAATATTTCAAAACTAGCTAGCTCAACAGTATTTTCACGCTGTTTCTCTCCCCACATCGGTTCTGGAAAGTAGCTATCATTTTTAAATCGTGCCATAATATGCCAATGTGCATGCGGTAATATGTTTCCAAATGAAGCGATATTGATTTTTTCTGGCTTATAATACTCTAGCATAATTTTTTCGATATTATCTAAAGCACTCCATATTGCATGTTTTTCTTCTTGAGTGCATTGAGAGAACTCTTTGCGTTTGATGGTAGTAAAGATTTTGAGCCAAGGGATTTCACTTTCGTGAATTTCTATAAAGATAAGAGAGTTTGAGTAGATTTTCACCTACTACTCACCCATAAAAGGAAGAAGTGCGCTACCCCAAGTCAGACCACCACCAAAGGCATCTAGTAGTAGCATATCACCTTTTTTGAGTTTACCAGATTCGTAAATATCATTAATAGCCATAGGAATAGAAGCCCCCGAAGTATTGCCATATTTTCCCACAGTTAGTACTACTTGGTCTTCACGCATTTTAAGCGCATCACCTACGGCTTTGATAATACGATAATTAGCTTGGTGTGGCACAAAATGTACGATATCATCAGAGTGCATGTTGTTTTTTTCTAAAATCTCTTTGACATCATTAGTTAAGGTACGAACAGCAACTTTGAAAGTTTCATTCCCTTTCATTTGCATACAGACTTTATCACTTTCAAGCGAATCATGAGCTGAGCCAGATCCACCATTTGGTGTCATAAGCAGATCGGCGTAATTACCATCAGATCCAGTATTAACATCAATAATAGCTTCTTCTTTCTTGTCAGTAGCACTGATAATCGCGGCACCTGCGCCATCACCAAAAAGGATGCAAGTACCTCTATCAGTATAATCTGTAATAGCACTTAACTTTTCTGAACCGACTATAAGAATATTTTTCTTCATACCTGACTCTATAAAAGCCTTAGCAATACCGACAATATAGACAAAGCCTGTGCATGCTGCAGAGATATCAAAAGCTGTAATCTGTCCTAAGCCTAATTTTGTAGCAATGATAGTTGCAGTAGAGGGCATATTAAAGTAATCAGGCGATATGGTTGCACAGATAATCATATCAATATCTGCTTTGTCAAGTCCAGAGCGTTCAATGGAAACTTGTGCGGCATTGACTCCCATATCGCTCGTTCTCTCTTCTTTAGCAGCAATGCGTCGCTCTTTGATACCTGTGCGTTTCGTAATCCACTCATCTGATGTATCCACCATATATGCAAGATCATCATTTGTTAGAATTTTTTCAGGTATATAAGCTCCAATAGAGCGAAATGCTGCATATGCCATTACTGTTCCTTGCGTTCTTTTAAATGCTTTTCAATATGCTCATTTACACCTGTATCGATATAATTTATTGCTTGAAAAATTGCATTTTTTATTGCTTTTGAGTTACTTTTTCCATGCCCAACGATAGCACACCCCTTAATACCTATAAGAGGGGCACCACCAAATTCAGCATAATCAGTCTCTTTTTTGAGAAGTTTAAAAACTTTTCTCATCAAAAGAGCACCTGTGATAGCTACAGGTGAACGACGAATATAATCTTTTAAAAAGTAACTAATGGTAGAGGCTACACCCTCAGAGGATTTCAAGACAAGATTGCCAATAAAACCATCACAGACAATAACATCAACGCTTCCGTCAAATATATTGTTCCCCTCTACATTTCCGATAAAACCATCAAAATTACCGAGCTTTTTAAATGTCTCTTTGGTAATTTCATTTCCCTTAGACTCTTCTTCACCATTAGCAAGAAGACCAGTGCGAGGTTCGCTTATGCCTAAAACATCTTTTGCATAGTAATGACCCATAACGGCAAATTCAACTAAGTTTTCAGGTTTACAGTCAGTATTTGCACCAACATCAAGAAGAACTGTTCTTTGACTATCACGAGCAGGCATAAGAGTGACTAAAGCAGGGCGACTCACATATTTTAATCTACCGATTCGTAGTGTTGCTAAGCTCATAGTAGCACCACTATGTCCAGCTGAAACCACACCATCTGCTTCGCCATTACGCACTAATTCGATAGCTTTATAGATAGAACTTTCACGACGCTTTAATGCATCAGTTGCTGCGTCATTCATGTTGATAACATCATTGGCTTCAATAATAGTAATTTTGCTTAGGAATTTCTTTGGAATAAGAGGAAGAATAGCTGCTCTTCTACCTACAAGTATAGGTTCAAATTCTTTTTCTTTCAGGGCTAATATAGTCCCTTTGACAATAGGTTCGGGACCGAAGTCACCGCCCATCGCATCGATAGCAATTTTTGCCATCGATTATTTATACTCACCTGTAGTTGGGTTAATATGATGTGGAAGTCTGTATGTTCCATCTTCATCTTTAACCGGACGAGCCAACGTAATTTTGTAGTGTGTTCTGCGTTTTGCAGAGCGTGTGTGTGACACGCGTCTCTTAGGTACTGCCATGTTTTTATTTCCTTTCTTTGTTTGTTAATTAGTTATCTTGACATTCAGGGCAACAGTGATAGTCGCTTCTAAATGATTCAAGTTCTGATGATAAAATTTCATTGATGTCAATCATCCCAGTAAGGGATTCCACAACATCATAATCCTCATCATGACCGTTAAAAATACCATCAGAGAGTAGAATTTTTAACTCTTCATCTAGTATTGTATCGAAATTTTCTGCGCATAGGTCACAAGGAACACTCAAAGCGCCTTTTATCTCCCCATCGAGCATAATAAGACCACATTGATAATGCTCTAGCGTACCCTTAAAAGTAACATTTTCACTAAAGACTTCAAAGTCTTGTGGCGTGTTAGCTATTTTCCTAAAAGGAAGTTTCATAAATGTTTATCTATGAAATTTCACGTTCAGAAAAGAAAAATGCTATCTCGATAGCAGCATTTTCTACTGAATCACTTCCGTGAACTGCATTTGCATCAATGCTCTCAGCGAAATCAGCACGGATAGTGCCAGCTTCTGCTTCAGCAGGGTTAGTAGCACCCATTAATGCACGGTTTTTAGCCATAGCGTCGTCACCTTCAAGAACTGAAACAACAACAGGACCACTAATCATGAACTCAACAAGGTCGTTGAAGAAAGGGCGCTCTTTATGAATAGCATAAAAAGCCTCCGCATCTCCACGAGAAAGTTGAAGTTTTTTTGTTGCAGCGATTTTTAGCCCGTTGCTCTCAAAGCGATCAAAAATTTTACCAATAACACCTTTTGCTACAGCGTCTGGTTTAATGATTGAGAAAGTACGTTCCATGACATCTCCTAATGTAAATTATAAAAATAGAGTGGCATTATATCGAAAATATAATTAGTTTAAGTTAAGTTTGAAGTTTTTTTAAAAATTTATATGTGAGAAAGTTCTAAAGTGAGTATCAAAGTACCAAAAAATGGTACTTTAAAACTATTCTACTACAGGCTCTTTTGCAGAACGCTGATCTTCTGTAATATCATCACGGTGCTTTGGAGAGTCTCCAATAGCATCCCAAGTGATACATCCTTCAGTAGGACAAGCTGTAGCACATGCTGGCTCATCATGATGACCTACACACTCAACACATTTATCACCATAAACATAATAGATCTCTTCACCTGTTGGGTTATCATCTTCATCTACGATTGCTTCAACTGGACACTCATCAATACAAGCACCACAATTTATACATGTATCATTAATTATAACAGCCATGTAATCTCCTCTTAATTTTAATTCGGGAAAATGATAGCGTAGTATTTTTAAAGAGAAATAAAAATTTAATGATTTTGTGAGTAATTTAGAAAGAGTGTTACTTAAATGTTTTTTTTATGATAATGAGTCTCAGTAATTCTATTTAAAAGGAAATTTATGGTTCCATAGAAGAGTAAAATACTCTTCTATAGTGATAAATATTGTTTAATAGCATCAACTTTATCAGTTTTTTCCCAAGTAAACTCAGGAAGCTCACGACCAAAATGGCCATAAGATGCAGTTTTTCTGTAAATTGGGCGGAGCAGATCAAGAGAATCTATAATTCCTTTTGGTGTTAAATCAAAAAGCTCTTTCACGCAGGCCTCTATCTTATCTTCACTAACAACACCAGTTCCATGCGTGTTTACCATAATAGAGACAGGCTTTACAACACCGATAGCATACGCTACTTGAATAGTAGCGCGCTCACACGCACCTGAAGCAACAAGATTTTTAGCAACATAGCGTGTCGCATACGCAGCAGAACGATCCACCTTAGTCGGATCTTTTCCACTAAAAGCGCCACCACCATGAGGACAAGCTCCTCCATAAGTATCTACGATGATTTTGCGTCCAGTAAGTCCCGCGTCACCTTGAGGACCACCCACTACAAATGAACCTGTAGGATTGATATGGTAAACAATATCATCACTGAGCAACTCTTTTGGAATAACTTTTTTAATGACCTCTTCTATTACATCTTCGCGAATTTGCTCTTGTGAGATATTATCATGATGTTGTGTCGAGATAACTACCGTCTCTATCGAAACAGGTTTATCATCAATATACTTCACGCTTACCTGCGCTTTTCCATCAGGACGCAAGTAGGGAATAATTCCCTCTTTTCGCACTTCAGCAAGACGCTCGGTAAGACGGTGTGATATGTGAATAGGCAGAGGCATAAGTTCAGGTGTCTCTTTACAAGCATATCCAAACATCAAACCTTGATCTCCTGCTCCAATATCACCACTATCTTGATCTACGCCTTGACTTATCTCAGCAGATTGTTCTCCAACACCATTAAGCACAGCGGCAGAGCGGTGATCAAACCCAAAGGTAGCATCGGTATAACCGATCTCCTTTACTACTTGACGCACAATGTCTTGCATAGGCGAATATGCCGTTGTTTTAATCTCTCCTGCAACAACACAAAAACCATTAGATACCAGAGTTTCACACGCTACGCGTGCATTGGGATCTTTAGCAATAATGTCATCCAGAATAGCATCGCTAATCTGATCAGCCATCTTGTCAGGATGCCCTTCTGTTACAGACTCAGAAGTAAATATATACTCTTTTGTCATCGATTTCCTTTATTGTAAAATAAAGTAATAGGCCAGATATAATTACAAAACCAACAACATTTAAAAGGTTTAGATTCAAGGCAAACTTTTGTTAGCGATGCCGAGCATCGTTGACGAAAGTTTAACGCAGAAGATGAGCCTTTTAAATGTTGCCCTACGGGTGAGAAGATAAGCTACAATCTACTTCGTTGAAAATCCTTAAAGCTACCAGTAGCTCCTGCGGACTTTCGCCTTGTATCTTATAGCTTCTCTTCTCATTGGATTTGTAATTATATCTGGCCTATTACTTAAGTGCGAAGTATAGCGAAAGAAGTTTAAGCGATAGGCTTACATGTAATGGGTTAAACTTCCCAAAAGAAATTTATCCACTCCATAGCCTCTTTACATGTAAAGTCAGGTTGAATTAAGGCACTTTTCTTATAAAAAAGAGAGGCTACCTTAAACTCAATATGAGGATACTTTTTCTTTACATGTAAGAGGAGATATTGCATAGTATCACCACTGTCGATAATGTCATCAATAATTAAAACACGAGAGGCATGTCTAAGGTCTGTGGTATCTAACATGGTGAGGGTATCACGCTGAGTCTGCTTGTCATAGCTTTGGATCTGGACACTTTGGAGATGTCTGATATCTAGATCATAAGCGAGTAGTTGCGCTGGTATAAGTCCACCACGCGCTATAGCCAAGATAGTGTCTGCTTGAAAGTTTTTAGCTTGTTGTGCTAAGTTTTGGATGTCGTTTTCGAGTTCATTACAGTTATAATCATACATAAAAAGGATTATAGCATTGATATTTAATATTTTTCGTTGTAAGATACATTTATAAATATAAATATGAGGAGTTTACATGAAAAAGATTATGACAATTGCGGCATTTTCAGCAGCATTAATTTTAGGTATAGCAGGATGTGGTGAGGAACCAAAGCCAAAAGATGATTTTAAATGCCGTATTGAAGGTTCTTTAGCTCCTGAATGGGCATGCGGTAATGCTCCTATTGAGGGTGCTATCACTTCAGTGGGTTCTGCACCTTTAAGTAAATTAGGTCAAGGTTTTTCTCGTCGTGAAGCGATGGCAAATGGGCGCTCAAACTTAGCACAACAGATTCAAACTTTAGTAAAAGATAAAGTAGAGTCTTTTACTCGTGCGACAGGTGTTGGCAGTGCTGAGGTTGCTGATAAAGTATCAACACAAGTATCCAAACAAGTAGCAAAAGTGACCCTTCAAGGCTCAAAGCAGATTAAATACTGGCAAAATCCTACGACAAAAGATATTTTTGTTCTGATGAGTGTTGCTGAAGCTTCAATGAATGAGGAAGTGAAGCGTTCAGTGCAATCAAGTTTTAAAAATGATAACGCACTCTGGCAACAATTTCAATCTAAAAATGCTTTAGAAGCTCTTGAAAAAGAGTTCCCTTCAGATTAAATATCTGTATAGCTTCGGCTATACATTCTTCTATTCTTCCAAAAATCAGCTATAATCTGCTTTGCATGTAACAGTTATAACAAATATTAGTAAGGTCCTTATGAAAAAAATCGCCATAATCGGTAAACCAAATGTAGGCAAGAGCTCTTTTTTTAATCGTATCATGAAAGAACGCGATGCTATTACATCTGAACAAGCTGGAACAACTCGTGATATCAAGCGTCGCACAGCAGAAATTCTTGATAAAAGAGTGGAACTTCTTGATACAGGTGGTCTTGATGAGGGAAATGAACTCTTTGATAAGATTAAAGAGAAGTCCCTTGAAGCAGCGTATGCAGCAGATATAGTCCTTTATATGGTTGATGGAAAGTCACTGCCTGAAGAAGATGACAAAAAGTTTTTTTATGAACTAGAGTCTTTGGGCAAGTCTGTTGCTCTTGTTGTTAATAAAATTGATAACGATAAGATGCAAGAGAAACTGTGGGAATATTATGAATTTGGTACAGATGCTATTTTTGGTATTTCAGTTTCACATAATCGTAATATCAATGCTCTTTTAACTTGGATATCAGAACAGATTCCAGAAGAAGAACTTGTAGCTAAAGAAGCCAAAGAAGATTCTCAAGAGCCTGAAGAAGAGATTGCGGAGATACTTTTTGAATCGGAATATATTCCTCAAGATGATTTTGAAGAGGAAGATGATGATGAAGATTTTTTTGATGATGAAGATGAGGACGATGACTATTTTTATAATACTGAAGTAGAAGAAGACACCTCTGTTTTTGGACCTAATGATCTTATTCGTAATTTTGAAGAAGAACAGTCCAATAGCTTCCGTGTAGCGATTATCGGGCGTGTTAATGTTGGAAAAAGCTCACTGTTAAATGCACTTTTAAATGAGGAGCGCTCTGTAGTAAGTTCTGTTGCTGGGACAACTATTGATCCTATTGATGAGAAGATAACTTATAAAGATAAAGAGATTACCTTTATAGATACCGCTGGGATTCGTAGGCGTGGAAAGATTTTAGGCATAGAAAAGTACGCGCTTATGCGAACAGAGAAGATGCTTGAAGATGCAGATATTGCTCTTTTAGTGCTTGATGCTTCTGAACCTTTTTTAGATTTAGATGAGAAAATAGCAGGTCTTATCGATCAAAACCGTCTCGCCTGTATGATAGTTTTAAATAAGTGGGATATTACTGATGGCAATGAATATCAAAAGATTATTCAAAATATACGTGATCGCTTTAGATTTTTACACTACGCTCCTATTATCACTATCTCGGCGCAGAGCAGACTGCGTGTGCATAAAATCATAGATATGTTGGTCACTATCAATGAAAATTATTCACAACGCATCTCTACCTCTAAGCTCAACGAAGCCTTAGAATGGGCACAGCGTAAGCATCATATTCCTTCTATGCGTGGACAGATGATTCGTATCTTTTATGCAACACAATACGAGACTCGCCCACCGCGCATAGCTATTGTGATGAATAAGCCAAAAGGTCTGCATTTTACATATAGACGGTATTTAGTCAATCAACTTCGTGAGACTTTTAATTTCGAGGGAGTGCCTCTACTTTTTAGAGCTAAAAAGAGAGGAGAGCGTTAAGCCTAAAACGGCTTAACGACAACCATAGCGACAATCAACAGTAATAAAATTGTCGGTACTTCGTTGTAAAATCTAAAAAACTTTCCACTTTTATTACATGTATTGTTTTCTAATTTTTTACGAATCATGCCAAGAGAGAAAAAGTAAACGATTAAAATGACTAAAAAAGCCAACTTTGCATGAAACCAACCACCAGTTGAGAAAATATTAACAGGATAAAGGTAGATAAGCCATACGCCTGAGATAAGTGTTGCCCAAAATGCAGGAACACCGATATATTGGTAGAGTTTAAACTCCATAATTTTTGCTACTTTCACATAGCCTTCGTTATCAGCATGTTCTGCATGATAGACAAAAAGACGAGGCAGATAAAAAAGCACTGCAAACCAAGAGACCATAGAGATGATATGAAACCATAATACCCATTGATACATAGTTATCCTTTAAAAATTTGTTTCGATATGGAGCATATTGTAGTTTGAGCCACCATGCTCTACACTGTTTGTAAGCCCATAAATACCTGAACGGTGTTTGAGAGTGTAGCCAAGATAAGTAAACTCTAATGCTTTTATATGAAAAATTTTCCCAATATTAAAATCTACACTCACTTCAAGATAGTTGAGTATATTGGAATTGTGATCATCTTCTTCTTCAGCCTCCATTTGTTCAACCATAGGAATAGCAAAAGCATACGAAATACCTTCTCCTATACCAAAACGAATATGTTGAGAGCACAAAGCAAGGTTGTAGTAAAGTTTTAGATAAAGGGTGGTTTCAAAAAAATCATCCTGGTAAGCATTTTCTAAAAAGCGATAAAGCCCTCCTTTGATATAAATATCAAAAGGTGTCTCAAAACGTTTTAGTAGATAGCCACCATCAATACCTATAAGAGTGGTATTTGTTTTATGGGGGCTTATTTGAGAACTGAGTATCTGCCCAAAGTCATTGCTATCGGCCATACCTCCTGCCAATCGAAAAGAGTAGTTATCTTGAGCAAGAAGTAAAAGCTTACATGTAAGGAGTAAAAAGAGAAGCTTTCGCATCAGATAAGACGCTTGACCCAGTCTTGTAGTTGCGTTACACTAAGTGCTCCTGAAACTCTATCAATCTCTTTATTGTTTTTAAACGCGATGATAGTAGGGATAGAACGGATACCAAAACGCCCAGCAAGATTTTGCTGTGCTTCGGTATCAACTTTTCCAAAACGTGCTTTAAGTGCGAATGACTGTGCTGCCTCTTCAAAAGCGGGAGCCATTGTCTTACATGGTCCGCACCAAGCCGCCCAAAAATCGACTATAAGAGGTATATCGCTGTTAAGCACTTGATTGTCAAAACTTTTTTCATCAAAATTTATAGGTTTTGTATCAAGAAGTGAATTTTTACACGCACCACAGTTGGCTTTTGCATAATTCTCTTTGAAAGGTATGGCATTGACTTTTCCACAGTGAGGGCAGACAATCTTCAGTGACATAACTACGCCTCTTCTTCTACCAATTCTAAATCACGAAGTGAAGTTGTACCCTTATGATCTTTAACTTTATCTGCTAAACGACGAAGCGCTTTTGCTACACGCTCAATCGCGATGTCAATAGCTGCATCTAAATCTTTATCTGTCTGTTTTACAACAATAGGAGATTGGTGAGCGATATGAAGTTCAAATTCAACACTTACACCATCTTTTTCTTTAGTGATAAAAGTGTTTGCAGTTGTAATCTCTAAGCCATATTTTAAAAACTGTTCTTTTGCTGCTTGAAGATGTGCGTGTGTATGCTCTGATACATTGATATCTTTAGATGCAATTTTTACATTCATAATAAATCCTTTTAATTTGAGTAAATATAACACAGATATTCTGTGTATAAATTCAAGGGCGTAATCTTATCATAAATTTAGTTATAATTTCGCAAATGAAGAAGAGGATTTTTTTTGAGACTATTAACAGGTATTCAACCATCAGGTGACTTACATATTGGAAACTATTTTGGTTCTATTTTGCCAATGATTTCATCACAAGACGAGCATGAGATATTTGCTTTTATTGCTAATTATCATGCTATGAGTAGTGGAATAGGGGGCGAGCGTTTAGCAGAGCTTACTATGCAGGCGGCTACGGACTTTTTAGCTTTGGGGATGAATCCTAACAAAAGTACATTTTGGGTGCAGTCTGATGTGAAAGAGGTCTTAGAGCTTTATTGGATCTTATCTGCTTTTACTCCTATGGGTCTGCTTGAGCGTGCACATAGCTATAAAGATAAGATGGCAAAAGGGATAGCAGCAAATCATAATCTTTTTAGTTATCCCGTCTTGATGGCAGCGGATATCTTGCTCTATAACTCTGAAATAGTTCCTGTAGGAAAAGATCAGATTCAGCATGTCGAGATTGCTCGTGATATAGCGATACGATTTAATAATATGTACGGAGATATTTTTGTAATCCCAGAGTATAAGGTAGATGAAAATGTTAAAACAGTACCAGGAATTGACGGTGCAAAGATGTCTAAAAGTTATGGAAATACTATCAATATCTTTGGTGAAGAGAAAAAACAGCAAAAAGTCATCAAAAAAATTGTTACTGAAAATGTAGCCTTAGAAGAGCCAAAAGAGTATGAAAATTGTAATGTTTACAATATCGCTAAACTTTACTTAAACGAACAAGAGTGTTTAGATCTTCAAGAGCGTTATAAAAAAGGGGGAGAGGGGCACGGTCACTTTAAGCTCTATCTTGCTGAAATTTTATGGGAGTATTACCGCCCATACCGCAACAAGCGTGAGTACTACAATGCTCATCAAGATGAGGTTCGCGATATCTTACGCATAGGTGCAGATAAAGCACGAACAAGCGCACTTCCTTTGATAGAGAAGATACGCGAAGCTACGGGAATTTCGTACTAATATTCTAAGATACGAGGCAACTCTTTTGCCTGTGCTATCCAGTCTTGAACATTTGTAAGAACGGGAGTTTTACGAACAAAATTACGCTCGGCATTAACCTCTTCCATCTTCGTTGTTAAATTTTCAGCATTACGAGTCGCAAGCTGTGGAATAGTATTTACATTTGCAAACTCTAGTAAATCGGCATACTGTGTGCTAATGCCTTTCACGCGAGTCAAATCGGCTTTATTTGCCCAAGTTAAAATTAGCTTTTCACTAATACCAGACTTCTTTGCAATGTTTGCTCGTCCTGATGCTTTTGCCCCTGCTTCAAGAAGTTTTTCCAAAGAACCGATACCGATATCTTTTAGTTTTGCCTCAAATTTTGGACCAATGCCCTCAATGTCAGATAATTTTGCCATAATGAATCCTTTAAAAATTTGAAATATTATTGCAAGTTTTGCTTAAAGAGTAGCTTTACATGTAAGGCTTTTCTTGATATATTTTTGATATAAACATTGTAACCAAACTGTGACCTTAGAGTAATTTAAAAGTAATCCATATTATCTACAATCGCACAATTAAAATGATGGAGTCCTAATGTTTCTTAAAACACCAATACTGGGTGGCATGCTCACTGCTGCGCTGCTTTTGCCACAATTTGCTTTGGCACAAACAGATAATTCTATGGTTGAATCTCTGATGAAACTTCGTACACAAGTAGAGTCATTGCATTCACAAATACAAGATGATCAAGACGCTTTTGGCTCATCTATGCGCTCTCTTTCTCTACAAAAAAATGATTTTGAGACTCAGCTTAGTCGTCAAGACACACAGCTGAAAAAGATCGAACAAGAGATTACTCAAATTCGAGAACTTATTAAAAAACGCTCTTCAAAAACAGATGGATTACGAGATGTAGTTTTAAATGCGATTGTGAAGTTGGAAAAGATTGTTAATGAGGGAATTCCTTTTAAAGTTTCTCTTCGTCAAAATGATATTCATGAAACAAAAGTACAATTAGAAGGCAATTTAATTACTCCAGAACAAGCACTCAGTAAGGTGTGGGGAAGCTATGATGATGCCCTCCGTATGAGTAGTGAAAATGGACTTTTCAAACAGCCAATTGTGCTAGGTGGTAAAGAGAAGCTTGCAGAAATTGTCAAGCTTGGAACTGTTATGCTCTTTTTTAAACTTCCTACTGGTGAAGTAGGATACGCAAAGAAAGAGTCTGGGAAATATCACTATATTCAAGTCAATGATGAGATACAACAAAAAGAGATTCTTACACTTTTTGATGCGATGAAAAAGCAGATTCGTACAGGATATTTTAGTATCCCGTATGCGGTCGTTTCACAAGGAGGTGTTAAATGAAATTTTTAATTATACTGGCTTTGCTTTTACATGTAACACTTTTTGCTCAAGAGAATGATGAGCAAGCATTGAATCGTGCCTATGCCAAAGAGTTTGCATTTTTAAAGGCACAAAAAGAGTCTCTTAAAAAGCAGATAGAAGCACAAAAAAAACGTAATGATGCAAAACTAAAAGCTGCGCGCAAAGATGTGAATGTTCTTGAGAACAAACTCCTTAGCTTCGAAGTAAAGATAGATGCGGCACAAGATCGCCTATTAAAAGCGCAACAAGCAGAACAGGGCTCTATAGACACAAGCGCTATTGTGGACGGAACGATTACGCAAGCAAAAGCGACTTTAGATCCTTATAGTATTGCATTTTCTTTTGACAAGGAGAGTAGTTATTCACAAAAGATGGCTCAGATATTTGAGCGTTCTTCAAAGCTTATTAATGATTTAGCTACTGTAAAAAAAGAGAGTGGCTCTTTTTATCTTCAAGATGGCTCAAAAGCTGAGGGTGAGATTATCAAAATAGGTAATATCGCTGCCTATGGAACAAGTCCAAAAGCTTCAGGCGCACTCGCTCCTGCAGGCAATGGCAAATACAAACTATGGAACGCTCCAGAAGCTATGGATACTGCCAATATGCTTAGTAAAAATCAGATTCCTTCTCCAATGTATATCTTTATCTACGAAAACCTTAAAAAAGAGGTTGAGTATAAAACACAAGAGAGCGTTCTTGAAATTGTAGATAGCGGTGGAATTATCGGTTGGATTATCGTCGGTCTTGGTGGCTTGGGTCTTCTTCTTATCTTTGTTCGTATGCTCTTACTTATTGCGGCAGGAAAAGATACAGAATCTATGACAAAAATGGTAATGAAAAAAATAGAAGATGGAGCAACATCTCAAGAGGCTCTTGAGTCCATTGAAGATAGAAACGGCTCAGTTGCTCGTGTCATTAAAGCGACTTTGCGTAATCTTGACCGTGATAGATTACACTTAGAAGATATCATTTCTGAACATATGCTTAATGAGAGCACCCGTCTTGATAGATTTAACTCTATTATCCTTGTCTTTGCAGCGGTTGCACCACTGCTTGGACTCTTAGGAACTGTAACAGGAATGATTGCAACTTTTGACATTATCACAGAGTATGGAACAGGTGATCCGAAGCTGCTTGCAGGAGGTATCTCTATCGCCCTTGTAACAACAGAACTTGGACTTATCGTTGCTATTCCTCTGCTTCTTATTGGAAACCTGCTCTCTGGTTGGTCTGGAAGCATCAAAGATAAGATGGAGCACAGCGCGCTGAGTATCGTCAATATCTATCATAAAAGAAATGGCTAATGCAATACTCAGAGCTTCTTGATGCCTTTTTGGAGTTCATGCGTAGCGGTGGCTTTGTTATGTGGCCACTTTTTATTGCAAATCTCTTTTTATGGTATGCGATGGGGTATAGATTTCATGCCTTACGTCGTGGAAAAAAAGCCGCAGTACGTCGTCTGATTGAGAAACATCATGAAGGTATAGCTAAAAGCAAAGGTTTAATTGATCGTGCTATAAAAGATGCCTTACATGTAAGCAATAAGGTAAGTGACAGAAGCTATCTACGTCAAAATCTTGATGATGTACTTTTTAAGTATGAGATAGAGATAAAGCAGTACTCATCTTTAGTGAAGACTATCGTTATAGTTGCACCATTAACGGGACTTTTAGGAACAGTTATTGGGATGATCGAGACCTTTGATTCGCTTCAGGCACAGGCACTTTTCACACAAGGTGGTGGTATAGCTGGTGGTATTTCGCAGGCACTGTTTACTACGCAGTTTGGTTTAGGTGTAGCTATTCCAGGGCTTATTCTTGGACGCATTTTAGACCGTAAAGAGCGTTCACTGCTTTTTGAATTTGAACAGATTAAAGATGTAATCTGCACTATGGAGAAAAATCATGCGATTTCGTAAACGAGAAGAGAAGCTTCAAGATGTGGATATGTCTCCACTAATTGATATGGTTTTTATTTTATTAATCTTTTTCATGGTTTCAACAACCTTTGTTAAAGATATGAAGTTAGAGCTAGATCGTCCGTCAGCTTCAAGTGCTTCAAAGGCATCAAGCAAGGTGATCCGTATCTATATAGACAAGTTTGGTGATATTTATGTGGATCAGCAACCTGTAAAAGTCTGGGCTATTCAAGGCAAGATGAGAGATTTATTACGCGTTTCGACAACGAAGTCTATTTTAGTCGTCACTGATGCAAATGTTCAGGCGCAACGTCTTATTGATGTTATTGATCAATGCCGAAGTGCTGGCGCTAAAGATGTAGCAGTAGCAACCAACAAAGAGGTGTAGATAGTGAATGCTCATACGCTTAAGGCTCTGTTATGGATGGTGTTTGGATCAGCTATTATGATTGCACTTATCATTACTATGAATCTGCGTGAACGTGGTAAAGATCAGGCAAATTCAGAGAAGCAGACAAAGATGCAAGTGGCTCAAAAAGCAAAGCCAAAAACACAAGCTGCTCCTAAGCCTAAGCCAAAGCCAAAGCCAAAGAAACGCCTTACGCAAGCGCCTATGCCAAATCTTGGTTCAAGCTTGGCAGGGGTTGATTTAGGCATTCCTGAGTTTGCTATGGGTAATATGATGGATTCAGGAGAGTCTCTTTTGGGTGATATCTCAAAAGATATGACAATGACAGAATCAACTGTTGATAGTGTGCCTCGCGCTGCGGTACGTGCTCCACTAGAGTATCCAAAAGCAGCAAAACGCAAAGGGATTACTGGTTATGTTCTTTTTAATCTCTTGATAGGAAAAGATGGCAATGTTATTAGAACTAAAATTTTAGAGTCACAGCCACAAGATATTTTTGATGATGTGGCGACTGCCTCTATTAAGCAATGGAAATTTGAGCCAGCAATGTATAAAAACCAGCCTGTAAAAGTCTGGGCGAAGCAGAAAATTAGCTTCAAATTTCAATAAAAAGAGAGAGCATGAAACAACTAATAATCATACTATTTTTAGCATTTATAACACTTACACATGCTTCAGAGAAGAAAAAAGAACAAGAGGTGGACTTAGTCTCTTTAGCAGCACTTTTGGTAAATGATGGCTTTTATCGTCGTGCTGATGAAACACTTAATACTGTAGATACAAATGAGAAAAATTTTAACTTTAGCTATTTCTATACGCTTCGCGGTGTTGTAGCAAATAAGTTAAATGATTATGAGTCAGCAGTAAAATATTTTGAAAAAGCGCTTGAATATCCAGAAACAGATAAAAAAGTACATCTATATATCGCAGAGGCGAGTTTTAAGATGAAAGACTATGAGCGTACAATTCAGGCACTTGATGATGCAGGCGAGCTTGCTTCCTCAAAAATAAACCTTGTTGCTTTTAAAGCAGAGGCATACTGGAAGCTTAAGCGTTACAATAGCGCTATAACAACACTAGACAGTGCTTATGAGCGTTTTAATCATGAAGCATCTTTTATGAAGCAGAAGTTTTTCTATCTTGTACAACTCTCACTCTTTCAAGAAGCATTAATAAGTGCAAAGATTTATCTTAACTCTGGCGCAAAGATAGACGCACAGACTTATTTGGCATTTGCAACAGCCTTGCGTAGTGCTGGCGAGACGAAAAAAGCTATCTTAATGCTAGAAGAGGGACGTTTAAAATTCACTTCTGAGCCAAAATTAACTGTACTTTTAGCACATCTCTACGTGGATAGGGGAGAGCTGTTTGCTGCTGCAAATCTTTTTGAAAATGCAAGTTACTACGATAGAAATTTTACAAAAGAGTCCTCAGAATTGTATCGCCGTGCAAAAGCCTTTGTTCATGCACTCTATCTAAATTCACAAGTGCTTAATCAAGAAGAGAAGCTCAAACAGCGTCTTGCTATTTATGTAGAGTTTAAAGAATATAATCGTGCTATTGCGATGCGATCTGCATTGCAAAGAAGTGGCTTAATGGATAATGAGGATATTCGTTATGCGCTTGCTTATACCTACTATATGGATGCACAGTATGATAAAAGCGAAGCACTCTTGAAGACACTTACTAAACCTGACCTTTTTTCAAAAGCAATTACTCTAAGAAACACTATGGAGAAATGCCGTGAAAACCGTTGGGATTGTATCTAAATTTCTTGTTTTTTTCTTGCATATAACACTTTTGAGCGCACCCCTACATGTGGATAATGCTACTGCTTTTATGTGGCAAGATGTTCCAGAAAACAAGGGCACGCTCTATACATGGGATGAGGCAAAAGAGTATTGTCAAGAGTTAGATTTGGGAGACTTTGAAGATTGGTGGCTCCCTAGTGAAGCAGAGTTAGCTAGTATTGTTGATATAAAGCGTCCACAAGGACGTAGGATACAAAATGGTTTTATCTACTATAAGGCTAAACCTTATTGGAGCGCAAGTACCTATTCGTGGAACGCCCCTGATGCGTGGGTTATCTCTTTTGACAGTGGCATATCTTATTCACAAAAAAAAGAAATGTCCTTACATGTAAGATGTGTGCGGTGTAGTGATTTTAAAGCTTGTTTGGAAAAATTTTACTCTTTAGAGATGTAATTCTTGTAAATTTTCTCGTTTGAGTGTTTTTTACTTAGCAATAGAGGATTTTTTTATTATATAATTCGCGTTAAAAGGCTGTTAAATGAATAAGATTGTTAAAATGTTATTGATCATAGTTATTGTAGGTGGTGTAATTTTTGGATTAGTATATAAGGCTATGAATCCAAATGACTATCAAGATCCACGCTATAGAACATCGCAATAACTACAAAGAGTAAACCCTTTGAAGCAACAAAACTAACAGTTGCTTCAACTGATTTATGCTCTAAAAACTCTTTTGTTTGAAGAGTTAATATGCACTCTTAGGATTATTAATCGCGTCTTCCACCGCGATCACTACGATTGCGACTTCCGCCACCGCCACCATTACGATCGCGATTTCCACGGTAACCACCGCCACTACGACTGCGATTTCCACGGTAACCACCACGACTACGACCGCCACCGCCTGAGTTACGACCTTTATTACGCTCTAATGACTCTAAGATCTTCTCTAAACGCTGAGGAGCAATACCGATATTTGTTGGTCCCTTGATAGATTGATTATCAAGAAGCATTGAAATTAGCTTGTAAGCAATTTGTGATTGATCCATATCTTGCATAAGAGAATCAAGAACCGCATGTGCTTCATCATAAATTTTCTGATTTTCAATATCAGCAATAAACTTATTTAGATGTGCTTTTTTAACATCATGTTTACTAGGGATATAAGCATGTTCCATAGTCGTGCCAACTTTTGCACGGATACGCTGAAGTTCTTTAAACTCTAAAGGTGTTACAAGAGTAATCGCCTTGCCTTTCTTCCCTGCACGTCCAGTCCGTCCAATACGGTGAACATAAGACTCGGGATCAAAAGGAATATGGAAGTTAAAAACATGCGAAATACTATCAATATGAATACCACGCGCTGCAACATCAGTCGCAACTAAGATATCAATAGCATCTGTTTTAGCGCCACGAATTACTGACTCGCGTTGGCGTTGCTCCATATCTCCATGAAGTCCTTTTGCACTGTAGCCCACTGCTGAGAGAACATTTGAGAGGCGATCAACCTCTCTTTTTGTACGACAAAATACAACCACCTTATCGGTCTCTTCTGAATCTAAGAGGCGAATAATTGCATCATCACGCTCTTTCTCATCAATCACAAAATATTGTTGAGCGATATCAACATTTGTTGTTTCACCCTTAGTGATTGAAATAAATTCTGGATTTACCAAGATACGCTCTGCTAATTTTTTAATTGGCATAGGCATTGTTGCTGAGAAAAGAAGTGTTTGGCGCTCTGATGGAAGATACGAAAATATCTCATTAATATCATCCAAAAACCCCATATCTAGCATCTCATCTGCTTCATCTAAGATGACTGTTGCTGGAGAAAAATCTTTGAGCATATTTCGTTTTAAGATATCTAACATTCGCCCTGGTGTTGCAACAACTATCTGTGCGCCACGCTCTATGAGACCTAATTGGCGACTATATGAACTACCACCATACACGGTTACCGTTCTAACGCCTAGTTTTTTACCATATTTAAAAAGCTCATCACTGACTTGATTTGCAAGTTCACGAGTTGGTGTGATGATAAGTGCTTGCACACCACCATTAAGATCCATTTTATTGATAATTGGAAGACCAAAGGCAGCTGTTTTACCTGTTCCTGTATGTGCCTGACCAACAACATCGCGACCATCCATGATGATAGGAATTGCTAAATCTTGAATAGGACTCGGTGTTTTAAAACCTGCAAAATGTAAGGCTTGCATGATTGGTTGTTTAAGATTAAACTTATCAAAAGTTGATGGAATTGTTGTATCTACTTCTTTGGTAGATTCTACTTGTGTTGTTTCGTTTTCTTGAGACATAGACTCTCTTTTTCATAAAATTAATACTGCTGAAAAAGGAAAGCACTCTGCACAATTTTTTTTACATGTAAGAGCTTACATGTAACAACATTAAGCTTTCATATCACGATTTAAATAGAGATGTTCTCTAGGAGTTAAAGAGTAGATAGGTGTTCTCAACAATATTTAGAAGCGAATTATACCTAAATATTTATTGAAAATCACCATTTTTTAGAAAGAATTTAACTAAAGTTTCATTCTGTGCGTATTTATCAACATTTTTTTTGACCATATTGCTTCTTTTAGATCAAGCAATGTTCTAATTTCATCATTTACTAAACGATACGACACCGTAATATTGACACTATCGGCCTTCTTGTTGAGTTTAAATTTTAAACTTTTTTCTCCTAAGGCCACAATACTCATATCCTTACTTTGGCTGACAGCCAAATGTGCAATAGTAGGTTTTTTTACGCTTGCTTATGTATCGTCTTGTGAGCGATATACTTTCTCTAGCTATCACTTCACCAGCATTTTTATATTCAACATCAATAATAAGTTCACGTGAACCAAATCCACTTGGAATATTATGAGGAATTGAATTTTTTAAAGTAACTATCAAAGCTTTATTGGTTTTTTTAACAGATAAGTCTAAAGCACCTTGCCACATCGACTCTGTATGTGCTCCTCTAAAGCCATGTTTTCGAACTTTTCTTTTCTTAGGCTTTGCATTAGCTAAAGGTAAAGTTGAAGCAACTCCATCAATCTTTGGACTCATGTGACAATCAACACATTTTTTAGCATTTTTCTGATACTCTTTTTCCATATTAGTAAACACAAGACCACTCTCTGCATGATCATTGGCATGACATGTAAAACAGAGAGTATCTACCTCGCTTGTGAAATGTTTTCGTTGTTCTGTTTTGTGATAAGGAGAGAATGCATCTTTAAAAGGCCCAACCATTGTGCCTTGCGGCATCCAGCTAACACGATGAACGCCTCGTTTGCTACTGTCAAATTTAGTATGGATTTTATCAATATTATGGCATACCACGCAATTGATTCCTTCTGCTAAATTTTTACTAGCTAAGGCTTCGTTGATTCCAGAATTTTTGTCAAGTTTCATTGCTACTAAAATTTCATAATCTTCATCAGTCTGCGTCACTGTAATTCGAGGATTATGGCAACTTGCGCAAGAGACTCGAATGGCATTCTTTGATTTACGACTTTTACGACCGAGATAATCTATTGTTTTTCGGAAATATTCATCATTTTTATAATGTGATTTTGCATGCCATGAAGATTTCCACTGGTCTATTATCTGGTAATGACACGCTTTGCATTTTGTGAGTTTAAATATTTATCAGTTAATCGAACTACTTCGTCAGCATAAAGGAAGATACTGATAAATAAAAATATACTTAAAATACGCATTTTAACCCCTCGTAAAAGTTCTAAAACAATCTAAAAACACCAAAAACAAAGCAATAGCATTTTTTATCTTTAACACTCCTTGATATCAGTTGTTTTGTCGGTCTAACCATACCATGAGACCCTTTTGTGCATGAAGTCGATTTTCAGCTTCTTCAAATACTACGCTCTGTTTACCTTCTAAAACACTTTCACTCACCTCTTGTCCACGATAAGCAGGAAGACAGTGTAAAAACAGAGCGTCTTTGTGAGCTAAACTCATAAGTGCATCATTTACGATATAACCTCTAAAGTTTTTGATGCGCTCTGCTTTTTCATCTTCTTGCCCCATTGATGCCCAAGTATCTGTTGTAACAACCGTAGCCCCTTCAACGGCAATACGAGGATCGTTATAGATACTAATTTTTGCTCCACTCTCTTTTGCTAATTCAAGAGCATTTTCTAAGATAGAAGCATCACATTCATAGCCTTTTGGTGTAGCTATGCGAAGCTCAAAACCGAGTTTTGCTGCTAGCATAAGCCACGAATGCGTCATATTATTTCCATCACCTACATAAGCGACTTTTAAATTTTGTGCATGATTATGCTCTACCAAAGTCATATAATCTGCAAGTAACTGAACAGGATGATAAGAGTCGGTCAAGCCATTAATCACTGGGACTTTTGAATAGACAGCAAACTCTTCAATCATTTCGTGCGCAAAAGTACGGATCATAATCATATCATTCATAGATGATATCACTCTTGCTGTATCTTTCACTGGTTCACCGCGTCCTAAGTGAATATCCCTATTTGAGAGAAATAGTCCGTGACCACCTAGTTGAAAAATTCCAGTTTCAAAGCTTACTCGTGTTCTAGTTGAGCTTTTTTCAAAAATCATTGCTAATGTTTTATTGGGCATATAAGAGTTTATATTTCCTGATTTTAGCTCTTTTTTAATCTTTATCGCTAAATCAATAATCTCCAATATCTCATCTTTTGTATAATCTTTCAGTGATAAAAAATGTCGCAACTTCTACCTTTTCTTCTATAGAGTCAATCTTTAAGTAATAGGCCAGATGTAATTATATCTAGCCTATTACTTATAATAGCACAATTTTAAGACATTTCAAATATTTAGCATAAATTATGCTAGCAAAGTAGCCACTTCTTTCGCATGGTAACTAATAATTATATCTGCTCCTGCACGCTTGAAGCCTATCATGGTCTCCATTAGAACACGATCGTAATCAATTAGTCCAGTAGCACCTGCATGTTTGAGCATCGCATACTCACCACTTACGTTATAAACAGCTAAAGGAAGTGATGTATTTTCTCGAATATCACGAACAATATCAAGATAAGCAAGGGCTGGTTTTACCATTAAGATATCAGCTCCTTGCATCTCATCTTCCACACTCTCTGCTATCGCTTCACGACGGTTTGCAGGATCCATCTGATACGAAGAGCGATCACCAAAACTAGGTACTGACTCTGCCACATCACGAAATGGCCCATAATAACCACTTGCAAATTTTGTAGAATACGCCATAATCGGAAGATTTTCATATCCACCCGAATCAAGAGCCTCACGAAGTGTCTCTATAATGCCGTCCATCATTCCCGATGGTGCAATCATATCAACACCAGCTTTTGCATGAATCAATGCCTGTTTAGCAGAGATCTCTAAGGTGGCATCATTATTTACT
>Ga0256840_1000794_pt1 | contig 31387 bp, 27 predicted proteins | sample 355202metaG_FD_185969 | JGI IMG/M metagenome (GOLD analysis project Ga0256840, IMG submission 185969) | Hydrothermal vent microbial communities from Mid Atlantic Ridge, Atlantic Ocean - 355-202 | ecosystem: Environmental > Aquatic > Marine > Hydrothermal vents | place: Atlantic Ocean: Mid... | reverse complement strand
ACAAAGTCTATATGCTACCAAAACATTTAGATGAAAAAGTAGCTAAATTACACTTAGAGAAAATTGGTGTAGAATTAACTGAATTACGTCCAGATCAAGCATCATATATAGGTGTTACTGTTGAAGGACCTTACAAGCCAGAACATTATAGATATTAATCATTTTTGATTAATCATTCTTTAAACCCTGCCAGCGTTAATATCCTTGTGATTGCTAACGCTGGCAGGGTTTTTCGTATAATTTCTTTATGTCTTTTTTTGTAATTCCTTTAAATTTTCTTTGAAAGTATTTAAAATAGGAAACATTGTGTGTCCTTTATATTTATTTCCTTCAAAAATATTAAAAACTAAAGGTTAATCTGTGATAATTAGTGGATAAAATTTACATTCAAAAAACACACTGTTATCCATACAGTTCTGCGAAAATCTGCGCAATCTGCGGGAGATTATTTAACCACTAAGAGCACAAAAAAATCACTCCAACAACATACTCAATTCCAACCAACGTTCTTCTTTTATTTCTAATTCTTCTATGAGTTTTTGGAGTTTATTAGAACTTTCTTCAATATCATTGATTTCAATTTCGCCTTTTGAAAACTTTTGTTCTATCTCGTTTTTCTTTTTAGACAAGCGTTCTATATCTTTTTCTAAACGTTTAAATTCTCTATTTTCTTCTCGTGAATGTTGCCCTTTAGGAGTTTCTTTTACAATGACTTCTTTGGTTTCTTTAATTTTTTCACCTTTAGGTTTAGAATCTTCATAAGCTCTATAATCTGTATAATTACCAGGAAAATCTTCTACTATTCCATCACCTCTAAAAACAAATAAATGATCTACAATTTTATCCATAAAATAACGGTCATGCGATACTACTAAAAGGTTTCCGGGAAAATCTAATAAGAAATTTTCAAGCACATTTAAGGTTAGAATATCTAAATCATTTGTAGGTTCATCTAAAATTAAAAAATTAGGGTTTTGGATTAAAACCGTACATAAAAACAATCGTTTTAGTTCTCCACCAGAGAGTTTTTCAACAAAATCATATTGTTTTTTTCGGTCAAACATAAAGCGTTCCAAAAGGTTTCCAGCCGATAATTTTTGTCCGCTTTTTAAAGGAATAAATTCTCCAAATTCTTTAATTACTTCAATTACTTTCTGCCCTTCTTTAACAACAATTCCGCTTTGTCTATAATAACCATATTTAATGGTTTCACCAATAACAACCTTACCATTATCTGGTTCCATTTCTTTGGTAATAAGATTTAAAAAAGTGGATTTTCCTGTTCCGTTTTTACCAATTATTCCTATTCTTTCACCACGTTTAAAAACGTATTCAAATTTATCTAAAATAGTTAAATCATCAAAAGATTTAGAGATGTTGTGCAGTTCTAAAATTTTAGAACCCATACGTTCCATATTTATTTCAAGTTGCATTACATGGTCATTCCTACGCTGTGAGGCACGTTGTTTAATTTCAAAAAAATCGTCAATTCTAGATTTTGATTTTGTAGTTCTGGCTTTAGGTTGTTTTCGCATCCATTCCAATTCCTTTTTAAAAAGGGATTTTGCCTTTCCTAAAGTTACTCGTTCTATGGCTAAACGCTCTTCTTTTTTTTCTAAATAATAGGAGTAATTTCCTTTATATCGATAGATTTTGCCTTCATCTAATTCCATTATTTCATTACAAACACGTTCTAAAAAATACCGATCGTGTGTAACCATAAACAAGGTGATTTTCTCTTTTTTAAAGTAACTTTCTAACCACTCAATCATTTCTAAATCAAGGTGATTAGTAGGTTCATCTAAAATTAATAAATCAGGTTTATTAATTAAAGCAATGGCTAAGGAAAGTCGCTTTTTTTGACCTCCAGAAAGTGTACTAATTTTTAAAGTATGGTCTTCAAATTTTAATTTAGAAAGAATTTGTTTGTATTGTGTATCAAAATCCCACGCATTGTGCTGTTCCATGGCATCAAAAGCAGTTTGATACGCATCTGCATCTTCCATATTTAGTAGTGCGTGCTCGTATTGTTCTACAACTTTAAGCATTGGATTATCAGAATTAAAAACCGCTTCATCAATGGTAAAATCTGGATTTAAAGTTTCTTTTTGCTCTAAATAAACAATGTTTAAGCCTTTACGGAAAACAACCTGACCACTATCAAGGCTTTCTTTACCAGCAATAATGTTTAACAGTGTAGTTTTACCAGTTCCGTTTTTAGCGATAAAGGCAATTTTTTGTCCTTGATTAATTCCAAAAGAAATATTTTTTAAAACAATATGTTCACCAAAAGATTTACTGATGTTTTCAACGGAAAGATAATTCATTGTTAAATAATTTTACGCAAAGAAACGTAAAGTTTTTGGCAATTTTATAGCAATTGCATAAATATTTAGTTTATATAGCTGTTTAAAAACCTTGCTTTTTCTCGTAAAGGCTTAAAGATGTAGTTGTGAGTGAAAAAAATGGTTCTACTGCGAATTATAATGGGTAATTTATATCTATGGTTTAAAATACAACAATTAGTATAATATCTTATTTTGTTCATTTTTTTCATTGATAAAAAAACGAACCAAAAAAGCTTGTGCTCAACTTGTTTGGGTATCTGCTTACGAAAGCTAATCTAAATTTATCATTCAGCATCTAAATTTTCTGAACTCGTTCCGTTATAATACTTAATCCTGTTAATCGTAAATCAATTAGCGGAACTCAAACAGCAGAAAATTTCAAGATGCGTTCATTTCAAATTTTACGATTATCTTTAGAATGCCGTCTAAAAATCATATTTCAATTACAATCATAATTTTTAGTTATATTTTGATCTTATTGTTCCAATAAATTTGCAGTAGAATCAAAAAAATAATTGTTTACGATTAGTTAAAACTGAATTATTATAATATCATCCTATAAATCAAAACCACATTAAACTTAGCGTTTTAGCGACTTTGCGAGAGCTGTATCTTTTATTGATTATTCTTTGAGAGAAATTACCACATAGAATAGAAACTTCAAAAGAGGAATAAATCCCAAATTCACCAACCAAAAGAAAGAATATTTTCTTACATTTGGCATCTTAAACTGTTGTTAAAAAAATGATTACATACATCAAAGGAAAACTAATAGAAAAATCACCAACAAGCGCAATTATTGAAGCGAATGGTATAGGCTATTTTTTAAATATTTCATTAAATACTTTTTCAAAAATTCCTGATAAAGAGAGTGTTTTACTCTACACACACTTATCCATTAGAGAAGATGCGCATACCTTGTTTGGTTTTATCAATAAATTAGAACGTGAAATTTTTAAACTCCTAATTTCTGTTTCTGGTGTAGGACCAAGTATTGCTAGAACTATGTTATCTTCTATGACTTCAGAGCAAATTCAGCAAGCCATTGCAACCGAAGATATTCCAACCATACAATCCGTTAAAGGAATTGGAGCAAAAACCGCACAACGTGTTATCATTGATTTAAAAGATAAAATACTAAAAACTTATACTATTTCCGAAGATAATTTAGACACTTCATACAATACCATTAAAGATGAAGCGTTATCTGCTTTAGAAGTCTTGGGTTATACCAAAAGACAGGTAGATAAACTAGTACAAAAAATAATGCAAGAAACCCCTAATATTAGCCTTGAAGTTTTAATAAAACAAGCGCTTAAAAACTTGTAAAAAATTGAAAAAGAACGTGAAACAAAGATATAAATTAAGTGTACTTATCCTATTTTTATGTATAGGATTTTTAGCTCAATCTCAAGTAAATCCAACAGTTGCAACTGATTCTATTCCGCCGTTACCTTATAATTTTAACGCCAATCAAAATGGTGGTTTATTTTTAGACGGTTCAAAGACCGAAGTAATTTATGACGCTGCAACAGGACAATACATCTTTTTAGAAAAAATAGGTGATTTTTATGTAAAAAGACCTATTTACATGACTCAAAAAGAATATGAAGAATATCGTTTACAACGCGATATGATGGATTATTACAAATCAAAAACCAGTGCCATTGATGGAAAGAAAAAAGGCAGTGATGATGCTAAAAAAGATTTATTACCAAAATATTACATTAACTCAAAGTTTTTTGAATCGCTCTTTGGTTCTAATGAAATTGAAGTCAATGCACAAGGAAATGTATTGGTAAAATTCGGTATTTTGTATCAAAAAACAGAAAACCCAAGATTATCAGAAAAACAACGAACAAGCACTACCTTTGATTTTGATCAGCAAATAAGCGCAAGTGTAAATGCCAAAGTGGGAACACGTTTAGGTGTAAATATTAATTACGATACACAATCTACTTTTGATTTTCAGAATTTAATAAAGCTAGAATACACACCAACTGAAGATGATATTCTTCAAAAAATTGAAGTTGGTAATGTAAGTATGCCTTTACAATCTTCCTTAATTAAAGGAGCGCAAAACCTCTTTGGAGGAAAAGTAAAAATGCAATTTGGAGGTACAGAAATTACTATGGTTGGCGCAAAACAACAATCACAAACACGTAGTGTAGCTGCGCAAGGTGGCGCAACAGTTCATGAATTTGAATTAAAAGCTAGTGATTATGATAAAGACCGTCACTTTTTTTTAGCACAACGTTTTAGAAAAGATTACGATAAAGCCTTAGAAAATTTTCCGTTAGTAAACAGTTCTATCAATATTACTCGTGTAGAAATTTGGGTTACCAACAGAAATAATCAAACAGAAAATGTGCGTAATATTGTTGCTATTGCCGATTTAGGAGAGCGTGACCAAAATTTAGTAACCAATACAAGTATTGGCAATTTTCAAGGGCAAGACCCTTCAAATGAAGCTAATAGTTTGAAAGAATTATTAACTATTAATGGTGATATTCGTTCCTTTAATACACTTTCTAGTGCTTTTACCAATTTTGGACTTTCAGGCTTTAGCCAAGGAGCTGATTATACCGTTTTAGAAAATGCAAGAAAACTACAATTAGGAACAGATTTTACACTTCAACCACAATTAGGTTATATTTCTTTAAACAGAGCTTTAGCAGAAAGTGAAATACTGTCTGTTGCTTTTGAATATACAGAAAACGGTCAAGTTTATACTGTTGGAGAACTCTCAGACAATGGTGTAATTGCTCCTGCAAACTTGGTGTTAAAATTATTGCGTCCAGAAATTATTTCAACTACCTCTCACATGTGGGATTTAATGATGAAAAATGTATATGATTTGCGTTCTTTTCAAATGAATCCAGATGGATTTAGATTAGAAATTCTGTATCAAGACAATGCAACTGGTGTTCCATTAAATACTTTGCAAAACGCACAAACTGCTGGTATTAATCAGCAACCTTTATTAAATTTATTGCGTGTAGATAGATTAGATTCATCTAATAATGCAGAAGATGGTGGTGATGGCTTTTTTGATTATGTAGAAGGAATAACCGTAAACTCTCAAAAAGGATTAGTGTATTTTCCTGTAGTTGAACCTTTTGGTAATTACCTTGACGGAATTGATGGTACAGGTTTACTAACCAATCCAAATGATGATGCCTATATTTTTAGAGAAATGTACAGCAGAACACAATCTGATGCACAAAACAACTTTCAATCAAAAGATAAATATTTAATTAAAGGATACTATAAATCCGAAGGACAAAACGGAATTCCGCTTGGAGCTTTTAACGTACCAAGAGGTTCTGTTGTAGTTACCACAGGAGGAAGAAACTTAGTAGAAGGAGTTGATTATGTAGTTGATTATCAAATTGGTAATGTGCAAATTATCAATCCTTCTTTAATATCATCTAATGCACCAATTCAAGTTTCTGTTGAATCTAACAATGCTTTTTCAACACAAAGCAGAAGTTTTTATGGTATTGATGTACAACATAAATTCTCTGACCAATTTTCTATTGGAGGAACGTATTTAAAATTAAATGAAAAACCTTTTACTCAAAAAGCACAATTTGGAGCAGAACCAGTAAACAACGCTATTGCAGGAATTAATTTAACCTATACTACAGAAGTTCCTAAATTAACAAAATGGGTAAATTATTTGCCAAATATAGATACTGATGCACCTTCAAACTTTTCAATTAGAGCAGAAGCAGCTTATTTAATGCCAAATTCTCCTAAAGGAATTGAACTAAACGGTGAAGCAGCTTCGTATTTAGATGATTTTGAAAGCACTCAAATTCCGTTAAACATAGATTCTCCAACTCAATGGAAAATGGCAAGTATGCCAGACAATCAACCAGCAATTACAGGTTTAAATTTCTTTGATGATAATGATGTTGTAGAAAATTTTAAATACGGAAACCGTAGAGCACGTTTTAACTGGTTTACTATTGATAGATTGTTTTATGGTACATCCTTAAGACCAGATAGTATTGATGATGATGAACTCTCAAGAGCAGAAACAAAAAGAGTAGGTTATAATGAGTTATTTCCAGATCAAGACATAGATATTTCACAATCTAATATTATTCAAACCTTAAATTTAGCGTATTATCCTCAAGAGCGTGGTACGTATAATTATGAAACGGATAATGTAGATAACAACACAGGGAAATTCACCAATCCAGAAGAAAATTGGGGAGGAATTATGCGTGCTTTAACCACAACCGATTTCCAACAAGCCAATGTAGAATATATTCAATTTTGGATAATGGACCCTTTTGAAAATTACTCCATTACACAAGCAGAAGGTGTTCCTGCAAATATCAATCCAACAGATTTTAACGGAGAATTATACTTCAATTTAGGAAATATTTCTGAAGATATTTTACACGATGATCGTAAAATGTTTGAAAACGGATTGCCTCCAGACGGAAATCAAATACAAGGACAAAATGTAGATGATACCAATTATTCTGTTATACCAACAATTCAAGCCTTAATCAATGCTTTTACTGAAGATGATAACGAAAGACCAAACCAAGATTTAGGTTTAGATGGTAGAAACGATAATAATGAACGTGCAAAATTAACTTCTCTTTACGGAAGTCTTCCAGCAATTTTAAACAACAATGATGCTGCAAGTGATAATTATGAGTTTTATAGAAGTACCCATTTAGACAATATTGGTGCATCAATACTTACAAGATATAAAAACTTTAACCGTACACAAGGAAACTCTCCTACTTTAAATAATTCAACTGAAAGCTACCCAACCACAGGAAGCCAATATCCAGATACCGAAGATTTAAATAGAGACCAAACCATGAGTACTGCGGAGGCTTACTACCAATATAAAATTAAAATAAAAGATAAAAATAGTCCAGAAATGACTGTTGGACAAAATTATATTATTGATAAAGTAACCAGAACGCAAACATTACCAAACGGTACAAGTAAAGATTTTACTTGGTATCAATTTAGAATTCCTATTCAAACTATAAACAATGACAATCCAGACCAAGCAGGAATTAAAGTTGGAGGAATAGATAGTTTTAATTCCATTCGTTTTATGCGAATTTTTATGACTAAATTTAAAATTCCTGTTGTTTTAAGAATGGCAAAACTTGAATTGGTGAGAGGAAATTGGAGACGTTACACCAAAGTTTTAGCAGAACCATTACCAACAGATCCTGCTTTAGAAAATTTAACTATTGAACAAAATCAGAATTTTGAAGTTGGTGTTGTTAATTTATTTTCAAACAGAGGACGCTACCAAATGCCTCCAGGAGTAGAGCAAGAACGTTTAAGAGGAAATACTTCAGTACAAAGACAAAATGAGCAGTCTATAAGTTTAAAAGTAAAAGGTTTAGCACAAGGCGAAACAAGAGCCGTTTTTAAAAATACCACTTTTGATATGCGAATGTTTAAAAAGTTTAAACTTTTTGTGCATTTAGAATCAAGAACAGCAAACGACCCTAATTTAACAGATGGTAGCCTTGCTGCAATCATCCGTTTAGGAAGTGATATTAAAGATAATTATTATCAAATTGAAGTTCCGTTACTCGTTTCCGAAAGCAATACCACAAGTAGAGAAGAACTATGGAAAAACAATATAGAAGCAGCACTTGAAGAGTTTGGTAAATTGCGTTTAGAACGTTTTAAAGATCCAAATGCAGCAGCTCCTAATGTATTGTATCCTACACTTACCAATGGAGGAACAGATGGTAAAGATTTTGGTTCGTTTAAATTATATGTAAAAGGAAATCCTACTTTATCAAAAGTAAAAACCATGATGTTGGGTGTTAAAAATATCAGTACAACACCTCAAAGTGCAGAACTGTGGTTTAACGAAATGCGAGTAGTTGATTTTGACAATAAAGGAGGATGGGCAGCAACCGCAAATGCCAATTTAAACTTAGCAGATTTTGCAGATGTTGCAGCTTCTGGTGGACTATCCACGCAAGGTTTTGGTTCATTAGACCAAAGAGTTGGTGAACGTAGCCAAGAAAATTCAAAACATTATGATTTGGTTTCAAATATTAATGTAGGACAGTTATTACCTAAACATTATGGAATTAAATTACCTTTAAATTTAAGTGTTTCGGAAGAATTAAAAGATCCAAAATACGATCCACAATACCAAGATGTTTTATTTGAAAATACCGATATAGAATCAAGTCCAAATAGAAATAAAGCATCAGATTATACTAAACGTAGAAGCATTAGTTTAATTAATGTTCGTAAAGAACGTACCAATCAAAAAAAGAAACAACGCTTTTATGATGTAGAAAATCTATCAGTTTCTTTTGCGTATAGCGATACACAACACCATGATTATAATGTAGAAAAAGCAAACGATAAAAATGTAAGAGCTTCCGCAGGATATAATTTTAGCTTTAAACCAAAATCAGTTGAGCCTTTTAAAAAGATGAAATTCTTGAGTAAAGCAAAATATTTAAAATGGTTAAAAGACTTTAATTTTAATTATTTGCCAAGTACTTTTTCTGTAAATTCTAATATTAACAGAACCTATAATGAGTTTTTATCAAGACCATTAGTTGAAAGTAGTATTTTACCAGATTTACCAACTTTAGAACGTAGAAATTACGCTTTTGATTGGGATTACAATATTGCTTATGATGTAACCAAATCACTTAAATTAAGTTTTAGAGCTGCCAACTCTTATATTAATGATTATTTTGAAAAAGACGCACAACACAAAGTAATTAACGGACAGATTTTTAATAAATTCTTTGCAATGGGTCGTCCAGAACATTATCATCAAAAGTTAGATGCTACCTATAAATTACCTTTAGATAAAATTCCTGCGCTTAAATTTATTACAGGAACATACAGTTATACAGGAGATTTTGATTGGCAAGCTGCCTCTAGAGATAATGTTGATTTGGTTGGTAATATCATCCAAAATGCAAATACACATAATTTTAATGCAGATTTAGATATGAAGAAACTGTATAGAACTTTAGGTGTAAACAAGATATTTAATCAGAATAAATCAGCTAAAGCTAGAGCTAAAGCGAAGAAGAAAAAAGAAAAAGCTGCTAAAAAAGCGAAAAAGAAAGCAGCAAAAGAAGCCGAAAAAGCAAAAGAAAAAGGCGGAAAAGAAGGAGAAAAGAAAGCAGAAGACAAGAAAGGAAAATTAGCTTCTAAAGATAAAAAATCAGCTAAAAAAGGAAAATCAAATAACCGATTAAGTAGAGGAAAAAGTTCAAGAGGTAGAAAACTCAACAGAAAAAAACTACCTTTCTGGAAAAAATTGGTTTTAGGTGCTGTTGATGTAGCAACATCGGTAAAGAAAATACGTCTTTCATATACAGAAAATAACGGAACAAATTTACCAGGCTACACACACAATGTAGGTTTTTTAGGAAGAGATTCATATACAGGAGGAATTGCTCCAAACTTTGGATTTGTGTTTGGTGAGCAAAACAATATTTTATACAGAGCTTTAAAAAATGATTGGATTGTTACAAGAGGTGGAACAGACTTAACCCTTTATCCTTATTACAACAAAACATACAGTAGAACACACATGGAGCAGTTAGATTATAATTTAACCGTAAAACCATTTAAGAATTTTACCATTGATGTTACAGGAAATAGAACCTACACCAATAATTTATCGCAACAAATAGATGTGATTGATGACGGAATTTTAAATCCATATATGGTCAATTCGCCTGTGAGCGAAATAGGAAATTACAGTATTTCTCATTTTATGATGAAAACTGCTTTTACCAATAGTGATGAATTATTTGCTAATTTCTTAAATAACAGAGCTGTTATTTCTCAACGATTAGCAGCAAATTCTGGTCAGAATATTTCTGGTTATGGTCAAAATAATCAAGAGGTGTTATTACCAGCCTTTTTAGCGACTTATTCAGGTGAAAATTTAAACAAAACTAAATTAAATCCGTTTAGAAATATTCCATTACCAAATTGGCGTGTAAACTACAAAGGACTATCCAAAATTAAATGGTTTAAAAAACGATTTAGAACTGTAACATTAGAACACAGTTATCAATCTGGTTACTCTATTGTTGGTTATAATAGTAATTTACAATACGATAATAGTAATCCGTTACAAACCGATATTGCAGGAAATTACGTAAGTAAAACCTTGTATTCTGGTGTTGGTTTAGTAGAGGCATTTTCACCTTTAATCAAGTTAGATGTTAAGATGAAAAATTCTTTCTCTTTTAGAGGAGAAATCAAAACCGATAGATCATTAAACTTAAACTTTGCCAACAGTTCCATTACCGAAGTAAAAGGGAAAGAATATGTTGTTGGTTTAGGCTATAAACTAAAAGATGTAAAATGGGAAATGAAATTAGGAGAAACTAAGAAAAACTTTAAAGGCGATATTAATTTTAAAGCCGATTTTGGTATCAGAAATAACATCACCAATATTCGATCTTTTGAAACCGAATCTAATCAGGTTACTGGAGGACAAACTATTATGACAATTAAATTTACAGCAGATTATAATCTGAATAAAAATTTAATGGCTTCCTTCTTTTATGACCAAAATTCCTCTAAATTTGCAATATCAACTGCTTTTCCTAGAAAATCTATTAGTGCAGGAATTAGCATAAGATACAACATAGGAAATTAAATATAAAATGTATATAAAATGAACATACCAGAAGAATTAAAATACACTAAAGACCATGAATGGATTAAAATTGATGGTGATGTAGCAACTATTGGAATAACAGAGTTTGCACAAAACGAATTAGGAGATATTGTATATGTAGATGTAGATAGTTTAGATGATACCCTTGATGCAGAAGAAGTGTTTGGAAGCGTAGAAGCAGTTAAAACAGTATCCGATTTATTTATGCCAATTGCAGGTGAAGTAATTGAATTTAATGAAGGTTTAGAAGATGCTCCAGAAACAGTAAATTCAGATCCTTACGGTGATGGCTGGATGATTAAAGTAAAAATGTCTGACACCAAAGAAATAGAGAATTTATTAGATGCAAAAGCATATCAAGAGCTTATTGGAGCGTAATGCTTATGTAATTGCTGTATTTATAACCCTTGCAATTGCTTATTTAAGTTTAACCAATCCTAGTAATATTGCAATACCTATTAAGGTAAAAAATTTAGATAAATTTTTACACGCATCAGCTTATGGTGTATTAACACTTAGTTGGTTGTTTGCATTACGGAATTATAAAAAGTATCAACTTGTAATTATCCCTATTTTTTTATACGGAATTTTAATGGAGTTTTTACAAGGATGGCTAACCATAAACAGAGAAAAAGATATTTTTGATGTGTTGGCAAACAGCACAGGAATATTGTTAGGAATGTTAATTTTTACACGAATTTATAAAGTAGTTCAAAAAAAACTTTGATTAATGGAATATTTTTTATTACATTAGCACACTCTTTAAAACATACAATATGGAAGTTAAAAAAAGCCCAAAGGCAAATCTTGAAAATTACACTAAAATCTTTATGTTATTAGGTTTGGTATTTTCGTTATTTGTTATTTATCAAGGTATTGAGTACAAAACCGTTTATAAAGTAGATGGTCTTGCAGATAGAGCAGCTCAAGATGAATTAGAGGAAGAAATTCCTATTACACAACAAGAAATAAAAGAAGTAAAACCGCCACCACCACCTCCACCACCAGCTCCAGAAGTTATTGAAGTGGTAGAAGATGATAAAGAAATAGAAGAAACTGTTCTTGAATCTACAGAAACAGAAGAAGAAGAAGAGGTTGAAACCGAAGTAAAAGAAGAAGAAATTGTTGAAGTAGAAGAAGAAGAAGAAGTGGTAGAAGATGTACCGTTTTCTGTGATTGAAAATGTACCTGTTTATCCAGGTTGTAAAGGAAGCAATACACAATTAAAAAAGTGTATGTCTGATAAAATTACCAAATTGGTAGCACGTAAATTTAATGTAGATTTAGCACAAGATTTAGGTTTGTCTGCAGGAAAAAAACGTATTTCAGTACAATTTAAAATTGATAAAAATGGGAATATTGCTGATATTAGAGCAAGAGCGCCACACCCAAGACTACAAAAAGAAGCCATAAGAATTATTAAGCTTTTACCAAAAATGAAACCAGGAAGGCAACGTAACAAAGCAGTAAATGTTCGTTATAACTTACCTATTGTATTTAATGTAGAAGATTAACTTTTATGCTTGCAAAATATTTAAAACCATCTGAAAAGATGGTTTTTTGTTTTTTTATTGTATTTTTACGGTAAATACGTTCTTTAAAATGATTACTATCCCTTTGGTATGCTCGTACCTCAGAGGAATTATTCAAGTCCAGAGTATAGGTATGGGTTTAATGGAATGGAGAAAGATGATGAATTAAAAGGCACAGGAAATAGTTATGATTTTGGAGCAAGAATTTACGACCCAAGAATAGGGCGTTTCTTTTCTCCTGACCCAATGATGCAAGATTTTCCAATGTTATCTCCATATTTATTTGCCCGAAATAGTCCTATTCGATTTATTGATGTAGATGGTCGGTATGCTGGAGAACCATTAAGAAGTTTAAAAAGTTTTATACAAGTCTTAAAAAATTGGTCAATAGAAGCATTAAAAAATAAACAAATTACATATGTTCAAGGAAAATGTAGTTCACATGAAATTGAAGAGAGCGACAATAGAACTTTATTAAGGGTATTCAATCACGATATTACTTCGGCAACCAAAGATCAAATTGTTACACAAGTATCTGGAATTAGAGGTAAGGGTATTGGAGGGAAATTTAGTTATTATCAAAATATTGGTGCTTCAAAAAGTGGTGCGTTTATCGATGTAGGAGGATTTCCATTAGATATTAAACATTTTATGAAAAATGTGTCATTAGGTAATCAAGTAGGAGAAACAATAGGTAATAAAATCAGTTTAGATGAAGAATATTGGCAAGCCATTGACCCTAAAGCAAGTCATCAAGCAAAGACCAGTTCTTTTTCTCCAGAAGATTTACTTTCAAATAGTTTAGGTTTAATGTTTAGTAGGTATGATGATGACGGAGATTTTGTTGGAGATTTAGAAGGATTTTTAAAGGAAGCATCAACTTTATTTAAAACTAATAAACTTGAAAATGGTAAATATATAGATAACAAAGATGTAAAATTTTTAAGAGGTATGATAAAAGAACATTATGGCACGGATAATTTTAAAGATTTTGTAAAAGGTAGTGATTTATATAAAAAAGCCGCAAAAAAATTAGAAAACAAAAAAACATATAAATTTTATTTAGAAAAAATATATAGTAAAATTAAATAAATGAAAAATACATTATTAGTACTAATTTTATTATTTGTCTTTATTTCTTGTAAAACCAAATATGATGATGAGATTACTGTTTTTATAGAACCATACAATGAGAGTTGTGATTATTATAAAGTGCTTTGGAAAGTTACTAAAGTAGATAATGATGAATTTAATTTTATCGTTAATAAACCCATTTATTTAGAAAACACTAAAAAAGAATACACAGAAAAGGAATTTAAGAAATATAAAGTATTTGGATTTTTATATAAAGAGCAATTTCAAGAACATTATGCGAATTGTAATGATAGTTATTTATTTGATGATATTACTATAAATATCATCAAATAAATTTCTCTGCAATTAGCAAACACTTTTAAAAAAAACTATCCCATATAAGGAAAACACCAACAAATAAAAGGGTATATAAACTTATCATTAAATAAAAATCTCTTTTTTAGCAATTTTCAAAGTATCTTTTTCAGCAAATTTATAAGGGTTTGTAAATTGCTTTTTTCTATCATTAAGTTTTTCTAACAATTCTATTGTAGTTGGACAATAACAAGGCGTAGTATTGTAGTATCTAAATTCATAAAAGAGTTCTTGTTTTAGTTGTTTAATACTATCTTTTTGTTTCTCAATTTCTTTTTTTTGACCATAAGATAATAAGGGCAACAGAACCAACACCACACACCAATCAAAACCCCAACAAAAAGGTTCCAAAGTTGGAACTTTGCGGTAACTAAAGGCATTAAAAGAGATAGTAAAGAACCGTATTTTTTTGCTTATAAAAAATAAATTGCTGTGGTGATAATTTTAAAGAACCAGATGTAAATTCAACCCAAAAAACAATTTGTTGTTTTTGGTAATTTTAAAGAGTAGTTTTTTATGCAAGTTGTTTAACCTCATTTTGAAAAAGAAAAGCAGAAAGAAAGGCTTTAACGGTTTGTTTTGTTTGTTGGTAAGAAGTTGTGTTTTTATAAATAAAAAGTACTATATTTGTGATGATAAATGCCGAGAGATACGTTCTTTAAAAAAAATAAAAAGCAGTTCTAAAAGAGAGGTACAGGGAAAAAAAGTGTTTTTTTTGTTGAAAATTCATTGATTCCTTCCCATTTGGTATGCTCGTACCTATGAGGAATTTTTCAAGCCCAAGTTATAGATATGGGTTTCAAGGGCAAGAGAAAGATGATGAAGTTAAAGGGAATGGAAATTCTATCAACTACAAATACAGAATGCACGACCCTAGAGTTGGGCGGTTTTTAAGTATTGATCCTTTAGCTAAAAAATATCCTTGGAATAGTTCTTATGCTTTTAGTGAGAATAGGGTTATTAATAGTAGGGAATTAGAGGGTTTAGAAAGGTTTTATTCAGCGCACGGAACTAGTCTAGGACAAATAGGGTTTAGTAATCAAATAAGGGTTTTAAATTCTAAACAAATAAACAAATTAAAAGGAGGGATTTTTGGAAATGTTTCACACATAACGCTCTTTTCAGACAAACATAAAGAATTATTGTTAAACTCTAAAGTACTCAGTGAAAATGATGATCAAATAATTGTAAATATTGCTAAAACAATTTTTTATAAAGAAATTAATAGTAATTGTACTTTAGGAGACGTTGTTATAGATACTTCTGTTTTAGATGTAGGAATGAGAATGAGTGATGATGGAAAAAGAAATTGGACTATTTATAAAGATATTTCACAAAATGGAGAAAATTTAATCGATGACTATTACAATTTTGTAAATATGTCTGTTCATGAAGAGGAACATGGAAAAGGTAAAATTGGGGCGTTTTTATTTGAACATGTTTTCGCAGAGCTTAAGGCAATAAAACATCCTTCTTTTGGTAAAATGACAGATGCAGGAAGAGAGTTTTCAGCAGAAACCTTAAGATATACTTATGCTGAAAGTCAAAAAGGCTATTTATTGAAAATATTAAGATACTCTTTAAAAAATGCAAATACAAATGAATTTAAAAGAATGTATAATATTTATAAGCTCACTTTGAAAACTTATAATAAAATATCAAGTGATAAAGTGAAAATACCCTCTATAAATGATTTGAAAGGAAAAGTAATTAAAGAAAATGAAAAACGGAATAATTAAATATTTTATTTTATTTATTATATTTATTTCCTGTAAAAAAGAGGAAATAGGTAGAGTTAAATTATACAGCACAATTAGATTCAATTCAATTAATGTTTTTGATAATCAAGAAATGTTGACAAGAATACCAACGGGTATTTATTTTGAAATTGAATTGGAAAATTTTAATTTTAAAATATATGACACTGTAAAATATTTAGACCGTTATATTTCAAAAATCAAACTAATTACTAAGAAAAAAGAATATCAATTACTTGATTTGCGAAAATCTAATTTGATTAAAAATAAAAAATTATTAGTGTTAAACCTGCTGTTGATTAATGAATATTCAGAATATGATATGGCAAGTTTAACACAATATTTAAAAAAAGAAGTATTTACAAATGATGCGTATTTAATTCTAAAAACGGATGAAGAAACATTTTCTGTTAAAATAGACAGTTCTATTATTAATTACTATTATAATTTAAAGAAAGTTGAAACTAAAAATATCAGTAAGTATTTTGAACAGAGTTACAATCACGCAAATCCTCGCCCCAGCTCCCAGCTAACCACCACACATCAAGCAAAACCACGACAAAAAGGTTCCAAAGTTGGAACTTTGAGGTAACTAAAGGCTTTAAAATAGATGCCATAAAATGGCATTTCTTTTTTTGGTTTTAAAAATAAAAATATGAAGTAGTTTTTTATGCAAGTTGTTTTATATGTTCTACTTAAAAATACCAACAAGATGATATGGAAAATCTGCACGAAACTATTAGTTTATATCATCTTTTGAAATAAAAGTACTTATTTAAGTACTTTTTTATATATTTGCAAAATGGATGTAATAAATTATACAGATTTACGCTCAAACTTAAAACATTGGTTAGACAAAGTTCTTGATGATGTAAGTGAGTTAGTAATCAAAAGAAAAGGTAAAAAGAATTTAGTTATAGTACCATTAGACGAATATAATTCTTTAAAGGAAACAACTTATTTGCTTAAAGGTGCAAATAGAGATGTATTGTTAAAATCAGTTGCAGAATTAGAAAAAGGCAATGGAATAGAAAAAGAACTTATTGAATAATGAAATTGATTTGGTCAACATCATCTTGGGAAGAATATTTATATTGGCAAAAAGTCGATAAGAAAAAAGTAAAACGCATAAATGAATTACTTAAAAGTTGTATGCGAACACCATTTGAAGGTATCGGAAAACCAGAAGCATTAAAAGGCGATTTACAAGGTTATTGGTCAAGAAGAATAACATCGGAACATCGTTTGGTTTATAAATATATTACGGATGAAATTCGAATTGCTTCGTGTCGATATCATTATAAGAAATAGCAGAATTAATTGTCATACCCAGCTCCCGCACGATTGTATCGTGTGGTTCCTAGCTACCGCACGAATAACCACAGTTGCTTCTGCGCGATTGCATCGCGTAGCGTTACAGAAAACCAAAATTTTTATTACCTTTGTTTGAGGAGAGGATTATATTTATGGTTCTGCTATTGATTATTGTGCAAAAACACGATTGATATAATGTAATTAAATAAAAGGTTTATGATGATTGTACGCGATACAATCGCGCACCAGCGTGGGAATGATCCTGTTTTTGAAAATGCCGATGATAGATAAGAAATTATTAAAAAAAGATGATAATGGAGAATAAAAAATTTATATTTATTGGGCTTGTTATATTTGCAATATTGGTTTTAGGTATTGTAAATTATATAACTGAAAAAAAAACTGTTTCTGAATGTAAGGAAATAATTCAAAAAATAGAGAATGAATCTTTTAAAGGAGTTGTATTTCAAAAGCCTATTGTTAATAAGTCTACAAAATTAATTATTGATAGTAATATTGGTGTTTTTAGATTATATCCGTGTTGCCCAGATTTATATAATTCATCAAATGTTGGAGACTCAATTATTAAATTGAAGAATACAAATTTTGTTAAAATTAAAAATTCACAAAACAATAATTGGGTTAAATATAAGTATAAGTTTATTCCATATAGTTGTGGAAATTTACATCCTTGTGATTTCGATAATTAAACATTTAACTCCGCTCCACCACCACACACCAATCAAAACCCCAACAAAAAGGTTCCAAAGTTGGAACTTTGAGGTAACTAAAGGCTTTGTAAGAGATGCCATAAAATGGCATTTCTTTTTTTGGTTTTAAAAATAAAAAAAGGAAGTAGTTTTTATAAAAAACCAAAGAGAAACTAATTTGTTGTTTTTGGTAATTTTAAAGAGTAGATTTTTATGCAAGTTGCTCTATACGTTCTACTTAAAAATACCAACAAGATGATATGGAAAATCTGTACGAAGCTATTAATTTATAGCATCCTTTGAGATAAGAAAAAAATAAATTAAAATTGGAGGTCACAGATTGTGACCTCCAATATAAAAATGAGTAATAAAATCACTATTCCAAACGAAATAATCACAAATAAAATTTACCTAATAAGAGGTGAAAAAGTAATGTTAGATAGAGATTTAGCAGAACTTTATAATGTAAAAAATATACGTTTACGGGAACAAGTTAAAAGAAATATAGATAAATTTCCAGAGCATTTTATGTTTAGATTATCCGAAGAAGAAACTAATTTTACGGTATCGCAAAATGCGATACCTTCAAAAAAACATCTTGGAGGCTCTTTACCTTATGTGTTTACAGAACACGGAATACTTCAATTAGCAAATGTGATAAAAAGTAAAAGAGCAACACAAATGAGTATAAAAATTATTGAAGTTTTTGTACAAATGCGAAAAATGTTAACCGATAATTTAAGCGTAAAATTAGAAATTGAAGAAATCAAAAAGAAGTTATCTAATCACAGTAAAAACATCGAATTAGTTTTTAATTATTTAGATGAATTAATTGAAAAGAAAGACAAACCAAGAACAAAAATCGGATATAAGAAATAAAAAAACCACGTTACGCTAATCCAAATGTTTTTATGAAACAACCCTTGATGCCGCACGATTGTATCGTGTGGCAATACTTAATAAAAAAACAATTAATACCAAAATTATTCTTAATTTTGATTTAATGAGTAGAAACTATATACATAACAACCCAGTTCAAGAAGGGTTAGTATTTAGAACCGAAGATTATAAGTATAACTCTGCGGTAGATTACTCTGGAGAAAATGGAATGATTGATAATATAATTGTTGTAAAAGAGTTGTAATGGCAATATCCACACGATGCAATCGTGCGGTAGTAGGGAAACAATTTTATCATAATACGTTTGTGTGTTGATTGGTTAATTCGTTTATTTGTATAAATTAATTCCTCATAAAATGAAATATACTTACTTATCAAACACCAATATAAAAGTTTCTAAAATCTGTTTAGGAACAATGACTTTTGGAGAACAAAACACAGAAAAAGAAGGTCATGAACAACTAGATTTTGCCTTAGAACAAGGTGTGAATTTTGTTGATACCGCAGAATTATACTCCGTTCCAGGAAGAGTAGAAACACAAGGAAGTACAGAAAAAATTATTGGCTCATGGATAGCAAAGGGTAATCGTGATAAAATAATTTTAGCAAGTAAAATTGCTGGACCTTCCAGAGGATTATCATATATAAGAGAAAATTTAGGCTTTTCTAAAAAAGCGCTTAATGAAGCTTTAGAGAAGAGTTTAAAACGCTTGCAAACCGATTATTTAGATCTTTATCAATTGCATTGGCCAGAACGCAACACTAATTGCTTTGGAATTAAAAATTACAAACACAATCCAAGTGAACAATGGCAAGAAAATTTTGCGGAAGTTATAGAAACATTAAATAATTTTATAAAAGAGGGTAAAATACGGCATTATGGTTTGTCAAACGAAACACCTTACGGTATTTTACGCTATTTAGAAGAAGCAAAAGCAGCAAATTTACCACAACCTATTAGTATTCAAAATCCGTACAGCTTATTAAACAGAACTTTTGAAATTGGAAATGCAGAGATTTCCATTAAGAAAAACATTGGTTTATTAGCATATTCTCCTTTGGCTTTTGGTATTTTGTCTGGTAAATTCCTTAACGGAAAAAAACATCCACAATCTCGCGTTGAATTATTCCCTCAAATGTCTAGGTACAATAATAATCAAGTTGAAAACGTAGTGAATAAATATGCCGAAATTGCAAACAAACACAACCTTTCGTTAGCACAAATGTCTTTAGCTTTTGTAAATCAGCAAGCTTTTGTAACAAGTAATATTATTGGAGCAACTAACTTAATACAACTTAAAGAAAATATAGAAAGTGTAAATATAACCTTATCGGAAGAAATTTTAAATGAAATAGAATCTGTATTTATAACGCAACCAAATCCTGCTCCTTAAAAAAAATCAGTTAATTACAAAAAAGAGTTATATATTTGCTTAAAATAAACGAATTATGGGAAATTACATTCAAATTAATAGTATTTCAGAAATAGAAAGAGTTGATTTTTATAAAAAAACATATTTACATGTTGCTTATGGTGTTTTAGCATTTGTATTTATAGAATACTTTATGTTGAGTTCTGATGCTATTGTGAAATTAGCACTATCATTAACTCAAGGTAAAATGTGGTTTATCATGCTTGGTGGTTTTATGTTAGCTACTACTTATGCCGAAAAAATGGCAATTAAAAGTCACGATAGAAATAAACAATATTTAGGTTACTTAATTTATATAGTTGCTGAAGCATTTATCTTTATACCTATGCTTTATGTTGCGACTAATATAGATGGTGGTGCTCAAATTTTAAAACAAGCATCTGTCTTAACACTCTCTTTATTTACAGGTTTATCTGCTGTGGTAATTTTTACAAAAAAAGATTTTTCATTTATGAAGCGCTTTTTAACTATTGGCTTTTTTATTGCTTTAGGTTTAATTGCTGCAGGTTTGCTTTTTGGTTTTAATTTAGGACTCTGGTTTTCTGTTGGAATGATTGTTTTAGCAGCTGGTTCAATTTTATACCAAACGTCAAATTTAGTACATCAGTATTCAACAGATCAATATGTAGCAGCTGCAATTGGTTTGTTTGCATCATTAATGTTATTGTTTTGGTATATTTTAAGTATCTTTTTATCTAGAGATTAGTTTTTAGGTAATAGAAGAAAATGACGAATACAGAACTTAAAGATTTTCTAAACGAAAAAGTGATTCAATACAATCAGCCTAAATTTATTGAATCTGATCCTATTCAAATACCTCATTTATTTTCAAAAAAAGAAGATATTGAAATTGCAGGATTTTTAACAGCAACCATTGCTTGGGGAAAACGAGCAATGATTATTAAAAATGCACATAAAATGATGGAAATCATGGACAACTCTCCTTATGATTTTGTGATTAACCATCAAGAGAAAGATTTAGAGAAAATTACTCATTTTGTTCATCGTACTTTCAATCTAATAGATTTTAAATATTTTATTCAAGCACTACAATATATATATTTAAAACACAACGGATTAGAAACTGTTTTTTATAACAACGTATTAGACAATTCAATGAAAAACAGTATTCATCAATTTAAGAAAATATTTTTCGAAATTCCGCATCCAGAAAGAACAACCAAACATATATCTGATCCTTTTAAAGGTTCTGCTGCAAAGCGAATAAATATGTATTTACGATGGATGGTAAGGCAAGATGATAAAGGAGTAGATTTTGGTATTTGGAAAAGTATTTCGCCAAGTGTACTATCTTGTCCGTTAGATGTTCATAGCGGAAATGTAGCCAGAAAATTAGGCTTATTAACAAGAAAACAAAACGACTGGAAAGCTTTAGCCTTGCTCGATGAAAATTTAAGAAAATTAGATTCTAAAGATCCATCTAAATATGATTTTGCGTTATTTGGGTTAGGTGTTTTTGAAGGATTTTAATAAAACCTACGCAAGATTCAAGTTACAAATGCAACTTTTGGTTAAACAATAATTTATTCATTACAATTCTCAGATATTGCGTTTAGCGAAGATAATTTAAATACAGTTGTAATTTGTGGTCAAAGTACTAGCACATTAACAGGACAAAGTAATCTCTATTTTTTAGAAAAGATAAATGATATATGGAAAGTTAAATGTGTTGAAACATTATCTATTTCATAAGTGTTTTTATTGTAATTGTTTCATTATAAAAAACACATTGACTATGTTAATGGGTTTTTTACCTCCTAAATTCACTCAACAATACAGCCGTTGCCATAGCTACATTTAAGCTTTCGGTTTGTGCTGTTTTTCCAAAATGCGGAATATTTAGCTGATGTGTTGCTAGTTGTTGTATGTTTTTTGAAATTCCATTTGCTTCATTACCCATTACCAGAATAGCAGAATCTGATAATTTTGTTTCATATACATTTTCTCCTTCCAATAAACTAGAATAGACAGGTAAGGTAGTTGAAGAAAGATAATTTTCTAAATTAGTGTACAGAACAGGTACACGTGATAAAGAACCCATACTCGCTTGTACCACTTTAGGATTGTAACAATCTACTGTTGCTAAAGAACAAACCAATTGTTGTACTCCAAACCAATCACAAAGACGAATAATTGTGCCTAAATTACCAGGATCTTTAACATCATCTAATACTAAAATTAAACCTTTTTCTAAAATTTTTAACTCTTTAGGTATTTTAAAAACAGCTAAAACAGTGTTTGCGTTCTTTAAAGCAGATATTTTTTGCAATTCTTTAAGTGAAACAGGAAAAATAGTTGAATCATTTTGTTTTTTATGAGATTCTGAAATAAGTTCAGAATAACGAAATCTTCGGTCTTCTGTCTTCAGTCTTCCGTCTTCGGTCTTCCGTCTTACAACTTCCCTACTTCCCAACTTCCTTACTTCCTTACTTCCCAACTTCCCACTTCCGTCTTCCCAACTTCCTCTCTCCTCATCCTCCAAATAAAATAACCATTCCAATTCAAAATTAGATGTTAAAAACTCACGAACCGATTTTTCTCCTTCAACAATAAACAAACCTGTTTTATTTCGGTATTTTTTTTGCTGTAAACTATTTATCAGTTTTATTTGGTTTTTACTTAACATTTATCTTTAGAATTTAATTATTTTTGACAAAAATAGATTTCAATTGACTTATAGCACAAAAATAGTATTTATTATCTTATCCATTAGCTTAATTACATCATGTAATTCTGTTAAAAGATTAAGTAACAATGAATATTTATTAACCGAAAACAAAGTGCTTGTTAATAACAAAAAAACAAGTGATTTAGAGGTGTTATCATACATAAAACAACGTCCAAATCAAAAAGCATTGGGTTTGCCATTTGGGTTGTATGTTTATAATTGGGCAAAGCCATCGTTTGAGAAATCGGTTGAAGAGTGGCGTCTCAATCATCCTAATAATGTGCATTTTATTCGTTCTTTGTTTTCAGCAAAACAAATAAATGAGGTGTATTTGTTTAATAAAAAAGTAAATACATTGATAATTAAAAATGGTGAAGCTCCTATTCTTGTTAATGATAAAAAAACCAAAAAATCGGTTAATACCTTAAAAAAATACTATTTTAATAAAGGTTTCTTTGATGCTCAAGTCCATTCAGAAGAAACACTTAATGGCGATAAAAAAAAGAAAATCACCTATCACATCACTACAAATAGTGCTTATAAAGTCAATAAATTAACATTAAATATTGAATCTCCAATACTTAAAACCATTTATGATGAGCATAAAAAGGAATCGTTTATAAAAGTTGGAGAAACCTACCAACGAGGTTTTTTAGAAAAAGAACAATTAAGGCTTACTAAGCTCTTTAGAAATAATGGAATTTACTTTTTTAGTAAAAACTACATTTCGTTTGAAGCTATAGAAAATGATACCGTTTCTAAAACACGAGAATTGAAACTCATTATTAAAGATAGAGTGATTGAAAACGGAGATAAAATCACCATTCAACCTTTTAAACAACGGATTGTTTCTAAAATTAATATTTATACAGATTATACTTTTTTAAAGAAGCAAAGTACTTATAAAGATTCAGCACAATATGCAGGTTATCAGTTTTATGCACGTCAAAAACTTCGATTTAATCCAAAGCGTTTAGCAAGTAATATAGCTATTTCACCAAAAGGAGTTTACAAAGATGAAGAGCGAGTACAAACCATTCAGTATTTGAATGATATTCACATTTTTAGAACACCAATTAATATTCAGTATCTAGAAAATAAAGATGGTAGTTTAACGGCAAATATTAATCTTGTTCCTTTAAAAAGATATGGTGCAGACACACAAGCAGAATTTACACATTCTAACATTAAGCCTTTTGGAGTTTTAGGAAAAATAGGTTTTATAAATCGTAATATTTTTAAGGGCTCAGAAATATTAAAACTATCTGCTCAAGGCTCTTTTCTTAATGTTGCAGAAGATGTATCTGATCCTGATTTTAATTTTTTTGGATTATCCGCTTGGGAAATAGGAGGAAATTTATCCTTTAAAATCCCTAGAATGATGTTTCCAATAAACACAAAAAAAATAATTCCAAAAAAAATGCGTCCTTCTACAAATATAGGAATAAGTTTTAGTTTTCAAAAAAATATAGGTTTAGATAGGCAAAACATTACAGGAAACATTACTTATAATTGGAAAAAAGGAAGTAAAGTAAAACATCAATTAGAATTAATTAATGTTCAATATATCAACAATATAAATTCAGGTAATTATTTTGCAATTTTTAATTCAGAATTATCAAAATTAAACAATGTAGCACAGGTTCTACCAGACCCTAACAGTCTAAATTCCGATGGGAATTTAACCAACGAAACAGCAACTACGTATATAAACTATATTTTAAATCCGTTAAATAATTTCGCAAATACACATTTTGAAAATTTTAAAACGGTACAAAGAGTTCAAGAACGAAAAAATATCATTACCGAAGATGTTCTAGTTCCTGTAATTAGTTATTCTTATATTTATAATGGAAAACAAGGGTTTAACGATACTAGATTTTCATTTTTTAGTGCTCGAATTGTTTCTGCTGGTTCGCTTACAAGTGCTCTAACTCAAGAAAGTACCAACGGAAGAAAAGAGCTTTTTGGATTACCTATTGCACAATATATAAAAACAGAATTTGAGTATAAAAAGTATTGGCAACTCTACAACAACAATCACTTAGTGTTTAGAACATTTATCGGTGCTGCTGTACCTTTTGGAAACTCAACAGAAATTCCTTTTAGTAGAAGTTACCGTGCTGGAGGTTCTAACGATATTAGAGCATGGAAAACTTTTGATTTAGGACCAGGTGCATCTTTGAGTAATTTAGACTTTAATATCGGAAATTTAAAATTCGTTTCAAATTTTGAATATCGTTTTAAAGTTATTAATAATTTTTACAGTGCGTTGTTTATTGATGCTGGAAATGTATGGGATTTAACCAACTCAGAATTAACCGATAACACCTCTAAATTTAAAGGGTTAAATTCACTTGAAGAAATTGCTATAGGTTCTGGTTTAGGCTTGCGATATGATTTTGGTTTTTTAATCTTTAGAACAGATTTTGGTTTTAAAACGTACGAACCTTATCTTCCTAAAAACAACCGATGGTTTAAAAATTATAATTTCCAAAATATGGTTTTTAATTTCGGAATTAATTATCCGTTTTAATATTATACTTGTTTTACAAATTTTGTGTGTTCTTATGGTCAAAAAATCGCTTTGTGTTTTCCTAGTAGTTAAAATTGATTTCTTTTAATTATATTTGTACTTCATAAAAAGATAATTAAAATGACAAAAAAAATCAAATCAGGTGTAGCAAGTGGTGATACCGTTCAAGAAATATTTAAACTAGCCAAAGCAAATTATTTTGCCTTACCTGCTGCTAATGTTATTGGTTCGAGCTCTATAAATGCTGTTTTAGAAACTGCTAAAGAAGTAAACGCACCAGTTATTGTCCAATTTTCTAATGGAGGAGCTTATTTTAATGCAGGAAAAGGCTTGTCTAATGAAAATCAAAAAGCTGCCATTGCAGGAGCTATTGCAGGAGCAAAGCACGTACATACAATGGCATCGCTTTATGATATTCCTGTAATTTTACATACAGACCATTGTGCAAAAAAATTATTGCCATGGATAGATGGTTTACTTGATGCAGGAGAACAATTTTACAAAGAAAATGGTGTGCCTTTATTCAGCTCACACATGATTGATTTATCTGAAGAACCTATTGAAGAAAATATTGAAATCTGTAAAAGCTACTTAGCAAGAATGGATAAAATAGGAATGACTTTAGAAATTGAACTTGGTATTACAGGTGGTGAAGAAGATGGTGTTGATAATTCTGATGTTGATGTTTCTAAACTATACACACAACCAGAAGAAGTAGCCTATGCTTACGAGGAACTGTCTAAAATAAGTCATCGTTTTACCATTGCAGCCTCATTTGGAAATGTTCACGGTGTTTATAAACCAGGAAATGTAAAATTAACGCCAAAAATTTTAAATAATTCACAAAAATTCATCGAAAACAAATATAAAACAGATAAAAATCCAGTCGATTTTGTATTTCATGGAGGTTCTGGCTCAACCGAAGCAGAAATTAAAGAAGCAATTAGTTACGGTGTAATTAAAATGAATATAGACACGGATTTACAGTATGCTTTTATGAGTGGAATTCGCGATTATTTTAACGATAAATCAGCGTATGTAAAATCACAAATAGGTAACCCTGATGGTGATGAACTGCCAAATAAAAAATATTACGATCCAAGAAAATGGTTGCGTTTAGGAGAAATTACCTTTAAAGAACGATTAAAAAAAGCTTTCGCTGATTTGAATTGTATTGATGTATTATAATTTAATATTTTTTACAAAACACATTTAAAAATTAACAATTAAACTAAAAATATGAGTTGGTTTCAAAGAAAAGATAAAGGAATACAAACTTCTACAGAAGATAAAAGAGATGTTCCTAAAGGACTGTGGTATAAAACTCCAAGTGGAAAAGTTATAGAAACAAATGAGTTAAAAGAAAACCTATATGTAAGTCCAGAAGATGGTTATCATGTAAGAATTGGAAGTGCAGAATATTTTGAAATATTTTTTGATGATAATAAATTTAAGGAGTTAGATAAAAATTTAACATCAAAAGACCCTTTAAAATTTGAAGACACCAAAAAATATACCGATAGATTAAAACAAGCCCAAGAAAAAACCAAATTAAAAGATGCCGTTAGAACAGCAGTTGGAAAATCTTTAGGAAAAGACATTGTTATTGCAGCAATGGATTTTGCCTTTATTGGAGGTTCAATGGGCTCTGTTGTTGGTGAAAAAATTGCACGAGCAATAGATTATGCTATTAAACACGAAACGCCATTTTTAATGATTTCAAAATCAGGAGGTGCTCGTATGATGGAAGCCTCTTTATCATTAATGCAATTAGCAAAAACATCCGCAAAATTAGCACAATTAGCTGATGCTAATATTCCTTATATTTCTTTATGTACAGATCCTACAACTGGAGGAACAACAGCATCATTTGCAATGCTTGGAGATATCAACATTGCAGAACCTAATGCTTTAATTGCTTTTGCAGGTCCTAGAATTGTTAAAGACACTACTGGTAAAGACTTGCCAGAAGGATTTCAACGTTCTGAATTTGTATTAGAACACGGTTTTCTAGACGCTATTTATGAACGCAAAGATTTAAAAAAACAAGTAAATTTATACATTGATTTAATTCAGAATATTCCTGTGAGAAATCAAGCGTAACTATTTAAAAATCAGTTTAAACTAAAATATTTATCAATCTTTATTGTCAGTTCAATAAAAACAATTACTTTTGCAGGCTCAAAGCTTTAAATGTTTAAGGCTATACATAAAAATCATTTAAATAATATTAGCATGTATTTAACAAAAGAAAAAAAAGCGGAAATTTTCGCAAAACACGGTAAATCAGCTACTGATACTGGTACAGCAGAAGCTCAAATAGCTTTATTTACCTTTAGAATTAACCATTTAACAGGACACTTAAAAAATAATCGTAAAGATTACAATACAGAACGTTCCTTAGTTAAATTGGTAGGAAAACGTAAATCATTATTAGATTATCTAATTAAAACTGATGTATTGCGTTATCGTGCAATCATTAAAGAATTAGGAATTAGAAAATAATTTCAATCATAAAAAAGAGGCTTTTTGCCTCTTTTTTTATACACAAGCTTTAAAAAGCGAAGATTAACTTCCTTAAGGAGTGAAAAAAAGACTTCATTGGTTACTTAAACACACAACTAAAGTAAAAAATGTATAATCGCATAAAGATTGAAGACTTTATGCACAAATTAAAAATTATGATTCCAGAATTATTTAAGGAAGAAATTAAATTAGATGATGGTAGAGTAATCACCATCGAAACAGGACGATTAGCTAAACAAGCACACGGTTCTGTAGTTGTTAGAATGGGCAATGCCTTGTTATTAGGAACAGTAGTTTCTGCTTATGAAACTAAAGAAGGTATGGATTTCTTACCTTTAACAGTAGATTATAGAGAAAAATTTGCTGCTGCAGGTCGTTATCCTGGTGGTTTCTTTAAAAGAGAAGCTAGACCAAGTAATGAAGAAATCTTAACTATGCGTTTAATAGACCGTGTTTTAAGACCATTATTTCCAAAAGATTATCATGCAGAAACTCAAGTAATGATACAACTTATGTCATCTGATGATGAAGTGATGCCAGATGCTTTAGCAGGTCTTGCAGCATCAGCTTGTATTGCATTAACTGATATCCCTTTTGAATACCCAATTTCTGAAGTTAGAGTTGCTCGTATTGATGGTAAATTTGTTATTAATCCAAGTAGAACTGAATTAGAAACAGCAGATATTGATATGATGGTTGGTGCTTCAGCAGAATCAGTTATGATGGTTGAAGGAGAAATGGACGAAGTTTCAGAAAAAGAAATGGCAGACGCAATTAAATTCGCTCACGAAGCAATTAAATTACAATGTCAAGCGCAATTAAACTTAGCTAAAAAAGCAGGTAGAGTTCTAGAAACTCGTGAATATCCAAAAGCAGAAGTTTGTGAAGAAACAGAGAAAAAAGTTTTTGATTTTGCTTACGATAAATGTTATACTATCGCCAAACAAGGAACTTCTAAAAAAGAACGTACCGAGAAATTTGCAGCTATTAAAGAAGAAACAAAGGCCTTATTTACTGAAGAAGAATTAGAAGAAAAAGGGAAATTAGTTTCTAAATACTTTAACAAAGCACAAAAAGAAGCTATCCGTAATTTAACAATGGATGAAGGTATTCGTTTAGACGGAAGAAAAACTACAGAAATTAGACCTATTTGGTGTGAAGTAGATTACTTACCATCAACTCACGGTTCAGCTGTATTTACTCGTGGTGAAACACAAGCACTAGCAACAGTAACTCTTGGAGGTTCTAGAGATGCTAATAAAATTGATTTACCTACTTTTGAAGGAGAAGAAAAATTCTATTTACATTATAATTTTCCTCCATTTTGTACTGGAGAAGCAAGACCATTACGTGGAACATCTCGTAGAGAAGTTGGTCATGGTAACCTAGCGCAAAGAGCTTTAAAAGGAATGATTTCAGAAGATTGGCCTTATACCGTTAGAATAGTATCAGAAGTATTAGAATCAAATGGTTCTTCTTCTATGGCAACGGTTTGTGCTGGTACAATGGCTCTTATGGATGCTGGAGTTGATTTAATAAAACCTGTTTCTGGAATTGCAATGGGATTAATAACAGACGTTGAATCTGGTAAATACGCCGTTTTATCTGATATTTTAGGTGATGAAGATCATTTAGGTGATATGGACTTTAAAGTTACTGGTACAGCAGATGGTATTACTGCTTGTCAGATGGATATTAAAGTAAAAGGATTGTCTTATGAAATTCTTGAAAAAGCTTTAGATCAAGCAAAAGCAGGAAGATTACATATTTTAGGTAAATTAACTGATACTATTGCAACTCCAAATACAACAGTAAAAGATCATGCACCAAAAATGGTTACTGTTATTGTTAAAAATGAATTTATTGGAGCAATTATTGGTCCTGGAGGAAAAGTAATTCAAGAAATGCAAAAGGAAACAGGAACTACTATTGCAATTACTGAAGATGAAAATGAAAACGGTGTAGTTGAAATTCAAGGTACAGATCAAGCAAAAATTGATGAGGTTATTGCTAAAATAAAATCGATTACTTTTAAACCAGAAGTTGGTGAAACTTATAAGGTGAAAGTAGTTAAAATATTAGATTTTGGACCAGTAGTTGAATACTTAAATGCTCCAGGAAATGAAGTGTTAGTTCATATATCAGAACTTGCTTGGGAACGTACAGATAAAGTAACAGACGTTGTTAATTTAGATGATGAATTCGAAATTAAATATTTTGGAAAAGACCCAAGAACTAAAAAAGATAAAGTATCAAGAAAAGCGTTATTAGAAAAACCTGAAGGTTATGTAGAAAGAGCTCCTAGACCAAGAGATAACAATCGTGGTAGAGATAATAGAGGTAGAGATAACCGTAATAGAGATAACAGAAATAAAAGAAGTTAATGTTTCTCTTATCTTAAAAATAAAAAAGCCTTATCAATTGATAAGGCTTTTTTTATATAATATTTATTAACAGTAACTTATACTGTTAAAATCCTCATTTAATATCGATTCAATGGCTCTTTTTGCTCTTTGCCAAGTTGCTTGATTAATCTCATAGCGTATTTTTGGTAGTTGCAGTGTTCCTTCAATTAATCCTGCATTTTTTAATTCTTTTAAATGTTGTGATATGGTAGATTGTGCCATAGGTATTAACACTAATAATTCACTTATATAATGCACTTTTCCACTGTTTAAATGCTTTAGAATAGCTAATCTTACAGGATGCCCTAAAGCTTTTAAATATTTTGCAGTTTCTGAGCTTACATCAGAAAATAATAAATTTGCCATATTATTGTTTTTATATCGTAAAAATACGATATTATTTTACTCTGTAATCTTTTGAATAAAAAAATGGTCTTAGAGGTTAATTAAATTTAATAAAAATTATTCAAATTCTAAAAAAACAAAAGATAAAAATTTGTATGTTTGCTTATCAACTTATATGTGTATGTCAAAAATAATTAGTACGCTAACCCTAATTTTCCTTTTAGGATCTTTTAAGATTAGTTATTGTCAAAATCACACTATTGAAACAGTAGGTGATATCACACAATTAGCACTTCCAGCTACAGCTGTTGCTATGTTAATTATAAAAAAGGATAAAAAAGGAGTTTGGCAATATGCAAAAGCTTGTGGTACAACTATTTTAGTTACTAGAATTTTAAAAGAAGTTGTTGTAAAAGAACGTCCAGGTGAAGCTTGGAGTTTTGATAGTTTTCCCTCTGGCCATACTTCCATTGCTTTTTCTGGCGCATCTTTTTTACAAAAAAGATATGGTTGGAAATATGGTATTCCAGCTTATGCACTAGCAACATTTACAGGTTATAGTAGAGTATATGCAAAAAAACACGATATAATTGATGTGTTAGCAGGTGCTACAATTGGTATTGGAAGTACATATTTACTAAAGTTTCGCACCCAATAAAATCAATACCTTTCATCAAATATTTTCTAAAAATGTAGCATAATTTTTTAGGGTAAAATCCTAAAAATCAGTATATTTGAGGTGTTAAACAAAAAATATTCC